>Ga0123342_1005991_pt1 | contig 17191 bp, 4 predicted proteins | sample Turbeawhitnodule_FD_89960 | JGI IMG/M metagenome (GOLD analysis project Ga0123342, IMG submission 89960) | Root nodule microbial communities of legume samples collected from Mexico - Turtle bean Mexico white nodule | ecosystem: Host-associated > Plants > Roots > Nodule | place: Mexico: Nepantla... | reverse complement strand
AATATACTATTTTATATAAATAAAAAAATTTTAAATTTTTATACAATAAATATATATATTAAATTATTATAAATATATATATATATATATATATATATATATATATATATATATATATCTGTGTACAAACTGTTGTATAAATTGGTGAATAGGATCAACATTATGTAAATAATTAATATTTTATAAGAAGAAAAATTATTTTTAAATATTAAATTCATAATAAATATATATATATATATATATATGTTTAACATATAAATTATATTACTATTATTATTATTAAAATTCATAATAAATATGTTTGAATATATAAATTATAATTTTATATTTAAAATGAATAATTTAAATTATTATATTAAAATTTTAAACTTATTTATAATTTATATAAGTATAATATTTAATTTTAAAAGATGATACACTATATGTGAATCAATTTTGGAGGTGATAGATATGTGTATCTGTAATCAGTTTTTTCAACCTGTTTGTTGTAGACTTTTGTATAAAGGTTGTGACACCCCAAAAGTGTTCTTTAATTAAATTCATTCATTGTTGATAAAAAAAATAAAAAAATACACTAAAATCAATTAGTGATAGCCAAAAAAAAACTTTTACATTATTTTTTTTTAGTTGTGAATTTGATAATCATGTACGTAACATAATTGTTTGTGATTGTTTTGTTGAACATATAAATTTAATTTGATGTTCAAGTGTTATGTTGTTGAAGTTCCTTTTCAGTTGTGTAATTTTCAATAAGAACTTTTCAACACCATGATAAGATCTTAAGAACGAAGAAATATTTTTTAAATGAATAAAATAAAATCTTATTTAAAATTAAAAAATATGTTTAACCTTTTAAAAAATTATCAACAAAAATTTCTCAATTGATGAATGAAGACTTATAAGTCATAATTAATAAGCTGCCTCCTTTTTTATTTTTATTTTTTTACCTATTCTGCCGTTGTACTTTTAAACAAATGAGACAATTTTTTATCCAAATATAATTATTTTTTATTTTTAATAAGTTTTTGTGTGCACAATAATAATAAATTCCTTTTTAGTTTTTTTTTTATTAACTATACTTTACATAATATGATTATTAGCAACGATAATAAATATTCATATATAAATTTTTAATTTTTAACTGCTGTATAGTCATATGTATTGATAAATGTGTCTTTCTTTTTACATGATTTTATAAGTTTTTGGTCACTTAATTTTGCTGAACACTTATACCTTGATTTACAAAATTATCACTTCTGATTTTTCAATTCTCAGCTTTTCAGTTTCAATAATTTTTCAATTTGTACTTAATTATTCAATTAAATAGGGAAAATAAAGGCTGAATAAAATTCTCAAGACAATTTTCTTTATAGTTGAGTGATATATAAATAAATATATATTTGTTTTATATTGTTGGTAAAAATATTAATAAACCTTAGAATATTGAAGTGAGAAGGTTCCAGAATCTTGGGGAAAAGGAAAGTCTAGGTTTCTTGTAAGGTAGGTAAGGAACTTACCTTTGGATTAAATTATGGAAAATTTAAAAGCTTAAAGATAATTTTATTTTATTTTATGTTATTTCTTTTGCTCTTTTTGTCTCTCAAATCAAACAGAAAGGATTAAATAAATAAAATTTGGTTAATGCATGCTACTAATTACGAATCACGTCACTTAATTCATTAATTACTTTTTCTAGCTTTATTTTTCCCGATCCCTTTTTTGGAGAAAAATAATACTATTTCGTTTTTTATTTTTTATTTTACAAGTTAAAGTAACTTAAAGGGTGACTTTAAAAAGAAGAAAAGGAATTATATTTTGTATGTGATAGATTTCTCCAAATTAGTTAAAAAAAGTAATTATGATGCATAGTAAAAGTGCCTCTTATGAGAATGTTCTGGTTCAAATCCTGTAACAATTATTGGTTTCACAGTCTTCTTTTATTAATGCAAACATAAATATTAAGAGACTATAAAAATATATTTTCAAATATATTTTCGTAGAATTTCTTTTTATATAAAATGTATGTAAAATATATGACAAACAAAAATGTATGTAAAATATTTTTAAAAAGGTATATCTCGATACGTGTGAAAATTAATTAATTATATAAATTATACGTGTTATTAAAATGTTTTGATGTGTTTTGATTATAATAAAATATTATTTATCTTGACGTGAGTTACTTAAATGTTATAAGAGTTACATGTGTGTTCTGAGAATTGTGTGTTGGAAGTTTAAACAATGTTTTTGTTTATTATGTGTTTATATGTACATATTTCATTAATTTATATTTTTTTTAAGAGATAGATGTGAGTTTATGTACGAGATTTTTCATGGTTTTTTATTTTATTTTGAAAAATTTATTTGTGTAATGCTCAGATTAGGTATAACATTGGAGCAAAGATGTTTAATTATTTTTGTTTTGTATATTTGTTTTACAATTTTATCATGATTTATATTACTAAAAACTTGTAAAGAATTTTTTTTATGTGTTCATTTTAAGAAAATAATATATGTGAATTATTTTATCTTTATATTTTGATATTTTATTATTTATTTTAACATTATTACACATTATACTAAATACTACAATTAATAGTTAAAATACACATCTATTTAGTTAATTATGTTCTAATTCTTGGATGAATAAAGATCACCAGAAATTTGACGGATACCCCTACAACATAATTTTAAACTTTATAATCTTTAATACATATTTTGTTTTTTCTTAGTAACTCGAAGAGGGTAGTTTTGCCATTTCGATAGCACCAAAGAAAAATTGAGTACATAAAATTGTTGTAAGGTTATTTAGGCACATCAAGAATCATAAAGGACGTCTTAAAGGGAGAGAAATGCACTAAAATGGATGAATTATGATTTATATCTTAATATGTACAAATAAATTTATAATTTTTTTAATTTATTATATATTTTTATTAAAAATTGAACTTTAAGTTTAATTCAATCTCCTAAAATCAGCTAATGAGATTTGCACCTACTTATTATATAAATATTTTAATATTTGATATAAAAAAAATATCTTTATTTCAAGAGTTATTTTGTGATATTTTAATTTGAAAATTTGATTATGTTACAACACTTTCAATGGTATGTTAATTATAGAATTTGGTTGGTATTGGAACTTTTGACTTATTGATTGTGGAAAGTGCTTTTTTTTCTGTACTTTGAGAAGTTAGAAACCCTTTTCCTTTGCTGAATGGTTACGCTATGAATATGAAGCTTTAACCTTTTGACAAGTCTCATTTCCTTAAAAGACTTGTTTCAACTCTCTATAAGATAAAGTGCCAACCAATAACATCTCTTCTTCTCAACTTCTTCTTTAGTCTTAACTATTTTTCTCAACAAAAGGTAAGTTATTAATGAATTCAGGGTATTAATTACAATCATCTACTTTTATAAACTATTTAAAAAAAATTAATATATTAATTATTATCAATAATTATTAAAATATATTTTTTATCAGCAAATAAAAAATAACAAATAAAAGTATTTAAGAAATACTTAAACTCTTATAAAAATTGTAGTACATAAATAAACAAATCTCACTGATGGGGCTGCTATGGGTTATTCAGGTCTTGCCGCTTGTGGTAATATTTTCCGTGAGAGTATGAGATAGTTTATTGGAGCTTTCTCTGCATTTCTTGACGTTCATACTGCTTTGCTTGCTAAATTTTATGGAGTTATATATGTTTTGGAGGAAACTCAAAAGTTGGATTTTACTAATGTCTGATAAATATGTTTTGTATTTTTGTATTTATTTTTAATAATATTTTTTCATGTGATGGCAAATGATTGTTGTTACTGGAGACTGAGATGTGCATAGTAATGTCTAATATGAAAGCTTTTATAAAAAAAAATTTAAAAAAAATCTCACTAGATATATCCTTCATATGAACCTATATCATCCACAGTTTCACAATTTAAAAAAAATAAAAAAAATTCAATAAAATTAATATAAAGAGCTTAAACATCAACTAAAACTATCTCTTAGTCATTAGCTTTGACATTTATTAGCTTTTTTTTTTTTTTTATTGATTTGCTATTGCACGTATACTCTCTTTTATCTTCCCTCCACTTTGTTAAGACACTACTATACTTATTAATTGCTAGACACTGAATTTTATGTCGTGCTTTGTTTTTTAAAATATTTTTACTTAGAAGAAAACAGGAAAAAAATAATATAAAATGAAAATGATATATACTTTTTTATTTTCAATATTTAACCTGTTTTCAAAAAATGCTTGAATTTTTTTTAATTAAACATATACTTTAAAAAAACAGAAAAATACTCAAAATAAGCTTCCTTAATTAATAGTTCTGAAATTTATATTATCTTGGCTAGTAAATAGATTATCTCCTCTCCAAAAACACACGAGCATAATAAACATTACAAAAAAATCATTAAATAGAAATCAATTTTAAAGATAAAAAATAATTAGTTGTTATATTCACTATTTTTGTTTTATTTTTAAATTAGTTTATATTATTGTTCAATAGTTTCTAAATTGGTATCTAGTTAGTTACCAAAGTATTTGGTAATTAAAACCTTGGTAACTAACTAGATACCAATTTAGAAACTATTGAACAATAATATAAACTAATTTAAAAATAAAACAAAAATAATGAATATAACAACTAATTATTTTTTATCTCTAAAATTAATTTCTATTTGATGATTTTATTGTAGCGAATAAGGTAGATTTTATCTTACAATTTTTTTTTTTTCATCTTTTTATTTGTTTAACAATCACTGATAGCAAAATCTTTATATGAGCTATTGATTAGGATTATTTTTAGGTAAATGGTATTTTGACAAGTGGGAATTATTGGAGTCTATATGTGATTATTTTAATAAAAATATTATCATTACAAGAAAATCATTAAATAACAACTAAATTTAAAGAAAAAAAATAATTAATCACTATATTAACTAAATTATATATTATTTTAGAGACTAAAAAATTATTGATATCTAAGATAGTTTTTATTATTAATACAAATTTATAAAGTAGTTTCTAAATTAGTATCAACCAATCATTAGCTACCAAGATTTTAACTACTAATATTTTATATTATAAATTAAATTAGTTTAGAGTTTAGAGACTAATTTAGAATCTAAAATATTAGTAGCTAAAATCTTGATAACTAATTTAAATACCAATTTAAAAATCATTTTATAAATTTTTATTAATAATAGAAATCATACACCAATATTTTTTTAGTTTATAAAATAATTTTTAATTTAATAAATATAATAATTAATTATTTTGATCTTTAATTAGTTTTTATTTAATAATTTTTATTTATATATAATAGAGTGTATTTGGAATTAAAAGATGTAAAAACTATTAAAATAATAGTTGATTGTAATAAAAAGATTTATCTTAGCCATATTTGTAAGATTAAGTGATCAAAATTATGCATTCACATGCTGAAGCACTCTAAATATGTAGAAATAGAAAATGAAAATGTTAATATTGGAACATATTTTTTTGTTAACTTTCTGTGTATGTTAATTAAACACCAATGGTTACATACGATCATACAACTACTTTGCTTTTGGAACTGATTTTTAACTTTCTGTGTCATGCTCATACGCCAATAGTTATATATGATCATCGATTCACACACACATAATATTTATATATATATATATATAAACTGAGTTATTAATTAACATAAAACAATAGGCACAGTATCAGATGAAAAATTAAGATCAGATTACTTAACATATATACAGATGCATCCCCTAAGTTTACCAACACCATCCAAAAGTGGAAATTACACATAAAACTGTACCTATATTGCTTTACTTTTTCTCACCATTCTCTAACTAAGCAACACTAAACTTATTGCTCATATAAAAAAAAAACTAAGCAACACTACACAAGTGGAAAATATATGTAGAACCAAAGTATCGCACCCCAAAAAAAAAGCAAAACATAGAAAAATATTTCTCCATTCATACTTGAAACTTAATTTGCTTGTCAACTAACTCCAGGATCTCAGCAGTGACTTCATCTAAATGCACATTTTTCTGCGCATCAGCTTCAATGGCCATGTTCAGATCCAAAGAAAGGTATGGAATTTTGTCTTCTGAGTTATTAATATTCTCTTTCTCCATGTTTTCATCAGAAGATGGAGAAGTAGTTGTTGCAGGAGAAGAGGCTGAACTAAAGTTTTGACAGCTGAAAATGACAACTGCATCCTTGAGAGGCACAGATTCACCCCCGGGAAGTGTTATAGTGCCATTTTGAATTGCTTTCTTAACACCCTTTTTTGAAAAGTGATCAACTTGCTCCAAATCTTCCATGAAGAACACCCTATGAGGATTCTCATTCACAGCTTCCCCAAATCTCTGAAGATAACTGCCACCGAACTCATCTCTTGCTCTTTTATTTTTGGACGCATCATTCGTGGAATCACCACCTCTTGAGGTGGAGAAACTGCTTACACCAATGGAGACAAAGTTACTGTAAGAGCCAAACACAACTTTAGCTACCTCTTTTGAGACCATTTCTTTTGCTTCAGAATCTATACCTAGAAAGAAAAACCAAGTTTCTTGTCTATCTTCTCTCTTCACCAAGTGATTCTCTCCTTTTTTCATTCCTGACCTGCAAAGAAGCAAAGTGCTAGCAATCTCCTTAGCCATTTCTTTATTTTGTGGAACCTTTTTCTGCAATGCATCACTGAGAATCATTAGATTCTCTTCATTATGCTCCTTGAACATTTGAGTGCTGTCCAAACCTTCCGCTGCCTCACTTGAAGAAGCAGAATTGGGGCTAGAATTTGGATTAGACAAAAGATCTGGCTTAGGGATGTTTCTCTCTGGCATGAACATTATCAAGTTTCCTTCATAACACTCATCACTAACACTAGTCTCAGTGTATAACTCACATTCTTTGGGTACTTCTTTTGGTTCAGAAATGACTGGCCAATTTAGGTGGGTGAGATTCAAGCTAGACTTTCTTTCATGTGAAGAGACTGAAGTAGGGGATGAAGGTGCGGATGAAATGAACAAAAATTGTTTCTCAAGATTGGAAGGATAACCATGTGCTGAACTGCAAAATGAGTTCCATTTCTTGCAGATATCTTTAAGCTTAGCATTTTCCTGGTTCAAAACAAAAACGAATAAACATCAGTGCAAGACTTTTGAGCATAAATTAATACCTTATCATTAAGTATTTTGAATTAAGAGTGATTAACTAATGGTGATGATAATTAACCTGATCATCCATCACGTGACTTCTCTCTTCCTTGCAATTTTTGAGCCATGTTGGCAAGGTGGTAGTGCAATCTCTCTTGCTTATAGTACTGACGGTGCTTTTAGCTTCTTTTTCAAAATTCAATGCGCAGTCTCTGCAGCAAGTTAAATGTTTGCGCACTTTGGCCCGTTCTTCAAAAGATTCGTCCTTGAATGTTGCCTTGCTTCTCTCCTGAACTTGAAAATCACTGAAACAAAGAAAAAAACCAAAGTATCAGTACGAGGCGTTCACTAGTAGTAATAATAATAATAGTAAAAGCATTCCAAGCAGAGTAATGTAGAATAGAGAAGAATGATAATTAGTTACCTATCAAAATTTAAACCCAGGCTGAGGCTACCAACTGGAACGGTAAAAGGGTGAAGATCCCAAATAGTTTCAAGAGAAGGGTGACATGCTTTGCCCTTCATGTATGTTCTAAAAGTTGATATCCCCATAAGCCACAATCTACCATTCTCACCATTTCCACTAACTAGTTTTTTGAGCTCCATCACCATATGCTCCACAGAACTGTAATAGTTTGTTCTTTGCTCACAATAACTTGACCAGAACTCAAACAACCACTTGAGATCACCCAAGTATAGAATAAACCCTCTTCCAACGTGACTTTTTACTAGGCTTCTAAGCTCTAGAAGCTTCCTTTCAACCTCCTCCTTGCTAATGTTCCTGAAGGAGAAAAGAGGAAGACTCACAAATTGCACAAACCTCAACTCTCCTTGAGGATTCCCTCTCTCCAACCTTTGCATCACTCCCCTAGCTACTCCCTCAGCACTAGCAAGACTCTCCCCAACAATTACTGTGTTTCTCCTCTTGCTCACAAGTGCATTCAAAGCACTAGTTACATCATCTACACCAGCAACTTCATCACTAACATGGTCCATAGATTTGATAAATGAGCTCCCAAACTGACTAAAAGATCTTGGTGGGGACATGTTCCTACCACCAAGAACTTGAAGCTTGGTGGTGTTTTCCTCGGAAGCTTGTTCTTGTGAACAAACTTCCATTGAAACAGCTTGTTCAACCCTGGTTTTAACAAGGGCACTAGAGAAGCCAGCTTCTCTCATGACCCTGCTAATACTAGGGTCATCAAGGATAGAGACTATGAGCTGCTCCACCTCAATCTTCAAGGCCAAAATGGGCTGCTGCTGGTTCTCAGTGGAGCCACGGCGTTGGTGAGCTTGAGCTCGCTTGAAGGCTGCAACCAAGGCATTGGAGAGTGAGGGAGTGGTGGAATATGAAGGGCTCAAAAGAGGGCTTGGAGTGGAGGCTGGCAAACGGTTGAGGGAAACATTGAAGCAAAGTTCTAATGCCTTATATTGGAGAGGGTGAGAGTGGCATTGAAGGCAAGCTTTGCGGAGAAGGCCAGTGGAAGTAGCAAGCATGACAGTAGCAATATGAAGAGGGGTCACTTGAGCATGTCCTCTTCTTGTGGCAAGAGTAACAGCTTGCTTAACTAGGGTTGCAGCTTCTGCTGTCAAAGCCTGTAGCTGTATGCTGCAAACTCCTGCTCTCATCTTTCCAATTTCTTGCTTCTACCACAAAGAGTATTTTGAAGACTCTTAACTATATAGAGATGTTGTGTTTAGAAGAAACAAGTTAAATGGAGTTTGGTTCAACAATTTTTGGGGTGGAAAGCAATAATAAGATTTTAGTGGAGAGATATTGGTAGTATGAGGAAGATGCAGATATATATTTATATATAGTGGTAGCTTATACTAGTGCATTTGAGGACACCAAGACTAGTGACTGCGCCATTGATATGATGAGGGTTTTGTGCCTTTCTTGTTTCTGAGGGAAATTTTGGCTTTGCATGTGAAAGTGGATTGCATGTGATGCAACTTTCTCTCTCTCTCTCTCTCTCTTTGGTATATGTATGTAAAGTTATGTGGATTATCAAAAGCTGCTTCTATTCAATCTTGTGGTACTATAAAATATGTTGCAAAGCAACAAGCTAGCTTTAATCACAGTGAATGGAATAATTGCTTTTGTCACAAATAAGCTCAAAACTTGATGATGGAAAGACAAAGAGAAAAGAAGGTGAAAAAAAGAAAAGAGGGAAGTGTATAAAAGGAGGTTGTTCTGCCAATAACGAGGTAGTGAAGAAAAAGAGGAGAGGACGGTCTGTCTGTTTGAATGGACAGTGAACAGTGGTTGTTGATTGGCTTTTCTTTTGTCTAATCTCGAGGAGATCAAGCTTAGGAATAATAATAATCCTTGAATGATTGATGGAATAATGATTCACTAAATCGAATAAAATACTAATAACACACCATGTCAATGTTCTTCAAATGTGTCTCTTTGTGTGTTCTCTTCTAACTTCTAATTCGTTCCAAAAGTTTGCTTTCTTCTGCATTTAGTATGTCCAAATCATGCTTACATAAATAGATAGTCCTGTAATAAGATGACAAGTTTGAAGAACATCGAAAATGGCTCATATGCATATATAAAATCATGGTTTTCACTTTCAGAAATAACATGACAAAATAGATGATATTGCATACAATTTGTCGGCTTTTACAAATGCAACAGAAGATGGCTAAGAAATGACGTGGCGTTTTCTTTAATTTTTAACATGCTGTGCCACATTTTTGCAAGCTTAAGGTAATGAGAAGATGCACCCAACATCTTAGGGAAAAAACACTGATGTGAGTTACAGATAATTATTATCACTACTAAAAAATCATTTACATCACAGTTTCAATATTGGTTGGTAAAAGGATACGAAAAAAATACACCATATCTAGCCAGAGTATTTAGATATATAAATGCAGATTTTTATGTTAATTATATAAGGATATGATATAAAATGTAATTTTTATGTCAGTCAATTATTATTGTATTCCATATATGAAACTAACTTTTTATTTTTATGACGTAAAAAGTTTACCTCTTTTTTAAAATTTAATTTTTATAATACTTATTCTTTTAGTGTTTTTTTTTTTTTTTTTTTAGGATTACCTTTTGTGTTCATTTTTTTTTTTTTTTTTTTTTTTTTAATAATATTTATTTAAATTTATTATTTTTTTTTTAAAAATAAATTCATTCACATACACACTTTCTAGATAATAGTGATTCTTGATATTTTTATATGACTTGGATACAAACTTTTTTTTCTATTCTATAATGACATAGACCCATTTTATTTGATTTGTTTTTCAGATTTAGAAATTTTTCTCACTCTCCTTTTTCTTTAATTTCATTATTGTCTTTTTTTTTATTTGTGTTCTTCATTTGTAGTTCATCGAGAACTAATTTTTGAAGTTTCAATTCAAAGAATCAACAACATATAATTCAAATTGAGTTTTGCAATGATTATTTAACACTCAAAGTTTGTTCTTCTTCTCTCTATTGTCAAATTTTCACTTTATGATTGTAATTTTTGTTTCTAATTTTAAAAATTAAATTAGGAATTAATTGAATTTTGATTTGATGATAGATACAAATTAGATTGAGTGTTGTTTTAATTTTATTTATATTTGTTTGGTTCAATGATGTTTATTCAATTGAATTAATTAATTGAACCAATTATTTGTTTACACTTCGATCCAAATCTTTAAAGAAATATAATAAAAAGAATTGTGTAGATTGTGGCTATGAGTTCATGAAATTATCGCGATAATTGCTCTTGGGTTCGCTTGTTAATCTAAGTATTGGATTTGATTAAATGTTAGTTTCTCATAAGACATACTTAATATGAGTCTTTCAGAAAGTGTGAGTTCATATTTCATTTGTTGAATATCTTTTGATGTATAGATTTGTATGTGGTTTATAATGTTTTGTATGTTTGTGTTTGATGGAATTGAATTTCGTGTGGATGCTAATTAAAATGTTTCATTTTATATACACTTTTCTCATGTTAAAAACTTGTTTCAATAGCTCACCCTTGCATGAATGGTTAGTGTGTTGATCTATCTCACCGGGATTAGAGATTTAATTTTGACCTCTTTTCTAAAAACTTATATATATATATATATATATATAGTTATATTTTGAAATACTTTATGATTTGTACAAAATTTCTTTATGGTGGATAAAGGGGATAAGTGTTGATAAAGGAGATGAGTGTGGATGAAAGAGATGAGTGTGAGGATATTTATAAAAAAAAATGTGAGTGAGGAGATTTGTCATATTTAAATTTATGTTATTGGATTAAATAATTTACAATTCATATTCGTTGTTATAAAAACACGCAGATTCACGACATATAAATTAACATCGAATTATCCAATTTTAACTTAAATAAATATTAAAAATATATTATATGAGTATCACCTAATTAACTCTAACTTAAATAAATAATAAAGTTAGTGTTGATTTAGTCAATATTAACTTAAATAAATATAAATACTTAAAACAAATAATATTAACATTTTAAATCAATACTAATTTTATTTATTTTTAATATTTATTTTAGTTAATTTTAACTAAATCAAAACTAATTTAACACTAACAAATATTTTATTTATTAAATAAAATTAAAAATTAGTGTCTTAACATTAACTAAACTATATTAGTATAACTTAGTCTAATATGACATTGATACAAATATTTTTATTTATTAAAAAATTAAGTTCAACTTAAACTTGCCTAAATCGACTTTATGCTTATATACTTACATAATATAAAATTAAAAAAAATTAAAAAAAACCTACGCTTTCTATCCTTAATAAAATTTATCTTCTTACATAAGTCACTAATATACATTTTAACCAGTATTATTATTTAAAAAATAATGTAATATTTTTATATAACAATATCACATTTTAACCAATATTTTTATTTAAAAATTAATGTAATATTTTTATATAACAGTTATAATTCTTTAATCCTTGAATTAAGTAAGGGATTAATATGAGAATTTTATTACTCTTCTTTTGTTATAAAGATAAAAATGTTTTTATCTTTAATGAATTGGAAATATTTAATTTCTTATCATATATGTATATACATATTTTGTGATATGTGATTTATTAAATTTAAGTTAGTTTACATTATGTGTTTTTTTTGGTTTATAATGATTTATATGGTCATATGAAAACATATAATAATGTAGGTCAACTATTTAAAGAATGAAACTAAAGAAGTTTATTATATTTTATGTTCTGTACAAACATATTCTAGGTATCCAAATATACATTCTCAGTTCACCCATAACTGAATAACTGAAGATTCCTTTCTCCTAGGTATATCCTACCATTTATGATGACATGTTTTTGTTAAATAAGTTTATATATATACCTTGATTTAATTACTTCAAAATAAAAGTTTAAATATTTTTTTGCTTAATCTACTATTTAATCTCTCTGTTTTAAAATCTGCAATTTTTTTAATCTAGAACATCATCTTCATTTTTTTTATTTCTTGCATTTTAATTAATTTAAACTATTTTCATAATAGCGTAAAATTGATATGTTAAGTTTACGGCTATTGAATTAAAATAAATAAACAAAAAAGTATGTAAAACTAATTATATATTTTTTTCAAATTGAGGGATTCAATGTTTCTCTTTTTTAAAAAATAGGAAGATGGTGTTATTGAGTAAAAGATTATCAAAATTGCATTTAAACGAAAATCAATATAAGTTTTTCAAATATTCCATTTAACACCTCATTTGATATATTTTTCATCATCAAATAATTTTTATGAAGTTAAATTGAATAACTTAAATATATTTTATTACAAATATTAACATGAAATGTAGTTAATAAGAAAATTATAATATGTTAACAATACTTATTGATGATCTTAACATATAAAATAGTATGAAAGGTTCCTAGATGTAATTTTTTTATTTCTATATTATTTTTATTTATTTGAATATATAATTTTTATTTTCCTTTTTAATTATTTAAATAATATATTTATTTATTTTCATATTATTTTTATTTATTTGAATACATACTTTTTTTTTCTTTTCCTTTTTATTTATTTAAATAATATATTTTTCATAGGTTATTGAGCTAAACAGTGTCATGTCTCATGTCAGTTTTGTCCCATGTTAGATTATCAGGAGTCAGTTATCTTTATGTATCGTTTCTTTCTAGTTTTCTGACTTTCTTAAGATCGTATAATGAAAAATTATGATTATATGACGACTTATTATGATGGTTATAATCTACTTGTCATAATAAATGAAACAATGACAAAATTGTAAATATGAATTCATTTATTATGTCTATTTATCATAATAAGTGAAACAATGGCAAAATTGTAAATAATAAATAACTTTTTATGTTGGTTATTTTTTTAAGTGACATCATAAAAAGTTGTTATATCCGTTAAAAATAATATATTATTAAATATTTTTACATATAACATTTTTTTGCATAGAAACATTGTTTTCAATCTCTTCAATTTTTTCGTGTGAGTCATCCCAAACTTGAACTTTCAATAAAACTCCATTCTCAACCTTAGCATGCATAACAACGATGGTCATGATCCCGATCCTTGTTGAAGATCTCGGATGCCGGTGTAAAACAAGGAGATATTAATAACAAAAATAAGTGGGAAAAGAAAAGTCCAAACCAAACAAAAATAAATAACTTTTTGGTGTTTCTTCCTACACCCTTACATTTTTCTTCCTGCACCCCTACATTCTCCAAAATACTGAAATTACCCTTTATAGTTTTGGATGATTATGGAATAGGAATTCTGGAAGACAAAAAGTTAAATGAACATAGTTAACAAATAACATAAATATGCATGGTATATATGTTTTCGATGAAAAGCTTGTGACTAGTTTAGGCCGATTAGATGGTCTTCCTTGTGTTGTTGAGGGGTTATTGTGTTTGAGGGGACTTTAAGTAGTAGGTGTTCAAGTTTTATTATTTTGACGACTTGGTTGGAGTTGTTTGTTTAGTAGGTAGGTGCTGACACTCTTTTGGGGTGTGCTTAGATAGGGTGAGTGGTATGCAATTCACTATAATATGTATTTACTCTTAAAGTGGACCATATTTTTTTTCTTGCAAATAAAAAAATTGCATGCAATTGGTAATGAAAATACATGAATGAAGATGATAAAAGAAGGTATGTGCACTTGACCTTCTCTGTTTTTTTTATAAGCAAAAAATTATATAATTAAAAGGGACACTTTAGAGGTGTCATAACCCTTATACAAATACCAAAAGATCGTCCAACTAGGATACATTCCTCTAGCACTACAGCATAAAGAGAAAAGGCCTAGACCTCCCCACAAACTAATAGAGCAATGCACTAGGCATACCACTCTCTCTAGCTGTGCCACATCAATATGCAAAAAAAAAAACATACCCTATATTAAAGAGTCTTCTTTGACCATAATGCTTTCTGCATCTAATTCTTCTTATGTCCAATTCTCCTTGACCATTCCCATACATCAACTAGCTAGGCCCAGAAAAACAAGCCCCAAAACTAGGCACAGAGTACCAACAATAGAAGCATAATCTCTACGTTAACTAAGTGTGTTGCATAGATTATACCAGCAACTGCATTGTTCTGGCTTCATTCTGTCATCCCTGCACCCACAACTTGCACTAAGAATACACCAACTGAGCCACATCTAACTTAAGGCAAAACTTGGCCAATTCACCTTGCTTCCTCTCCTCCACTATTTGCCCAAACACAAACATATTAATCAAATGTTGCCCAATATCACAGAAAAAACATAACATTTGTCATTGGCCCTGAATTCTTAGCCTACCTTAGAGCCTAAACATCCGCCCTACTCCTGCATCACCATTGGTCAGGTCTGCATCATTAGGTCCACTTCTTCATAGTTTCACATCTAGGGGACACACTACTGCTTACCGAAGACACCACCCATAATTCTGCTTTTCTAACCAGATATCCCAACCTTCTAGCCACATCTTCAAGCATACAAAACACCTATGCCTTATCGTTCCTCAATTACCCATACCTTTTGATACATATGAGAGGATTTAGTGCCCAATCCAAGAAAGAATGGTTAAATAGTTGCACCCTATGTTTCATCCATAACCACAATTTAAGTTGTGCCAAATGAAATATTTCCTCTGAGTCAGCTACCTCTTGCTTAAAGACAACGTTGTTTTTTTGTTCCCAAATACTCCTTATTATAGATGCCCACGTACTTTTCCAAACTTCGTTCTACTTGTTACTAACGTACATTAAATGGAAGCTCTCAAAGTGAATTCTCAAATCCTTATGGTATACAAACAATATGTCAATCCATCTTAGACACAATAACCACACACTACACATACTTACACTTCAGAAACATGACACATTGCACAAGTAGTTGTATTTATTGTCACTCTTCTCCTAATTAAACCTTCTTTGTGTTATTTTTATGAAATCCAAGTCACTCTAAAAGCTCTATTTATGGAAATAGATGAGTATGTTTTTCTTGAATCGTGTAACAATCATGTGGACTATGAGTGATCAACTTTAGAAGAGATTTATTCATCCGATGAAACTGCTGCATAATGACAAAAGATTTATAAAATGAAACAATTATTTAAAATTTTAATAATATGAATAGAAAGTCGTATGAATTCGTACCAGATAAACATTTATTAGTCTTGAAAATCTCAAACATATTAATGATAATTTCAATTATGTTTTAATATATATTAATTACTGTTAATTCATTTTCCTTTAGTTAGTTGACTTAATCCATATTCATATCCATTTTGGAATTATTCAAATATATTTTGATAAAAACAACTCCAAATCTGTTAAAGAACCAAGACATCACTTATGATTTCATTTTTATACTTCTTCATTCATCTTTTCCAGTAATTGCATTTTCAATTCACCATAGTTTAGTCTTTTATAATTTCCCTCTTCCTGGCACTAAGTTAGGTTAAACCTACTTTTTATTATTCGATTTTGATTTAAATGATATGTTCATAATCCACCTTTAAATAATTTTAAGAAATTTTTAGTGTTACATATTTATAATAAAAAAAATAAAAATATATTTTGTATATTTCTACTAAATATAAAAATATTAATTTGCATGTTCTTTAAATATTTGAAAGCATGACTATGGGAATTATAAAATATCATTTAAACTTTTTTTTTACTTTATTTTGTTGAGACATACATTTTGTTGATACTAGTCTTATAATCTCATGCTTTGTAGGAAAATATGTTGCTTTGTTATCTTAATGATAACTAACCTTTTTTTTTGTGAGAAATAGATAATAATGAATATTAATAAGATAAAAAATAAAGGTTTTTCAATATACTGTATGGTAGATACGGTTAAACAAAAATACACACATTTTAAGGAATCGAACTTTTGTGATTCTTGTCTACTTCTCTAATAATTTTTTTTTTTAAATAATAACTTCTATTTATAATTATTAGAAAAATTAAAAATATTTATATTTTTATATCTAAGGTAGATATATTCCTCCATTTCTAAAATCAGGTGTAATCAAGAATGTTTAAAAGTGGTAGATAAGATTATAAGTTTAAAATTTAGGTTTTATAAGATTTTTTAGTTGGGATGTTATCTAGAATAAATCACGTTATTTTAATAATCTAGGTAAATACAGATAGTATTCAAAATTAAAAAGTTTTTTTATTACATTTCGTAATTGGAAAATGAGAATAAATAAAAATAAAAATGTTATGTCGATTAATATAAAAAACTAACCTAAACTATATAAGGTTAAACAATGTATAAAACACTAACAAATGTTCATTACATGAACAACAACTGCATGTTTATAAACCTATTAGGTATCTATCTTAAATACTTCAAAAAAAATACTATAGAAATCTTTGTAACATCCCTAAATTTTTTCATATCTATAACTATAATCTGTATGAAATATTAAAATAAATATATAAACATAATACAAATATATCTAAAATTTCATTATTATAATGTTTCAAATTATCTCTCTCTTCATAAGACTTGAAACATTTACATAAAATTT
>Ga0123342_1005990_pt1 | contig 17195 bp, 9 predicted proteins | sample Turbeawhitnodule_FD_89960 | JGI IMG/M metagenome (GOLD analysis project Ga0123342, IMG submission 89960) | Root nodule microbial communities of legume samples collected from Mexico - Turtle bean Mexico white nodule | ecosystem: Host-associated > Plants > Roots > Nodule | place: Mexico: Nepantla... | reverse complement strand
TTTTTTCTTTGTTTGATGTTTCTTCTTTATTAATTAAATTTTGAATTGTGAAAAAGGCTTCTTTTTTTTCAATCTTTTGCAAAAATTTTTGAAAAAAAATTCACCCCCCCCCCCCCTCTCTTGTTTAAGTCATTAATTCGAACACTTAGGAAGAAACGATTGGGCAAAAATATGGTTTTATCTTTCTATTTTTATTTTATTTTCAGCTCTTTTTTGTTATTTATTTATTTGGTTATTTTATGTCTTGAATTATTTTCCTTGAATAAATTTCAGTTTTAATTTATTTGTTGAGTAGTTTTCTAATTTTATTTTTCTTAAATAAAAAAGAACTAGAATATTAATATAAAATTGTGGAAAAAAAAATGTGTTTAAGTATTAAATAGTGAGATGAATTAGACACAGGTTAGAAAATAAAATATGATTGAATCCCTATTCAAATGTAGTTGAAATTGTGATACATGAAAATTTAACTGGATGATTGATTAGGATAGAGAATGACAAAACAAAAAGGAATGAGACCAATTAAACCTAGTGAGTGTGCAAACCTTAAATAATTTTGAGAATTTTACTGATGAATTGACAGTTGTGGTTGTTTATTTTTTTTTATTACACCATAAAAGAGAATTGATGACTTTCTACAGCAAGTGCACCGTGTTGTCAGAAGTAATAATTTGTCCCTAAGGACGGATATCGATCGCACAAGGAACAGTTAATTATCATGTACAATAATTGTTAATTAGAAAACAGAACAATCAAAAGTGTGTTGAGAATGGTTGTGTTGGCGATGATCAATAAGAAAACAGACAAAGAATTGGTTGCTTCAAGTTGGAAAATAGGGATTAGGTTTCATCTATCTCAATCTTATGTATTTTGATTAACATGTTAACATTATGTTCTTTGATTGAAATTGATGCCCGTATAAAAGTCATTAATATCGATTCCTCGCATATAAAATTCTTAAGAATGTTCCCTAAATATTTATCCCTCGCATAATTATAAGAACGACTTAGAATCAAGTTCAGACGTTAATATCAATTAACATTTCAGGTCTATTCTTGACACTCAAATATGTTAAGTATTGTTGTTTAGGTCAGAACCCTAAAACTACTTCCCAGACAGATTTAAGATCCTCAAACATGTCACAAATATTTAAAAGACAAACAACAATACCAATAATCAATCAAGAACAGAATATTATATCATAATTAAATATCACCTCAATACATAAGGGTTTGAGTAGATTACTCCCAATCCCAAAGGGTAGAATTAGCCGCGCATACTTCTAGCACCTTCAATTCTCCCAATTCGTTACAATTCACTTAATGGTGTTTTCCTCTCAATTTGGCACACTAGGGTTGTACCTCTAGCCCCCTATTTAACCTAATTTGCTAGGGTTAGGTGACTTCCTGCCTCTCGCTCATGGGCTTAATGATAAAAACATAAAAATAGCCCAATTAATCTGACACATTCTCGTTGTTGAGATGGACTTTTTTTCTCTCTCTTTTGTGCGTTCTATGCCTTCTACCTTTCTTCTTTTAACATATATCATTCTTCTTTAGTCCAAATCTCAATTCTTCCCTAGAAACCTGCAATTAACACCAAATTTTGGAATCAAATTCTCTTATTCAATTAAAGATCATAAAAAATGTAAAAATGTAAAAATGTATAAATTCATAAATTAGAGATTGTTTTATATGTAAATTAACAATTAATACTCATAAGTGCCTATATTTTAATATGAAACATTACGAAAATTAGGCATTTATCAAGCATGAAGATGATTGAGGCATTTGTGTTAATTAGGAACCTAAGACCAAATATCTAACCTTTATCTTATTATAATTCATTATATATATATATACCCCTTTTGGACCAAGAATTTTTGTTATTATTTCACCCTAAACCTTTAATGATATATTTTCCTACCCTTTAGCATGTTTAAGGAAGGAGAACATAGATGCAATATACATAGAAAAGGGAATGGTTGGTTCTAATTATTGAAAGCTCAAAGAGTTGAAAATAGGAAGAATCTATTCCTATTGATGAGAAAAAGAAAAAGAAAGAGAAAAAAAATTATCTTGAAAATCATGAAAAGGTAGAAAGAAAATGAGGAAAAGTGTGAAGTTAAAAGAGAATTGTGATTAGATAATACATATGTGCTATAATTGGATTGTAGTTATGTTCTTCTTCTTTAAGATGTGCATTATGTTATCTTAAAAAAACCAATATTTTTTGGAAGTCCGACCTCATTACAACCCTGGAAAAGACCTCAAGATTCATGTTTCTAATATGTTTGTGATTTGAAGATGAAATGAAAAGCAACTTTGATTTGTTACGATTCAGTGAAAGTAGAGAGAAACACTTACCTGTGAGCATATGAGAATAAATTCCTTAATGAGTTATTATTTATTTGTTTTGATTTGATCCTAGAAGTTTGTATTTATATTTTTTCTATATTTGAATTTGGAAGCATCATAAGTTTCTAATGTAATCTGTTAATTAAGTTTTTTTTTATATTCAAATTCATATACATTCATTTACTTTGCTTAAGGACAAACAAGATTCTAAGTTGGGGAGAGTTGATAAGTACCTATTTTCAGTAATATTTTATATTAAAATATAGGCACTTATGAGTATTAATTTATAAAATAAATATAAAATAATCCCTAATTTATGAATTTATACCTTTTTACATATTTTATGATCTTTATTTGAATAAGAGCATTTTATTCCCAAATTTGGTGTTAATTTTAGTTTTTTTAGGGAATAATGGAGATGATTGGGCTAAAGAAGAATAATATAAGCTAAAAGGAGAAAGATGGAAGGCCTCAGAATGCACAAGTGCACAAAAAGCCCAACTCAACATCAGAGCAACTCGCTCAAGCGAGGAGAATGCTTCAAATGCATTGGACAAAATAGACGCTTTGCTCGCTCAAGCGAGATAGCGCTAGAGACATTGGTCCTTTTCATGTTTTATTTGCCCAAACGAGCTCATCAGCGCCATGCCAGAAGTCACTTAACCCTAACAAATTAGGTTAAATTGGGGGCTTGAAACTCAACCTTAGTGTGCCAGATTTGTAACCCAATTGGGAGAATAAGAGGTGTAGGAAACATTAGAAGAGGCATTATGAATCTTCTTTTTCAAGTCATCCTTTAGTGTAATACTCGTCATGAGTGGTTAATTCCATCCTTTGGGATTGAGAGTAATTTGTTCGAACTCTTATGTATTGAGGTGATATTTGAATATAATATTTTGTTCTTGATTGATTATTTGTATTGTTGTTTTATTTCTAATTCTTGATCTAGAATCTTAAATCTGACTGAAAAGTATTTTTATGGTTCTGACCTAAATAATAATACTTAACATATTTGAGTGTTAGGAATGGACTTGAAATGTTAATTGTTATCAACGTTTGAGCTTGATTCTAAGTTGTTTTTATAAATATGCGAGGAATCGATATTTAGGAAGCATCTTAATACTTTTATATGCGAGGGATCGATATAAATAAATTTTATACGGGCATCAATATCAATCAAAGGACATAATGTTACCATGCTACTCAAAATACATAAGAGTGAGAAAGATGAAACCTAATCCCTATTTTTCTAACTTGAAGCAATCAATTCTTTGCCTGTTTTCTGATTAATCATTGCCAACACAACTACTTTCAACACACTTTTATTGTTTTGTTTTATATATAGTGAACATTTTACTTGATTATCCAGTTCGTTCTTAGATACACATTATTACTTCTAACAATGCAGTGCACTTGCCATAAAAAGTCATCAGTTATTTTGTGACAACTTATTCAAGCTAAAGATGAAAGATATACATGGCTTCAACTTGTGGGACATTATTAGATGATAAATATAACCTTATATAATATTTTAGATGTTTAGTTGTAACTGTTTTTTCAATTGTAACTGTTTTTTTTTTCAGTTGTAACTGCTTTATCAGTTATAACTGCTTTATCGGTATCTCTATTATTTTTTATCTTTTATCTTTTTACCTGTTATACAAGTAAAGTACTCAATCATTCCTATGTAACAAATATTTGATTAATAAAATATATCATTTTTTTCTTGTTTTTCTTTTTCTTTCTCTAAATAAAACATATAAAACTAATAAAATACATTATTAATGTTCGCATATTCCAATTCCTTTTTTAGAAAAATGTGTAGAAAGCTCATTATTTAGTACAATGTCTTCTAATTGATTGACCTGTTGTTGTCCTAAAACAAAGTAAAAGACAATGTAAAAATAAGAAACAATAATGGATTGTTCTAATAGAATGAAAAAGGCTACATTTGAATTGGACTTTGGTCACGTCCAAAAAGGTCTATCGAGCATGAGAAAAACATTCAGTTTACTTTGTAATAAAGTGAAAAATGGAAAAATTATTTTCGTTTTTGATAATAGTGTGATGATGGTTTATTTGTAGTGGTGTTTTAACAAAATTATGGAGAAAACTTAGATACAAAGCATTTTTTAAAGAATTAATTAGTTTCTAAGTATTTTACAGATTTTGATAATTTCAATTGAGTTTATTAAATTTTTTATTTTATTTAATTGAGTGCTTACAATGCTTTTTAAATAAATAATTGGTTCAGTATAATAAATATTGACATATCTCTTGTAGTAAAAAAAAACTACCGTCTTAATATAACTTGGTTAATAGTTAATATAATTGAACATGTCGTAGTGATTGTCACGTGTACTTTTAAAGAAAAAAAAAAGAGATAGTAATTGCATACTAATATTAACTTCTTCTTAATAAACACACATAAAAATGACTGAAGATCAAATTCGTGTTTAACTACTTCAACTATTAATAAAGTTCAAATCAAAATTATTGAATAAACTTTTTTTTATATTAAATCTATAATTTCTTCTTATTATACTAAAAGTAAAATATCTCAATAGTTGTTGTAGTGAACTGATAATTTATCCTTTATTTTCGTTTAAGTATTTTACCATTTGTTTTTTTGTCAACGAGATAATGTGACGGTTGTTTCTGCTTTCTCGTTTCTAATTTATTGATCTACTTGTTTTTCCTTTCTCCAATATTCTCTAACTTGTTCATTTCCTTCTTAAGAACAAGTTGATTGGTAAGTTCGGAAATATTAGAGAAAAAAATACATAAGTTGATTCACGAGTCAAAGATGAGAAAAGATGAGTTTCCTTGATGAAAACAAAACCAAAAGAAAATGTAAGACAAGACAGATTCCATTATCAGTAAAATCGAAAAACATAGTATTTAGATAAGAATAAAAAAATATTTTAAATAATCAACATAACAAAAAAATTCAATAAAAACTCAATTGAAAATATAAAAATTTATAACTTAAATTAAAATTTAATTAAGTATTTTCTAAAAAATATATATTTTAAAAGTACATTTGATGGTTATATAAATTATAAAATAACATTATTTTTTTATATAATAATATAAAAAAAGGTTTATGTAAAAAGAAACACCATCAAAATTATCATATTGTTATATTAATATAATAAAAATAAAAATAAAAACGAATTGCATACATAAAAGACACATTGTACTCGAGAGAATGGTTGAGATCTCGGTCCAAGCATTTGGGTATGGTCAGCTCGACTTTGGGCTCAAAAGGCAGGTTATGAGCTCAGCCCAATTTTATTGGTAGAATCGGTAAAAAATAATTAAAGTAAAAATAATAATAAGTTTGGTCGAAAATTGTTAGTTAAATATGTGTCAATATATATTAAGCTGTAAGTCAAGTATATATGTTAATATATCCAAAGTTATTAGTTAAATAAATATAAGCATAAACTCGTTATTTGAATATATAAAAATATTAGTTAATTGGTGAGCGCCCGAGAATAAATGTGTCTGTAGGCAGAATATTGTTTCTGTTATGCTTAGTTGAGATTATATTGTCGTGAGAGAAAACTATTAAAGGGATAACTATAAAAGGGGTTTGAGAGCCTCAGAAAGCGGAATAGGTGGGTGGTAGAGACTGAAACTGATTATTATTTTGTATGCTCGGACTTAATCGTCAGAATGTAATTAACAGGTATAACTCCTTCTGTCTCGGCAGAGCGTTATTCCAGTACACCAAGAAGAGACCGACTAAAAACGAAACTTGCCCATCCAACTAACCTGAAATCAACCGGCAAAAAACAAATATATCAAAAAATATAATAATTGTAAAAAGCATGTTTACCTCTACTTCTACTAAATAAAACAACAACTTATATGATTTTGTAAAACAGTTTTACTAAAAAAAAATTATTTTTAGCAAATATTTTATTTCTATTGAGTCAATATAATTAATTTGAGAATAAATTTAAAATAATTGTAGGAGTTTGAAAGGCATGTTGAGACGAATAATTATTAAAGAAAATATTAGAAAGTGTAGTCCAAGTTTCTGGAAGAGTGAAATTTAAAAGGCACGTGGAAAAATGTTATGGATAAGAAGGCGGGAGCCGTGTAAGCCGAGCCGGCATAACGGTGATATCTGTCCACACCGATTCCACCAATAACGTCCACATCGGCAACGTCATTTTCCCAAATCCACGTGTTTTTCTGCCATACGACAATGTCTCATTATTTATTACATTTTCATTTCACGTTTGGTTTTTTCATCTTCCTAAACATCGCCTGTCACCGAACACTACATTTTTGGATACACTTTCAACTCTCTCACGTCCGAACCAACATGTCTTCTTCCCACTTCCAACTTGGGGGTAGAGAGAGAATTTCAGAACCAAAACCACCCCTTTTTAGAGGGAGAAAGTGAGCTCAAATTTTCCCACTTACACTTCTCTTTTTGCCAACTTTGGGTGTTTGAAAGAGTTTTAGAACCTAAACTTGGAGGTGATTTTGTTGGGTGTATGTGAACTTTCTCAGAAAATTTTGTTTTCGTCTGTTGTAAGTAATTTCTCTTTTTCATTCCACATATTTTTGTGTGTGAATTTTTAATTTTTATTTGATGGGTTTCTTTGGATGAACTTCTAACGGTGGCCAGCTTCTCATTGAAGCAAAGGTTTGACAGAGGGGAACATGCTACATGGTTGAACACAAACTATGAGAAAGATTCGGTTTTTAATATTTTTTTGAGGCGGGGTGGCTGTGGATGGTTGATTTTGGATGGAGGGGATTGTGAGCTGTTAGAGGAATTTTGTTTATTTATATTTTCCATTTACTTTGGAGGTGTGTTTATTTTGGAACGAAGATTCAGGGGAGGTGGGATTGTTGTTGGATTTAAAGAGTTTTTTTATTTATTCTTGGTATGTATTGAAATGAGGGGCTTGGTTGTAGTTTAAGGTTGCAGCATGAGTTGCAGAGAAAGGAACAAAGGGGAAAGAGAAGAGAAGGAATATAAGAACAGTTCAGTTGGATTGGAATCAAAATCAGTGAGACAAAGCATTGGTTCAATAGAAGATGAACAGCTAACAATTGATGAAAGTCTTCTGATTGACCCCAAGCTATTGTTTATTGGGTCAAAAATTGGCGAGGGAGCCCATGGGAGAGTTTATGAAGGAAGGTCAGTGTGGCAAATCCTTGAATGTATTGCCTGCCTAAATTTTTCAATTTTTTGTAGTATTTTTTTTATTTATTGATTACCTTGAGTTTGTTAATTCGTGTGAACAATTGGTCAGAAGACCAGTTAAAGGTGATAATTTTTCTTACATGTAATGTAAGACCCTGCAGTAGTCTGACAATTGTGTATTAACTTGCAATCAACTAAGCTAACTCTCAATCATGACTGTGAATATCTACTGGAATTATTTGACAAATTGTGCATTAACCTGCAATCAGCCAAAACACTCAATCATAACTGTATGGTAATATCTACTGGAATTATTGTTTTCGGATGGTGGATATTACTTAAAAGTAAATGTTTATTATGGTTTAAGACCTATAAATGCGTTTTGGTCTCACCTCCAGATATGGTTTTTCACATCTAATGAGAAGCAAGTAGTTACATCTTCCACGTTCTGTAGCATAATTGACGTGATTTCTAGTTTTGTAACGGGTTTCCTAACACGTGTGAAGTTCCATTTAAAGATGGAGATTTTAATGAAGAGCTTCCAACACTTAATTTGACTTTTATTCCAATGTATTTCATTGTGGGTGAATTATAAAAAGACAATCTTGCTATGATATGGTGGATTCAACTGTACAATTATGTGTATACATACTTCAAGTGGTTTGCTGGCAGCTGGAGTCCTGGTTTATGTAGGTGTAGGTTAATAATTTTCCAGGTACAGAGAACGGATTGTTGCTATTAAAGTTCTGCATCGTGGGAGTACTTTGGAAGAAAGAGTTTCACTGGAGAATCGTTTTGCTCGGGAAGTTAATATGATGTCTCGTGTCCACCATGAGAATCTTGTGAAGGTGAGTAGTGTGCTTTGTTTGGGATATATCTGCATATCTGCAATTGTTATATCTGTATCTGCTTTGTAGCATTTGTTTCGCTGAAGACTTATCTATGTATAGTCTGAAGTGTATATATTATGGTGTGTTGACCTTTTATACTACTGAAGGACTAATGGATGCCTCTTTCCGAAGATAACGCATTTATTCGTTTCTTCCAGTTTATTGGAGCTTGTAAGGATCCTCTGATGGTGATTGTTACAGAGATGTTACCTGGGTTGTCACTGCGAAGATATCTGATCACCATACGCCCTAAACCATTGGATCTTTATGTGGCTATAAAGTTTGCCCTTGATATTGCTTTAGCCATGAATTGGTTACATGCCAATGGCATCATACATAGAGATCTGAAGCCTGGTAGGTTCCTTTTAATTTAAAAAATGTTACTCTTGGTACTGGAAAGTTAGTCATATATATCATTGAAGGAACAACATAAAATTCCTTATTTAAAAATTAGAATGTGATTTGGAGCACTGGTACATTAAATTGTTATTTCTTATGGTGCTGGCATTGTGCCCCATAAATTTATCTAGTTGCGGCTTCTGTTCTGTAATGCTATTTTCAGTAGCCAAATTTCCTTCATGATTATAATTTTTTGTGAAACTTCTTTGGTATCTTATTGGAAGCTAAAGCTAAGCTACTGTAAAATACCTAAAAGCTACCATTAAAGCTAAAGGATAAATATTCATATTCATCAGTGATAACTGATAGATAAAATGATTTAGGAAATGGACTTTTAAGTCTAACTTAACCTTATAAAACTGACTCATAAGATCCACTCACTTATACTATAAAATATTTTTATCTCTAGTTGATGTGCGATTTCTAACAAAAAGAATACACTTATATGGCCTAAAAAGTACCAACAACTAAATGATGACCCTACTAGTTTCATCATCTAACTTTAAGGAATTAAAATATAAGCTAAATAATATTCTAATATTCTAACTATATCCTATAAAATTCTTTAACCATTTAATCTTCTTTCTTTTGCTCACTGGTTCAGATTGGACTTGGCCTCAAGGTATAAACTTCAAGGCATGGTTGAGAGTGGTGAAATGTAAAGTGAGTTGTATCCAATAGTTGTGGTTTTGCAAGGGAAACCACATCGATGAGTAGGGGCAAAGATTGTGGGGGGCATACACTGATTGCCAATGGGTTTTGGATTATAATGTGAGGGATTGAAAAGTGTTGGAAGCATAGGAGGTATTTTTCATGTGGCAGTGTTGAATTTTAAATGAAGTTTGTTATGATTTTTACAAAGCAGTTGGTTTTGGGGTTGAATGGATGGTGTAGTGGTGGGGCTAGGTGTATTGTGAGAATTGGAACTAGATAGTGACCACAAATTATTGGGGTTTAGGTTGGGGAAAACCAAATATTGTGCACAGGAGAGAGGTCGGACGCATTGACATTTGAAATTTTCGGTGATGTTATATGCGTGAATGAATGAGATTGAGAGCTTGTTGGATTGATGGTAACTAATGGTCTAGTGTAATAACAATTAGTGAACAAAATTAAAACATAGGGTTAATTCTGCTATTAGTTGCTTAGAAAATAAGCAATTCTAATTCTGGCTCAAGAAAATAGTTATTTCTGATGGAAGCCACCAGAATTATATATGGAATCTTTGTATAGAATTTTGGCAATCAATAAGAGTTTTCATGTTTCAGTATCCTCTACGATTTCACTTAGCTATGGGGTGGAACTATGGTATAATACAAAATTTCATATAGACACCCAAATGACACCTTTTGATGCTTTATATGGATATGTCTCTACAATTCCTAATCGGTGCATAATGGAGAAACTTTAATTGAGGCAGTTGATTACACTGTGCGAAGAACAGAGCAGATTGGAAAAATGCTGCGGAAAAAATCTCTGTAAACCTCAAGAGAGAATGAGGATGTATGCAGACAGTAAGTGGGGAGACAGAATTTAACTGTGGTGATTTTGTGGGTCTTGAAGATTCAACCATACAAACAATATTCTTTGGCAAACACATCCTTTCATACGCTATCAGCAAGGTATTTTGGTCCCTACAGGATTACTGAAAGAAATAGGAAAGTAGCATACAAATTGGACCTTCATGAAGACATCAAAATTAAAGGAGCATCATGGAAGCCATGTCGTTTCAGCACAATTACCCAAATTCAATGAAGGAGACTTAGTCATCAGAGCTATGACCATATTGGATAGAAGAGTGAAAAAGAAGAACAATAAACCAACCCCGAGGATGCAACATAGAAAGAATTATGAGTTTGCAAATCCAATATCCAGATTTTGAGTGGAGAACAGTACAAAGGACTTGGGGACAAGTCCTGTTTTGAAGGGGGGAATTTGTAATAATAATTAGTGAACAAAATTAAAAAATAGGGTTAATTATGTTTTATTAGTTGCTTAGAAAATAAGCCATTCTAATTCTGGCTTAGGAAAATAGTTATTTCTGTTGGAAGCCAGAATTATATGTAGACCTTTGTACAGAATTTTGGCAATCAATGATAGTTTTCATGTTTCAGTATCCTCTACAATTTCTGAAAATTGTACGTGAGTTAGTGCAATCAAAGTTGGCACTAGCTAAATTTGAATTTGTGACATCCAGAGGAAGTATGGAGAAATGGATTGAAATCCTGTAGTGATGATTGCTTATAGCAATTTTTGCAGCATTTTCTTCCGATGACTAACAAATGTCCATGGGAGCAGAATAAGAGGAATGGGTTGTAGAATGTACAATTTGTAGGATGTTATAGGCAGATGAATAGAAAGATTGGGAAATGTGAAACGGAGAAGAAGAGATTAGAGCATATGGGTTTGAAACTCATGGTAGAAGGTGGTGAATATATCTGGTGAAAATGGTTTGGTGGATAGCGGAATCTGTCATGTGTAGTAGTGGCAGTGGTGGTTGAGGTGGGTAGCATAAATGGCTGTGTAGGTCTTTAATGTTGGTGGAAGGGGAGTAAGCTGATGAAAGCACCATTTGACTGGAAGCTAAACCTTAGCTACAGTAAAAGTGAACATTCATATTTTTCATTGATGATTGATAGGTGAAAAGAATGCACTCATATAGCCTAAAACATACCAACAACTAAATGATAACTCTACAAGTGTCATCATCGAACTTGAAGGAATTAAAATATAAACTAAATAATATTCTAACCACATCCTATAAAATCCCTTAACCACTTAATATTCTTTCTTCGGGGCCTCTTTAAGGCCATCCCATCACTATCTCTCTGGAAATCATGAAGAGGAAACTGTTCATGTGGTATAGTACCTTGTACTTCTGGATTGGAACTTTTTCTTTTATTTATGACAGCTAATCATTGTAGGTTTTGACATTAATGATTAATTTTGAAATATAGATATATATTGATCATAGTCTGACTCACATGAACTATCTTTCAAATTGCTACCGTGTAGATAATCTACTGCTCACGGAAAACCAGGAGTCAGTTAAACTTGCTGATTTTGGTCTGGCAAGAGAAGAATCTGTGACTGAGATGATGACTGCGGAAACTGGAACTTACCGTTGGATGGCACCTGAGGTGCGTTGTGAACAAGATTTTATCATTCTGCTGGCAATTATTAAAATTTCACTGAAGTGTCCAGTAAAGCTTGTATTTATTTGGTGCTCATTATCTTATTCTATCATCAAATCAGTGTAAAATGATAAGTTATTATACTAATATGATGTAAGACAGATGAGTGGCAGATTCACTTGAAATGAACACTCATCAGTTTGGAGACCTGTACTAATACGCAGTACACTAGACACTGGCAATACACAAATGGTATTCGAGTTTAGATGTGTTGGGGTTTTCTAGCAAGATAAACAAAGCTGGTATTGGTCTTGATCTGATAGAGTCCATGTATTTCTTCCTGGATTCTGTGTAATCGCTACATTGAATCATGGTGGATATTTGGCTGTAATGTGTATAGCAGAAGAGGCAATGTAAGGCCCAACAGCAGTAGCATGTAGGAGTAGGAGAGGCAGGATTTAGTTATGGAAGAGAATCATGATTCATGACATGTGCCATGGAAACAGTGGATGAGGGGATTTGGGAACCAGAAGACTAAAAGCTGTGCTAGTTGTGCAATGAGCTTGGTACCCTGAGTGTTTCTTTTTTGTATATAATAGTATTCATGTATGTCCAGTTGTAACACTGACCTTTAGGCATTTTTCTTGTAAAGATATTTTTTATGATTGCTTGTGTTTTTACAGTTGTACAGTACAGTGACACTGCGTCAAGGGGAGAAAAAGCATTACAACAATAAGGTTGATGTCTACAGCTTTGGAATTGTTTTGTGGGAGCTACTAACAAATCGCATGCCTTTTGAAGGGATGTCCAATTTACAGGCTGCTTATGCTGCTGCATTTAAGGTATTAAATTTCACATAAGATTCGACATAAATGACTGGTTGTCATGTTATGCAAATTACAAATGCTTTTATGGATTTCTCTATTGTGATACGTGGATAACTGCAATGGATTTTTCCTCAATATAACGTGTAATTTATGCTCTTTAGTTGAAAGATTGAAGTATAATATTTATGGCGAGAGTGACCCAAATGTAACTACTGACAAGATATTCATCAAGATGGAAAAAATAGCCAAGTTTTTGCTCAAAATATCATCAAAATTTGTTCTTTAATTGTCCATATTTATATAAATAATACCCTTTTATTGTAACTCGCCTTAATATTCATATGGCATTGAATTTCTTGCTAAGCATAACATGGTTTCCATTTGAGATTGCAGCAAGAGAGGCCTAGCCTTCCTGAAGACATATCTCCCGATCTTGCCTTTATCATACAATCATGTTGGGTTGAAGATCCTAACATGAGACCAAGCTTCAGTCAGATTATCCGCATGCTCAATGAGTTTATCCTCACTCTCCAACCACCACCGCTTTCAGCACTGCCTGAACCTGACGACGAACCTGAGGCTGTGACAAGTAATGGCGCCATAACAGACTTTTCGACCCGAAATAAAGTAAAGTTTTCTTTTATTCGCCACCTTTTTTCTTCAAAGAGGACCAAAAGCTAATAGTGAGTTGTAAATTTGAGAAGCTTCCTTTTGCTGTAGATAAAAGAGTTCTTCTCATTGTGCTTTATATAGTTTAATGCATTTACAAGTAATTATATCTAAGGTGACAACTATAGGGATGTAACATGTTCAACAGAAGTGTAGAAATATGATGCTAAACTTTTGAAAGAGTAAGGAAAAGTAAAGGTTTGTTTATTATGCAGTTGATCTTTTTGTATAAGAGCAAGTTGGATTCAATATTTGCCTCCTTTCTTAAACATATGTTTTTAATACCAGTAAAGCAACACACTGTGTAGTAGAAGTTATATCCAAGAAGTGTTTAATAATTTGTTTGTTAATTGACTGAATGCAAATTTTAGAAGTTCTGTGATTATTGTGCACATGATGATGATGCACAATACCACAGTTTTAAAGAACACTAGTTTGTTTTTGCATTTTTCCCCATATCTAGAAAATTTTGTTCTCTTTTTGTCTCTCTCTCTTAACTTCACCTACCTTTCCTTCACCTTCTCTTCCACTCCACCTATTTATAAGCTTAATTTTTTATTATTTTTTGTAAAAGTCATGATGAGATTCCTTCATTAATGATATTCCATCTTATGTTATCTTTTATATTTTATTTATTTTCTTCAAATCTATTAGAAGATTCTTTTAAATAATTATTTTTAATAATTAATTATTATATTTGTATAATTAATTTAATTAATTAATTTAATTTTTTTATTTAGTCATAATATTTCTTTATAAATTTTTTATTTATTTTTCAATATTCGAACTTTATCTATATACAATACGAAATCTTGCTACTATACTTCTCAAGGGTATTTCACATTTCTTTCGCAAAACTACATTTTTGTGAGTTTCAGTTTTTTTTGGGTGAGTTTTTGTAGGTTAAGCCACATATTGGGTGTTTTCTCTAATCTTTTTGGAGAAGTAACAATGTGGTTGTTGTATACAGGTTGGGATATCCTTGAAGTATTCCATTTAATTTAATTTATTTTATTGCTGATAAAAAAAAAACAATGATGTTCATAACTACACAATCAAGATGTTCTCTTTCAGAAGAAACATTTTCATATATAGGCATGAGATAGCTATTTGTAATAACATTCCAGATTTTTCTATCTATAGAATCAATAAAGAATTTCATTCTTATGCACCACAGTTCATAGTTCATACCACAAAACAAAAGTGGTTTATTTAAACAGGCACCTTCACCAAAAGAAAACTTTTCAGCCATTTAAAAGGATTTAGGATCAAAACTTGAATAACTTTCAAGAACCTTGCTCTTGAAAGGGGGAAGGGGGTGAATTGTTTATGAAAGTTTTTTGCAAATAAAGACTAAGAATGAAGTTCTTTAATGATTTATAGAAAGAAGAATTAGAGAAGCCGAACGAAATAAGCTATTAAAATTGTTATTAGTAAAACAATCAATTGATATTTCAATATAATTGGTTGTTTAATATCATAAAGATAAAATGTTTCGGTGTAGGCCGCGAGAGCGGTACCAAATCAAGGCAAACTCTGAATACTAGATATGACCTCAAAATAACAAGGGTCAAGGTCGGCCAGTGAGACGATGGGGGATAAGCTTCATCGTCGAGAGGGAAACAATCCGGATCACCAGCTAAGGCCCCTAAATGACCGCACAGTGATAAATGAGGTAAGGGTGCAGAGACAACCAGGAGGTTTGCCTAGAAGCAGCCACCGCGTAATAGCTCACTGATCGAGTGCTCTTGCGCCGAAGATGAACGGGGCTAAGCGATCAGCCGAAGCTGTGGGATGTCAAATTGAATTGGTAGGGGAGCGTTTCGCCTTAGAGGGAAGGACCCGCGCAAGCAGTGTTGGACGAAGCGGAAGCGAGAATGTCGGCTTGAATAATGCAAACGTTTTATAAAGTAGGAATATTAACCGGTTGAAATATGAAATAACCGATTGATTATGACAGCAAATCAAATATCAAACCGATTATAACAAAGGGAGAGAGAGAGAGATTCACACAATCAGATTATACTGGTTCACTCAATCCTGAGCTACATCCAGTCCATAGAACAACCTCTGAGTATTCCACTAGCAATCAAAATCCAGATTACTACAACACACCACAAAGAGGTGACTTTGAATCCTACAAAGCCTACTCACCCTCTTTGCAACACTTCACACCTCAAGCCAGAATACCACTGACTTTACAGGATTTTACCAACACTTACACAAGTTTATCAAAGTACAATTACAGGAAACTAAGCAAGAAAAGAGAACACTTGGAATTATAAAACCAGAAGTCCTGTGATCAGTTCTTGCACCAGACCAAAGCTTTAACAACAACCTTGCTAAACTTTGAAAAACTTATTTCAAAAACGAATCTTTAAACTCTCTCTTGATTCCACAAAAATGTGTTAAACTCGTATATAAAACATTTTAAAGAAGGTTATATTTATATCATTTGAAATCTAGCCGTTTAAGGCAAAATAACAAGAGTTAAATCAGTTTTGTTCTCATTTAAAATAGTTGAAACAGGTTTTCAAAAAACTGTCAGCAAAACACTCATTTAACCAGTTGAAACCACAATTTAACCAGAATGTGTCAGGTAGTTACATAACCAATTCAAAAAATAGTTTCAAAACCTCATTGCCAGCTAAGTGACAAACAACCGACTATCTCGACAATTCAACCGGTTGTTTTCCCTTTGCTTGAAAAAACACTTAGTTTCTTAAAACAATTTTGATCAAGCTTTGCATAGACTTTAAGGACTGATCTTAACAAAGATTCTAAACAGCTTAATCTAAACCCAAACCTAGAAAGCAACACACAGGCTTCATGTGGATTTGAAACATCAAAGCTCCCATGTTCTACAGTGATTTGATAAGTTCTATTTTGCAGACTGTGCTTGAAGGTTCAGAAAGGTCAGGACCTCAGGAAGATCTCTGTGCATGTCAAAGTCTTGTTCTGATTACATGAACTGCTCATATTAGTGTAACTATAATCTGAGGATAACTCTTTTGTTTTTTCTTCTTATTGAACAATTAAGTCTTAAATTCATTTCAATGTTGTTCTCTGTGATTGGAGCATAGTTAGCTGACATTTCATCTATGCTTTGTACATATTTGTATCAATTATAAACCTTGATGTTTAAAATTACATGGTTGTTCAAGAAAACCTATTTTTCTCAAAATTCTCAAACAGTACAATATTTTAACCGATTGTTTTATCTGTGTCAGCATTGGACAAATTTGTTTTTAATTTCTAAATTCTAATTTGATATTCTATTCAAACCCAGTAATATCTGTGGTCAATATTGCATTAATTGCTTGATTGAATACAATTTATCCCTGTTGTAACTGCTCTTAAGGATCATATTTCTCCTACCTTGGAAATTAAAATTGCCTCTTAATGTTTGGTCAAATCAACATGTGAGAATCTGTACTTTCTGTTTGACTGAAAAAAAATAACTTTATGGTTCAGATTTGATTCGTTTTTCTGTTTTGAAAACAACTCTCTATGTGCCAACTTTGACCAATATTTTTTTGGCTATATAAAGCAATACAATTTAGCTGTTGTTTTCACATACAACTTGTTGTTCTTCTTTCTCTAACCTATCTGCAGTCACTACCAAAAAACGTGTATATAGTGGCGGTTATAATATGGCGGTTATTAAAAACCGCCACAATTAGCTGTATAATACGGCAGCTTCATAGACGCCATAATCTTCCTTCGAAATGTGACATGTAGAGCCT
>Ga0123342_1005989_pt1 | contig 17196 bp, 9 predicted proteins | sample Turbeawhitnodule_FD_89960 | JGI IMG/M metagenome (GOLD analysis project Ga0123342, IMG submission 89960) | Root nodule microbial communities of legume samples collected from Mexico - Turtle bean Mexico white nodule | ecosystem: Host-associated > Plants > Roots > Nodule | place: Mexico: Nepantla... | reverse complement strand
TTTATATATATATATATATATATATATATATATATATATATATATATATATATGTGTGTGTGTGTGTGTGTGTGTGTGTGTGTGTGTGTGTACAAGAAAACAAAAAATAATTAGTTGTTATAGTGACTAAATTAGAGACAATTTTAGGGACTAAATAAATTTTTGGTTTCTAAATTAGTTCCTATTATTGTTAAATGGTTTCAAAATTGGTATCTAATTAGCAACTAAGATTTTTGCTACCAAATTTAGAATCTAAATAATTGGTAGTTAAAATCTTGATAGTTAATTAGATACCAATTTAGAAACTATTTCCCAATAATATAAACTAATTTAGAAACAATTTTTTTCTTTTAGTTTCTAAAATGATCTCTAATTTAGTTACTATTACAACTAATTATTTTGGTCTCTAAAAATTGGTTTCTATTTGATGATTTTCTTGTAGTGATTGGTTTCTAGGAACTAAAACCAACATCTAAGCATCAAATGATCGGTTAATAATGATGAAAAGAATCATATAAAACATTTTTCTTCAATTCTAAATTATAAAAAAAATTAAAATCCAAATATAGTTGTCTTTAATTTTGACTAAGACAAATTTTACCGGTAGTGTATTCACAAGTAGTTGGTTCAAGTAAAACTAATTAGTAATGTATCAAGTTTGAACCTTTTGAATGCAAAATAATGATCCGGATAAAATAGTGTACAATTAATATGCTCAAACTTTTCATATACAATAACATATTCACAATTTTCATGTAACTTGTTAAAAACTTCAACTAAGAAACAAAATGTAGACTTACTAATACATGCTTAAACATATTGGAAACCAAACAAGAAAAATATACCTGGGCTATGGTTCACAATTGTTGTTGATGGAATTGAAGTGCTATACAAATGTGGACTTTCATCCATAATTTCATCAAGTTCTTCTGTTTGATCCTGGTTTGCTGATGGAACAATATCCCTAAATATTTCATCTAGCATGGGACAATATCCTATCTCGAGAACTTTCAATTGAGCTAAGCCTCTTACAACACTGGCCAAGAATATATGTTTTAATTCTCCACATCTTTTTACCTCTACATCCTGAAGATTTGGAAAGATTTGTAAAGGATGCCTAGTGGTGAATTCACCTTGACTTTTCTCCGTTTTCTCATCATCTACTAATATATGCTTCAGTCCATCACATTCGCTTATTAATAATATTTTCAATTGTACCAAACATCGAGCAATGACATACGTGAAGAGAGATGTCAATCGTGGACAATCAATTAAATACAACACCTTTAAGTTCTCAAAAGGCCCATTGGCGGGTTGAAAACAATGCCATAAAGCTCTTAGATTTTTCATGTTAACCATTTTGAGCTTATACAACTTGGAAAAGAGAGTTACCACCTTACTCGAATGGTTACTAGTGTCAACCAAACACTCTATCTCTTCAGAATTACATATATCAAACTTAATCAGCTCTTCCAAACTTCCTCCTTCAATTTGAAATATATCAGGAATAATATTTTTTGCGCCACCTTGAATATTCTCTACACAAAGAACCTTTGATTTTTTTGCCAAACTCTTAACTGCCTCATTTGATATGTGAAAATAGCTAAGTAATAAAGTTTTGTGATGAGAGCAAAATTCTTCAACATTATAACCATAAAAAATATGGGATCCTAATACAATTTTATACCTTTGAAGTGTTTGGGGGACACTAAACGTGTTAAAGAATTCAATATTGTTTTCACTATTAGCATCCCATTCTCCTTCAATATCGATAATGTACAACTCTTCCAGTAGAGGGTTTCTTTTGATCACTTCAAACTTCTTCCCTTTAATGTCACATTTGTCCAACTCTAACAATTTTAAGGTTGTTACTTGTGTAATTGCATCATTGGTTTGTAATTCAGGAAATGAAAGCAATGCACAACCATGTAGTGAAAGACTTTGAAGTTTCTTCATATCGCTTACAAATGAGAAGTCACTCAATTCATAATCAGAAATAACTAGACAACGAAGATTTGTTAATGTTTTTAAAGGCATTGTTGACAATGGTGTTATTCCATCCTTATCATTGACTAAAATCAAAACTTTGAGCATTCTCATTCTTTTGAAAATTCCATCCAATTCTTCCAGTTTTGTCTTTAAGAATAAAAACTCAAGATTGGAACAATCCAAATCATTTGGAAATTTCACACACCATAGATATCTTGCTGAATTTTGTTCAATAATCACATCTTTTTCCTCTTCGCACTTGATGATTTCATTCTTATTCTTTGCTATCAAGTGGGCCACATCGCGAACCATGTCATGCATTTTGACATATTCATCCTCTTCATTTGACAATAAGCAAGAACTAACTAGCTTTATTTTGGTTGCAATCACTTCACTCCTTGCCTCCTCATATGAGTGTGCTTCTCCAACTACACCTAACCCTATTGCGTATCTTATTAAAAGTTCAACTGGAATTTCATAGTCTTCAGGGAAGACAGAACACAATAAGAAAAGTGATTTAGCTTCTTTAGTATCCAAATTATCATAGCTCAACTGCAAGCACTTGTAGGGATCGATCAAACCTCTTTCAATATTCATTGGCTTAGAACTTCTCAACTTATTCAATGCAACACTCCATACCGGCTGATCCTTTCCCTTTAAACTACTAGCAACAGCTGCAATGGCAACATGCAATCCTTTACATTCATTGGAAATTAATCTTCCCATATGCTTTAAGGTATCAGGGGTGTCTTCAGATATAAGTGCTTTATTTTGGAAAAGAATCCACGCTTCTTCATCTGTTAAAATTGGCAAGTAAATATTTCTTTGACAATCCATTGAAGTACAAACTTCTTCTAATCTAGTGGTAATGAGAATCTTGCAGCCTTTATGGTGTTCAGAGGAGGGAATCCCAATGCGACCAAAGTCAAGCTTCTCCCACACATCATCTAGAATCACGAGAATCTTTTTCTCCTGGATTAATCTCAAGCACAATCGTTGGGCTCTCTCCATTACTTCAGTTTCTGGAAATGTATATTGTAGTGAACTTGCAATTTTTTCTTGGATCCTTCGAACTTCAACGGTACTTGAAACAGGCACAAAAAGAACTTTGTCAAAAAGATGCTCCGCTTCTACTAACTTCCTAACGTCCATTGCTAATGTGGTTTTACCACAACCCCCCATCCCGTACAATCCAATCATGGAAACATCTTTATTTTTCACTGCTTCCAGTAGTTGCTCATATGCAGATTGTCTACTCTCAAAGTTCATGCATTTTTCTAAGAGAATATCAAGGGTTCCTGAAGGAAGTGTAGCAATGCGCTCAAATGGCACATATTTTCTACCCTCTTCAATGAACTTTTCAAGGTACACAATTTTATTTGCTAACTTTTCTCCTAACCGGTATCGCCAAATCCAATTTGGACAGTGCCCAAAACAACATTTTTTTTTTGTTTTTGCCTCTTTCAACAACTGATTCACATTGTCTACGTCACTGGTAGCATCTTGCAACCACTTGTCAACTACTTCACTAGTCTTTCTTATTTGTCTCTCGGCATTTGCAACAAATTTTTGGACACTATCTCTCGTTACAATTAAATTGCCTTCTTCTTCTTCAAGTTTTTTTACGAAATTGTTAAAGCAACAAGGATAACGTAATTGATTAAATGCTCCACACACTAAATCTTTTGAAACAGAAGATGCAAAACCGAAGAGGCACTCCATCAATCTGTTCCACCAAATGTAACTTTCTTTAATCAAGAGAAGATGAATACTCTATTGTGAATTTTATAATTATATTTAGATGTATTAGATAACAAAAAAAAAAATTAAGATCATTTGTTGCATTACATATTCCATCAGTACGTCACTTTTATAATAAAATTTAAAAAAAAAGTTATGATATTATGTTCAGTTATTAGATTTAATGTTTTATATCTTAAATAATCAATTATTCGATACACAATAGAAATAAAAATATATCTGGTAACTTTAATGATTAGTTTTAAAAGTTTATGTGTGATAATATTTTTATAAATGTCCTTTTCATCACTTTGATAATTTTGTTAAACTTATTTATTTTTAAATAATTTGATGTTTTAAGAAAATCTTCCTATCCCTCCAAAAAAAATCATATTCAAACATGGATGGTATTATTGCGGAAAGTTGAATGAGAATGAGGTTGGGGAATGCATTTGTGAATGGCTTGCAGATTTGGAATATCGAAATATGTTACTGGATTTGACTTTCCAAAAACATATTTCTGGATTAGTGCCATTTGCGAAGAAATCTTTTCTTTGTGTTTTTTCTCAATTTTGTCGGTATTATTGAGTCATCATCATCATTCTCACCATTTAAGCAGTTAAAATCAAGTTTATAGTGTACCATTAATTAAATGGGATTGAAATTATTTAAATTTTAACTAGAATAATAACATTATTAGTTTTATTAATGTTATTAATAATATGATGATGGAGGAAATCAAATCTATGTATCATAATTAAACATAGAACTTATATCTATTACACCAAACAAATTTTGTATTTATATTTTTATTATTATCTTTATCATTACTATGATTGTTATTATCACTATTACTATTAATATTAATATTAATAATAATATTATTAGTAGTAGTAATAGTGTTAATAATAATAAAAAATAATAATATTAATTTAATAAAATAATAATAATGATAATAATAATAATAACCCCATAGACCCACTCTCATTTTCTTTTCTTTTTCTTCTCTCTCCTTTTCTCTCTCAACAATCTTCTTCTACCTACTTTCTAATTTTCTTCCACCATATCTTTTCTATTTTAGAATCTAGTCACACCATGTAGTAGTTGAAGAGTCAGGGACAATTTTTACCCGATCATATTATTAAACAGAGTAAGTGTCTATTTACTCTAAAGATTCTTTATTCTATTTATTTCCTTATGATTCTATCATCAATTTTAATAGAATCATTTGAGAAAAATGATCCTCTCAACTTGATTAAGCTCATACTGAAATTTGGTAGTGTTTGGATACCTCTAGGGTCTCTAGATATAAGAGATTCTCTTGCTTTGCTAGAACTTTCCTTGGAATAAGGAATTTTAGGTAAGGGAAACTATTTATGTTCTCATGGAACATTAGGATATCTGGATGTGAAAGTCACATGATCACAATATTTTGAGTTTTATACAATGATTATCTTTTGTTTAAAAAATGTTTTACTTTTGAATTGAAATGAGTAAAATATTTGGATTGTACTGATCATTTTTAATGTGTTTGAGAGTTGTGCTTGTTAAATTGATTTTGGATAAAACTTAGAAAACAAATTTGTTCTACTAGATAAGGTTGATTTTAAGATATTTTTGCTCAAGCAAAGAAATTCTCGCTAAAGCAATAACAACACAGAAAATCAACCATTTTTGCCAAAAAAATTTCAAGCTAAAATCTTTTCACTCAAGCGAACTCATTTTCGTTAAAGCTAAAATATTCTCGCTCAATGCAAAAAAAAAATATATATATTCTTTCTTTTTTCCTTTCTCTTCTTGTCTCTTCTATGGATTAGATTGTATATGAATCTTTATTTTGAATGTGAAATGAATATTATGTTGTAAATTTAATTGATTTTGTGTTTTTTTATTAAATAAGTTATATTGTAGGATGATGGTTATTAAGATGGATGGAATTTATATAAATTGTGTCACATATCACTATTATTTGATTTTTTATTAAGTATTGACAAGTATGTTGTAACATAAATTTTCTTGCTTCACTGATCAGTCACATAGACTAAGATATCAGGTGATGAGATGTTGATCGAAAAGTTTTTGCACATCGTGACATATGTGGATGCACAACTTGAGTTATATTGAACTTAATGAGTCTTCTCAAAGACGTCAATCGATATTTTGTTTATTAATTATCCTTGATTGTATATATCCATATATGGTCTATATTGTTGTTGTATGTTGGCATTTGAATGAGATTCAATGATTGTGATATGTTGCTTAAAAAAATTTCTTTTATACATTTTTCTTATGTTGAAACTTTATTCCAATAGCTTACAATTGTATGTTAATGTATGTTAATGATTGTACTATGTATATGGACAAATATAGAAAAATGTTTAAAAAAAGCATCTAGAAAACAATAAATATTTTACTTTTTCTTTTCTATTACAAATATCTATATGTATGAATGATGAAGACATAATATCATCCACTAAACCGTAGTATTAAGTTTAGATAGACAGTATTTAGTCTTGCATCTACCCTTAATATTCTCACAAATCGTGTTTTGTCAAAAAAAATTTCGTTATTCCTAATTCTAAATATAAATACTTTTAAATAATATACACTTTTTTTCGCATAGAACTTTCTATAATAATTTTTTTCTCTTGTTTTTTTATCGTTAAGCTAGCCCAATAATATAGAGCTAGAAGAATGATTCTCTAACTTTGTATGCGATCTTAATCTTCACTAAATTATATTAATATGTTACATTTATATTACAAAATGGTAGTTTCAAAGGAATAAATGTCGTGACCGTGATACTAGACTGCGTCTTTTTTTTTCATTAAAGAGGATCTTACTCTTTCTAATATATTGTATGCTATTGATTTAAATTTATAAAAATTAAAAAATATAATAAATATTGAGTTATTTTTAATAAATTTTAGTTAATAATTAAGAGTATTTTAAAATCCCAAACGAGTGTACTAGAATGCGTATTCAAAAGTAATATAAAAAAATATTTCACAGCATTCGACATACTAAATTTTGTGTTTGTCTTCATTTTTCTTTATTATACATCATGAGTAAAAGATTAAAAAAAATACTCTTGTTTATATTTTAATTTCAAATAATTCATCCAGTATAAAATGAAGACTGAATTATGTTTCAACTATCTTATAAATTTACAAAAAAATTAATTGAGTCTTTATTAAATTATTTTAATTCATTTAGTATTTAAAAAAATTACTTTTAATTGAATTTATGTTTAATTTTTTTGTTAATCTAGTGATTTGGTTGTTATCTTATTTTGCCATCTTGCTTACTTGTCTTAACTGGTTAAGAATTATGAGATTTTGTAGTTAATATAAAAAATATTACCATTAGTGTAAGATGATAAGTGATTTTTTTTATTGAAAACATGTTGGATAATAAAGGACTATCACCATCACCTAATTTAATGGTAATGACGATGACGATCCCTTGGTCGTTATAGGTGTTAACATGAAAATTATTGATAAGTATGACGATCTTGTTATCCAATACATTTTCAATTAAAGTAATAAAATAACTTGTGATATATTAACAATAATATCATTTTATATTAATAAAAAAACTTTATACTTTTGACACGTGAAAACAAATAAGTAAGTCTGATTGGGATTGGATTAGGTTAGACCTAGATAAAGACAAGTTTACCCAGATCCATGTCAAGTCAAGCTTAAATAGAATCAAGACAAACTAAATCAGGTCGAATCTAGTAAAGTTAAACTTATCTTCAGTCGATATATTAGGTCTACATCTAGTCATGACCACATTAAAGTAAATTGGATTCATCCCATGTGAAATCAATTAAGTCAATTCCATGTTAGATTTAATCTAATTGACCAAATAGAATTAATATAAATTTATTTTGTTTTACATTATAATAAAAAATTCCAAATCAATTTATGTAGTTAAAATAATTTAAATATTAAATCCAATATAGATCCAGACTTAATTTTAAAAAATTCAATACATAATCATCTCATTTTTGCCTGACAAAGAGCTATTCCCATCTTAAACTCTATCTTCCATGTGGTTATTTATATTCTGGGTTTTCATAAATGTTTGAGTAGTTGTAATAAAAGTTGTTTATAATAGTAATTTATTAACAAAAGTATTATTCTAACGTGACTTCTATCCATATAAATGGTTTAAATCTAAGAATAATTATTTATAAACTAAAGAGAGTTATTAGAAGATTACTTTCCGTGAAAAATATTATAAATTATAAAAAATCACTACATTATTTCACATAATAGTATTTCTAATAGATTTTTTTAAAGATCTCACATATACAAATTATTTTATAAATAAAATTATTTTAATGGAGATATCACACATATAAATGATTTAAATGTAAAGAAAACTATTTACAAATAAAAAATAGTTAAGAACAGTAGTTTCCATAATAATATTATAAATCATAATAGAAAACAAAACAAAAAACAGAGTATCTGGTGTTTTCATCCAGAAGAAGAAGATGAAGTAGACTGAGACTGAACCTGTTCATGGTTCACATCTAACTAATTTGGAAGTGGAAAATGTGGAAAGATAGAGTATAAGTTAGCTCACGTTACCTGTTTTAACTAATATGTAGAGAGAGATAAGAGAAAGAAGTGGTGATCCACGAATTCAACACAAGAAACGACACTGAAGCGTTAAGTTACTGCATAAACATAAACGCAAACACATTATCTACCTAAGAATTATTTATAAATTAAAAAAAGTTAGTTAAGAACAGTAGTTTTCATAATGATACTATAAAAAACAAAAACAAAAACAGAGTATATAAGAAGAAGCAGATCTAGTAGGCTGAGACTGAAACTGTTCATTGTTCACATCTAACTAATTTGGAAATGGAAAAAGAGAAAAGATAGGTAAGCTTTTTTAATTACCTCCTTTAACTAATATCTCAGAGAAAGAAACAAGTGGTGATCCATGACCACAATAAAGAGACACTGATGCTGAAAAGTTAAGTTACTGCAAAAGCATAAACACAAATACATTATCTACAGCTTCAGTTGAAAAGAATCAATTAGAATTTGAAATCGAAGGCAGAAGTTAACTTGACACTGATTCATACCTCCACAGAGATGAATGCACTCCATTGCATAAGAGTTAAGAATGAAATCGCAGTTGTTCCGTTCCAGTACAAGAGACGGTGAAACACGCTAAGTTACTGCATAAACACAAACACATTATCTACAACTTCAATTGAAAAAAAGGAATCGATTAAAATTTGAAATAAAAGCAGAAGTTAATTTGTACCTCCATTGCTTGAATCGGACGAGAATGTGAGAGAGAATCCTCACACTTTCTCGAATACAGCAAGAGAGATAGAATGAAAGCAGAGATGTGAAAACTGGTGCAAACCACACCTTTATACTAACACACTGACTATTGCTCTTCTTCCCACTGATATTATTGGTCTTCCTCTTTTCTATCAATAATAATAATAATAATAATAATAATTATTATTATTATTATTATTATTATTGACTTGAACGTTTGTATCTTTTAAAAGTCTTTGTGATTTTTTATATAATAATAATAATAGTTATTTTTATTATTTATATGTGCAGGGTGCATTACAACTGCAAATGGAGACACTGCATAATTATTGCATTTATTACTAACATGTGCATGATTGAGGGATGCATTGACTTAGTCTTTGTGCTTTTTTATATAATAATAACTGTTATTTTTTACTATTGCTGTGTGCAGTTTTTTTTTTTTTTACATCATTGTATAAAATAAAAAAATCCTTGAACTTGAACTCTTGTAAACTATTTTATTTCACAAAACTTACCACTTAAATTGGTAAACTTGTATATATATGTAAAGATAAATTGAAAATTTTGTAAACATCATTTTGACATATAAGAACAATTTACTTAATTTATTAAACAATACACAACTAACCGAAATAAAAACGTTCTGAAGTAGGTAAAAGTCTATATCTTGTACGAGCCTAATTAATAATGTGAAAAAGTGATATATTATATATTTTTTATAATTTTTTAGGTGTTTTTTTATTATTAATATAGTCCTACATTCTTTGGGAATACTCCTTCCTCCTCCAATCTATCGAGATATTTTTTTAAGACAAAATTATGATGGAGCATCGATCTCCAAAATTAACAATACCTCGAATGCGATGATTAATCCTAAGAATATATCTCTCAAATTGAAACACTGATGCAGCTAGAGAGAATTGGTTTCTTCCTCCTTCAACCCACCAAGTTGTATTATTAATAAATGCAATTTATTGATACAAGGATTTAAAAAAGTTGAAAAGTAATTTAAACTTACTTTGAATTTAAAAATATCTCAAAAAATTATGAAAATTAAATATGATAAAATATATGGATATAATTGTAATAACATTAATATATATATAGTATTTTTTTCACTTCTATTTCAAATAAATCTTAATTTTATTTATTTGAAATTGATACAAATTAAATAAACATTAGTTTGATATTAGTGATTTTGTTTTGTTGTAAAATAATATTTCCAAAAAAATATAAGTTTATATAAAAGTATACAATTTTTTTTATCCATGTAATTTTATTGAATTTTATTAATAAAACAAATGTAAATATTATTTATAATTTTATAAATTAGTTACTTCATAATTAACCATCTTTCAATTTTAATCCATACCCTTTCATTAACAGATGAATTTTGAGTTTTGGTGTACAGAGTTAGGTGTAGAGTTTGGTGGAGTTCATAAAGTCTATGAATAAGACTTCTTTTAGCTCTCTGTTGTGCCAACGTATCTAAAGTTAAAAGAAGGAAAATATTCTTTCACATCCATTACTCCACTTTATACCCCATTAAATATTAATATTTTAATTATTTTTTAATTTTTTTAATTTTAAAAATTATTTTAACATTTTATATTTTGTCTAATATTTTACTAAAGACATTTTTTTATTTTTTTAAATTTTTTTTATTATAAATATTAATATTTTATTATAGATGTAAACTGATGCAAGGTGTCAAAATATAATCACCAGTTTTTTTTAAGTGAATTTTACTTTTATTTAGTACGAATGTTTCAACCCAATTTAAATTCAACCTAAAATTTCATGTAAAAACTGCAAAATGTCCTTTTACAATTTTTGTATTTTTTAAAAGATGTTATTTAAAACGTATTTTAAAAAAGTAAACTGTTGCTTAGGATAAATTGAATTTAGTATTCAATTTAATAAAAATTAAATAAAAATAGAAATGGATTATTCCTTTTTAGATTAACAGTTTTAAAAAAATAAATTGAGTGAAATAAAACCATTCATAAACAAATTAAACTTACATAACACAATCCTTTCGGTGAACCAAATTGGTTTAAATGAAGCAATAATTAAAAAAATTATTACAAAATGAAACACTTGTTCACAACACTCTTTTTAAGAATTATAATTCTAAACATCCACATTTTCCAAATCTTAAAAAATCCTATCAAAATTATAGGTTTATGTTTTTTATTTTTAACTAAATTCTAGTACCCATTTTTTATTTACAATTTTTTTATTACACTTTAATTATTTTTAAGTTGGTATGTTGAAAAAATTTAACATGATTTGCAATTAATTGTTTTAGTTATGGGATGAAAACAATTTGACGTTATAATATTTTCAAATAGGTATAATAAATTATTTAAAGTTCCCATTTTAATGTACAATTTGATGTAATTATAGTGATTGAAAATTAATTACATTTATTAATAATGTGAAAAGAGTACTTTTAGGCATAGTTTCTTATGCATCTCTTTATATATTATTAATAAATTAATTGCAATTAATAACAATAGATATGGAATTAAAAAAGTTTTAAAGTAAAAAATGCTGAAAATTTTTACCCCTTAAATGCTTCGCAGTGACACGCTAATAGGAGTGAATATTATTATGCATTTCATCATTATAAATTACATAAAAGAACAAATAATTACATAAAAGAACAAATAGTTTTTATTTTATTTTTCATAGCACTTGTATTGTCTTTGTCTCACCAAGACAACCTTTTACACAACCATAAATAAAGTAGCAAACATACAACAAAATAGAACAATTTAGAAAGACAATTGAAACTATTTCATGGCGTGAAAAAATTAAAGCATACACTACCAACAAAAAAACAAAAGACTGAACAATACTTGTAACCCTTATGAGGAATTTCTTGCAGCCATGCGATTGTACTCATACTGACTACATAGAGTTGACCATTTATAACTTATCTCAAACAATTTTTGTTGAACTTTTCTTTGATCTTCCATCATTTGAGACCTGTCTTTCCTCACATTTTCAAGCTCCATTTTGTACCCAATAGTTTCCCCAAGGCATTTGTTTTTTTCCTCCTTCAGAGATGATAAGGCATCCTCACAAACTTTTATTTCCTCCTTCAACCTAATGATTTGTTCCTTCAAAACTACTTCCTTCAGTTGAGCTTCATCATAGAAATTCTTTGCCTCGGAAATTTTGGAACCAAAAGTAATGGCCACCTCATTCCCACGAGCTTCGTGTTCTGCCAACTTTTCAGTGGTAGCAAAGCCTTGCTTAAAGGTGTAAACAATGCTTGGGAACTCTTGCTGCATAGTGCCTATAATATCTTTGAGTCCATCTGATAGAGTTACATCTTTAAAAGGAAGGTTGGATAGGAAATTAAGAGCAGACAAAAGACTAATGATGTTAGTCTCAGAGCTAACTATGTCCTTCAGAGACATCTTTAGATACTTTTCCAACTCAACAAGGGTCTTTCCAACTAGGTTGTCTTCACCTTCTTTCCCCACAACAACTGGTGCAAATAAACTCATGATATCATTGGTCCCAAAGTCTTGAATAATTTCAGGCTGGCCTTCACTTTCTTTAGCAGTGCGTGTCTCAGTTTGGCTGCTCCTAATTTCACTCTTGGAGGAATAAGAAGAAAATATAACAGAAAAGACGTTAGCATCAAGCCACAACAGTTGCAAAGCATTGAGTTCCTTAAACCATTTTTTATCAAAGCATATTTGTGAGAGTGATAGTAACAAATTCATTAAATTTAAATTTCAACTTGAAATTCAGTACTTTTTGTTTTTTAATTCCACTCCTATGGCAAATGATAAATCAGAATGGTAAGATCATTTTTATGATGATCAAATATGTTGGAATTGTGATTTGCATAATAAACTTACATGTGGATGTGATTTAGTTTGGAAAGTAAATATTTGGTCCAACTGTGAGCTAGTGTATTCGGAATGAATTGAAGAAGCTGCCATACTGGTGTTCTTTTGTATGGTTTCCTCTACAACTTCTCGTTCAATACTCTGCATAAGAAAAAAAGATACATACTAGTAGGGTTTTTATTAATGGCAGGTGGACATGCATGTTAATTTAAAATAATTGATGTTATTTTTCTTTGTCATTTACCCGAGGAATTTCAGGGCTACTTACAGTTTCTCCAAGTGACTTTTGTCGGTTCATCAAACATGGTTCACTAATCCGTTGTTTGTCCACTGATGCCTAAACAAAGTAATGAACTAGTGTAAAATTACTATACTTTCAATACTTAAATTTCATCCAATAGGAAAATTATTTATTAGACTCACATTTGAGGGTGTTTCATGTAGAGGAATATTCAAATAACATGGAGTTGACCTTTCAACTAATTGTGAGTTTGTTAATGATGTTGTTGTTCTTGGTATTTCTGAAGTGGAAACTTTTACATCAAATTCCTTCTCTGGTTCTTCATTTCTCGTAGCATTGCGGTCATTAGAAACAACATTTATTTCACCTTCTTTATCAACCAAGTTAGAACCTTCTTCGAAGCTATTGTTAACATTCTGGGTCTTCGCACATCGAGAAGTTCTTTTACGGTTTTCATTAGGCCCATCACCTTGTTTAACAACCTGGGAATCTAGTACCATGTCCACACTACTAGACCTGTGTAACAAACTTAAATTTTTTCGCTTTATGCATCCCAAGAAAATTTAGAAATTGGTGGTATCAATCTTGTAAGAATTGCAAATACCATCACAATGTATATTTAAACAGAAAGAGAAAATTCACACAACCAACATAGAGATACAACTTCAAATTCACAAAAATGATAGATTTTCTCTAGGCATTAACAAAGTCATTTAAGACTCTTAATTTCATTCATTCTTTATATTACATAGTCAAGAAGTTAAATGATCATACCTCTTTGGATTCTCATCCATTTGTCTCTCCGCAATCTCCTTTCTCAACTTAGGATCCCTCGTCAAAACATGTTGACGCATTTCATCTACCCATGAACTCTCAAATCCAATCTCAAGAGCTTCTTCACATAGTTTATGGAACTCTTTTTCTCTTTGAGGAATAACATCATCAACACTTTCTTTCTGAACGAACAACAACATATCTGCCAAAATTTTCAACCTCCAAGCTTGAAAGCGCTCACTAAACTTCTCGCTAGCATTCCAAAGATGAGGATATGTTGTAATTGCCTCCACCAGAAGAGCAATTTGTGCATCATCCAGATCAACAAAATGTTTATATGTTCCCAATCTTGTACGAATATCTGCAAAAGCTATAAAATGTTTGAAAGAGTGATATGAAAATATAGGATTGAAACAAGAAAATAAGAAATAAAAAACCTGGAGAGATGTCAATATTGTTGTTAGAAACAATATGTATCTTCTCTTGTTTTTCCAATAGGTTCAACCCTTCTTGTACTTTGATTTTTTGGCTTGGCATGATTCCTACCTTGCCTTCATTTATCTTATCATCATGATCAACAACCTTGGAATCTTGTGCAAGTATGTCCACACCACCAGACTCAATGTGTGTTGCAACACCATCTCCAATGCTAATGTCTTCGACGCCAGTTGACAAAGGTTTTATCTCATCACCCTCTGTTGAAGGATCCTCTTCAATGCTCTTATTTCCTATGTTTCTAATCTTCTTTGTATCACAAATTGAAAAAAATACAATTGAGTGAGAGTTTATAAAGTTTGAAAGCACCATTATCTTTAATATACATCAAGTGGTGGTATGAGAGTAGTTTGATCAATTTTTAATGGTTTTGTTACTATTGTTTTTTCAATTGTTTCTTCAAGTGCATGTTTGTCTTAATATCACCAAATTCATTTTAGGTTTAGTAATTATTGCACCAATATGCTAAGGTATTTTATGAGAAGTTTCCATACAAATTAGGTGGGTTTCTAAATTCTAAAAGAGTAGTTGGTATTGCTAGTCTCTCATTGATGCTAGAACTATTTCAATAAATATTGTCAGTTTCAAGAATACACTTTACAATGCTAAAGCTATGTTTGGTTTGGTAAGGTAACTGTCATTGTCACTATACTTATTTCTTCTTCATATTTAGTTTTTAATTTCAAGTTGATCCCTAATTAGTTGACATATGATGACATTATCTAATGCAGTTCCTTCTTCCACACCACTCAATATTTTGCAATCTGCATAAGTCCAGAAGATGTGAAATTTGGTATCTGCATAATGTCAACCAAACACCAAAAAAAAAAAAATCTTTAAATAAAAATCAATTTTAAAGAAAAAAAATAATTACTCACTATATTAACTAAATTTGATATTACCTTATAAACTAAAAAATTAGTAGTATTTAAAGTTGTTTATATTATTAATAAAATTTATAAATTAATTTCTTTATTGGTATCTAATTAGCTAAAACCTTCGTAGCTAATTAGATATCAATATAAAAATTAATTTATATATTTATTAATAATATAAAAAATTCCTAATAATGAGAGAAAAAGGTTATTAAACTTTTTTTTAATTGTATTTAGATTCATAGATTGGTTGGTTCTGACCTGTGATGAAGTGAACTCACTCCTACAACTAATTCTATAATCTTCATCTAAACTGTCCATCAAGGGACATATCTCCCATAACGAAAGTTCAGTCCTTTTGAAATCTGTAACAAAAAATACATAAAAAAGAAACGCAACCTCAGCTTTTCATGATGAATAATTATATCATTACAATTAAATATAAAAAATGATTTAAAAAGTTTCATCATAGCAATTTTTTTTTATCACCCATCAAAACAAAGGATCGGTCGTTTTCTTTAACCGTTCTTCCTAACTACAATTACTAGAGCTTAAAATTAAAAAAAATTCAGCAAATAATAATTTACTGTGTTTATTTAAAAAAAATTAGTAAATACTCGGTTGGAAATTTGAAACAGTCTTGTCTGAATGAAATAGTTAATTTGTAAGGAAATATAGTATTTACCTGAAATATCTTTCATAAGCTTCTCCAAAGTAGTTGTTGGAGTCAAAGAAAGTTTTGGACATTCGTAGACAACACAATTCTTTAAATTGGGCAATTCAATCTCTTGGTTGAAGTTTGAAAGATGCGTAAATATTAAAACTTTGATTCTTGGAAGTTCAATTTTTGTCTTTCCTATCTCATCACTTTTTCCTTGTCCACGTCCAACAAACTCTTCTAGTTCAGAGGCTCCACTTATAATCAAAAGATAAAGATTAGGAAAGTCATTAGATGCAGATCCAGAGATAAATCTTTTGAGCTTGTGGCAATGTCCAACATACAATGCTTTTAGTTTTGGGAAGAATGACTGAGGAGAAAGAAGATTAGACATTTTTTTATCCTCCACATCCTCTTCAATGATTACTCTTAATTCTTTGCATTTTCTTATCTTCACAATGCTCAATATTGGTAGGCATCTTAAATCATACTTTGAAAAGATTACTTCCAATTTTGCACATCCAATAATTTCTAATTCTTGAAGATTTGAGAAGATAAGAGAATTGTTTGGAGCTCCTTGTTCACATCCAACAATCTGCTTCAATTCCATGCATTCTTTTATTATTAGCTCTTTCAACTCTGGTAAGCTTCTTAAAACAGAGGGAGGAAATATTACTTTCAATTTTGCACATCCTATTATTTTTAATGTAGTAAGATGTTGGAGATTAACTGAAATCTTGGAAGCCACCCAAATATAAGTCATTTGAGGTATATTTTCCAATTTCAAACGCTCTAACCTTAAGCTCACTTGTTGTCCAATCATTCCATCTCCGTTAAGACAAAAAATACCTTCTACTTCAGAATTGGTTACGGATATATTTTGCAAAGTGAGAAGAGGGTTATGAACCCCTTTTGGATCCTGCAGGACATTCATAAGAAATGAAAAAACTCCAAAAAGAAAACAAAAAAGGAACAAATAACTAATAATCATAAAAAAAAAGACAAGACTACCTTCTTACTTGCGTTGATAGGTTCTCTTGAATCTACAGGAGCCGTCAAGCAATTAATAGAATTATAAAACGGATAGGAACATTTATAACAAGTAAACTCCTTCAAAGATGACCACGTCACGGTGAGATTGTTGGTAGCACAAATGCTAACAAAATTTGGTAGATTATAAAGAGAGAGCCTTTCCAATGCTGAGAAATGAATATGAATCTCCTCACAATCC
>Ga0123342_1005988_pt1 | contig 17197 bp, 12 predicted proteins | sample Turbeawhitnodule_FD_89960 | JGI IMG/M metagenome (GOLD analysis project Ga0123342, IMG submission 89960) | Root nodule microbial communities of legume samples collected from Mexico - Turtle bean Mexico white nodule | ecosystem: Host-associated > Plants > Roots > Nodule | place: Mexico: Nepantla... | reverse complement strand
TGAAATTTACAAAGGCAAGCACCTTATTTATAGCCTAAGAGGTGCTGAAATGAGAAGCTAAATCAAATGCAAATTCCCTCCTAAATGACACTAAAATGGCGCCAACTAGAGCATGAGGAAGGTTGGACTTCCTTCCTAGTTTTGGCACCTCCTATATGACACCTACACCCCCCTACTAAGTCACATGGACAATGTGACTCTCTCTAACACATTCACACCTATTTACTTAATATCCGCACCCTACTCTATACAATAGAAATAAGAAGAGTCATTTTGTGATACTCTTGTCCCAAAGCTCGTGCCATGCTCCTAGTGATTCTTTGGGCTTGGGCCCCTTCTTGGGCTTGGGCGTCCTCTACTTGGTTTCCATCAGCGTTTGGGTCTGTCGAGGCCGGAGGTAGGCTGCCGGCCCTTGATATCTTAGGCGGTGACTTGCAATTCACGCGAAAGGTTCGCGTAGCCCTCCCTGATGAGTCTCGGAAGTCAATCCAGGCGATCTCCCCCACAGATTTGATGAGGAGCGGCCTGGAGCTCCTCTGCCGCTCGGTCGTTCTTTTTCGAGCATGACATTCACGACCGAGACCATCGTGCCGAGGAGGTATCCTTGCTGGAGCATCGTGAGACCGAGGCCTCCGACAACCTGAAGCAGTCGTTGGCTGCTAATAATGAGCTTTCAGCCAAGATTGCTCGGGAGGGGATTGAGAGGGAGATTGCCCAGAGGGAGGCTGCCGAGGCCAGGCGGCTCCTAGAGGAGGAGAAGGCTGGGAGGTTGAGGGTGGTGGCTGAGAATGCCTCATTGAAGAAATTGGCCGAGGAGGGGAATGAAAAATTCTCGTCCTCGGCCATGGAACTGACTGCCCTTCAAGCTGCCAAGGATGAGGTCGAGGCGGAGCTCGACAAAAATTATGAAGACTCGGAGGAGCTCCTGAAGAAATGTTTTGACCAAGCCGTGCGCCAGGCCCACGTTCTTTATGGAGGGTCGCCGACCTTTGGTGACTTCGATATGGATTACGACGTTTATCAGGGTCGGTTGGTTCCGAGCGCCGAGATGGGGGCATTGGTGGCACCAGAGGCTCAAGCGGTCGGGACCCAGGAGGGGGAGGCCGAGGCCGAGGAGGGTGAGTGCGTAGAAATTCAAGATTAGGTTTACCCTTGGCCGAGTTGTGGCCTTTTCTTGCTTTTGACATCCTCCGAGGCCGGGGTGTGGCCTCCTTATTTTGCTTTTTGATGTATCGCCCCTTTCCGCACTTTAATATATCGCCCTACTTCTTTTTCTTAATGACCGTTTTACATAATAATTTACAAGTTAACGAGTCGATCTTTAGTTGCGATGTGAAGCGAACAAGTAAAAATGGGCGGTCGGTCATTTAATTCCGAATATTGAGTCGAATAAGTCGTGTTAGGCGATCGACCATTAATTGCGATTGTTAGATCGAGCGGGTTGATTTGGGCGGTCAGCCGTTAATTGTGATGTTAATCGAGCAAGTATAACTGGGCGTTCGGCCATTTAATTGCGGATATTGATTAAGCAAGTTAAATAATCAGTTAAGGCATCGGCAGGGTATGCCGGTTAAGGCTTCGTCCAGACCAAACCTGGGGGTCGGTCTCGGCAGGGTATGCCGGTTAAGGCTTCATCCAGATCGAGCCGAGAGAGGTGTTGGCAGGGTATGCCGGTTAAGGCTTCGTCCAGACCAAACCTAGGGGTTGATCTCGGCAGGGTATGCTGGTTAAGGCTTCATCCAGACTGAGCCGAGAGGTTGCAGAAGAACTTTGCCAGTATTTTGATGAAAACGCCTCGTTAAAACCTCTCTGATTGGGTGAGGAAAGAGTGCGTGACTTTATTAGTTTTAGCTGTAGTAGAACTTGAGGTCGAACATCTGCCGTCGTATGGTGGGCTCGGCCACCTCAACCGAGATCATGGCCTCAGTTCCGTATGTCAGGCTGTAGGGTGTTTCCTGCGTGGTAGTCTGGGGGGTGCACCTTACGCCCAAAGTACCTAGATCAACTCCTCGGTCCATCGGACTTTGGCCTTGCCCAGCCGCTTTTTCAGCTCGTTGAGTCTGAATTTGTTAGCGGCCTCGGCCTGCCCATTGGTTTGCGGGTGTTCTACCGAGGTCGTGATAGACTTGATGCCCAGGTTGTCATAAAAGGACTGTAGGCCTCGGTCAATGAACTGTCGGCCATTATCAGTTATTATCGTGTGCGGGACGCCGAACCGGCAGACAATGCTCTTCCATACGAAGTTTTGCATGGTGTACCGGGCGCATTGTTGCTTCATCGCCTTTTCTTGGTCGACCTTGCATGTACCGTCCAATAGGTACTGGATGACGGGTGTCATCCAGTTGTCGGCCTCGGCCTCGGCCTCTTCCATAGCCAGGCACTCGGCCTCGGCCTCAATTACACTAGGGTGTCTCAACCATATTTGTATGACTGACCTCTGGTGGCTCTTCTTCTTGGTGACCGACAGCTTGGATAGGATGTCAGCCCTTTTATTGTCCTCCCTCGGTATATGTTCCAAGGGTGCTTTGCTGAAGCGGGCAATGCTGTTTTTGGCCGCGTGGTAGTACCGCTGCAGCAAAGGCTCCTTAACTTCGAACTCTCCATTGACCTGGCCGACCATCATCCGGGAGTCGCTTTTGCATGTAACTTCGCGCGCTCCCATGTCGTAGGCTAGGTTCAGCCCAGCGAGTAAGGCCTCGTATTCGGCCTGGTTGTTGGTCACCCGAAATCCGAATTAGAGAGCTTGCTCTAGGAAGAGGTCGCCCGACCCCTCCAGGACGACTCCCGCTCCACATGTTTTATTTGAGGAGTCGTCCACATAAAGTGTCCACCCACCCGAGATGGTGGGTAGAGGTGTCAATTCGGTTGAGAAGTCGGCCAGGCATTGAGACTTGATGGCGTCCCTCGGTTCGTAGCGTATGTCGAACTCGGAGAGTTTGACTGACCAACCTATCATCCTTCCTGCAAGGTCCAACTTAGACAAAATTTTAAAAATAGGGTAGTCGGTTCTTACAATCATGGAGTGATTTCGGAAGTAGGGGCACATCTGTCTTGTTGTGAGGACTAGGGCGAGAGCCACCTTCTCTCTCATCTGGTACCTGGTCTCGGCCGAGTGGAGGGTTCGGCTGACGAAGTACACTGGTCGCTCCTCACCCTCGGTCTCCTGCACTAGGGCAGCATTGACTGCTTCCTCCGAGATTGCCAGATATACCAGGATCGGGTGGTTGGGTCTCGACTTCGGGATGACAACCAGGGATGTCAAAAAATTCTTGAATTGTTTGAAGATTTCCTCGCATCGGTCATCCCAGGCGAATTTTTTGCCTTTTCGGAGCAGTTGGACCATCGGCTTCGTTCTCTCGGCCAGGCGGGGGACGAACCTTGAAAGGGCGGTCAGCCGTCCTAGGAGCTGTTGTACCTCCTTGACGCTGTTCGGACTTCTCGTGTTGAGTATGGCCTGGCATTTGTCGGGGTTGGCTTCTATCCCCCGGTGGGTGAGCATGAAGCCTAGGAACTTGCCCCCCTCAACCCCGAAAGTACACTTCTCGGGGTTGAGCTTCATGTTGACTCCCCTGAGGGCTCTGAAGACCTCGTCCAAGTCTTTCAGGTGTTGCTCGAACGAGTCGGACTTCACGACTATGTCGTCCACGTATACCTCTACCGCCTGGCCGATTAGGCCTTTGAAGATTTTGTCCATGAGGCGCTGGTAGGTCACCCCTGCGTTCTTGAGGCCGAACGGCATGACCTCGTAATAGTAGTTGGTGTCGGTCGTCATCAAGGCCGTTTTCTCCTTGTCCCTGGGGTGCATGCTTATCTGGTTATAGCCAGAGTAAGCGTCCAAGAAGTTCATAATTTTGTGGTCGGCCGCCCCGTCCACCAGTCGGTCAATGTTTGGGAGAGGGTAGGTGTCTTTTGGACATGCGCTGTTGATGTTTCTGTAGTTGACGCACATCCTCCATTTACCGTTCGGTTTGGTGACCATGACAATGTTGGCCAACCATGTTGTGTATCGGGCCTGCCTTATGAACCCGGCCGACAGGAGCTTGCCGGCCTCTTCCTTCGCTGCGAGTCACTTTTGGGAGATCGGGCGGACCTCCTTGAATATTGACAATCGATGGGTGATGACATCCGGGCTCACCCACAACATGTCGGCCGGCGTCCATGCGAACATGTCGATATTCTTTTTCAGCGCGGCATGCATGATCTCGGCCTCGGCCGCTGCCAAGGTTGTTCCTACTGTGCTCTTCGTCGAGGAGGGGGACTCTCCTCAGCTCTTCTCTCGCCTCCAGCCTGCCCTTGGTTGCCCGGGGATCGAGGTCTACCAATGCCACGGTTGGTTCGATCTTCCTCGGTCGGTCCTTCCTGGGGGAGCGGTCCTTTCAGGAGGACTTTCTCACCCTGAGGGGAGAAGTGTCGGCCCTTAAAGGCTCCACCCGGAGGCTCTCGGCGTAGCACTCTCGTGCTTCTTTCTGGTCTACGTGGACCGTGAGAATGTCCCCTGTCCTTGAAGGGAATTTCATTGCGAGGTGAGGGATTGATACTATGGCCATCAGCCGGTTGATGGATGGTCGACCAAGGAGGATGTTGTAGAAGGTGTTGGCGTCGATGACCAGGTATCGGATTTTGATGGTCTTGGTGTTCTTCCCCTCTTCGAAGGTGGTGTACAACTCGATGTAACCCTTGGTACCCACCCTCTTGCCCGAGAATCCTACCACGTGGTCGTCGTATGGCTTCATCTCGGCCTCAGCTATCCTCATGGCCTTGAAAGTTTTCCAGTAGAGGATATCTACCGAACTTCCTTGGCCCACAAGGGTCTTCCGTATGGTTAATCGGTCTATATCGACCGCTATCACCATCGGGTCGTCCTGCTGGCGGTAGTCTACGCCCTTAAAGTCCTCGCTCGTGAACGTGATGGGTTGCATCTTCTGGGCGTTGTTCGTGCTCCCCCCCGGCGAAGCTGCCGACTATAGTGTTGATAACCTCTCGGTTACCTCTCGCCTCCCTGGGGGGGTCGTCCCTCGCAGGTTGTCGGTCGCCTCTATTATCTTGGTTATTTCGGCCGCGTTGAGGTAACCTCGTCCGCCTGGGTGGGGTGGGTCTCGGCCATTCCTGACGAAACGGCGGAGATGACCAGCCTGGATAAGTTCCTCGATCTTATCCTTAAGGGCCTGACACTCCTCGGTCGAGTGTCCGGTGTTTTGGTGGTACCGACACTGCTTTCTCTGGTCGGCGTTGTTTGGGCTGATCACCTTCCTTGGAGGAAGGATCAACTCGACGTTGAGGGTCTCGTCCAAAATCCTCCCCCTCTCGTTGTCAGGGGTGTGTATCTTGAGAACCGGATTGGCCGATCCTGGTTGTCTCGGCGTCGGTCATTTCTTTGACTCGGTCGCCCTTGGCGGTCCTTTTCTTCCTTGTTTTTCTCCCCGCTGACCTTGGCACGGGCCTGGTTGCGGAATTCTCTTAGCTCTTCCAGCTGCATGTACTTGGCAGCTCTCTTTCTCAGTGTCCAGGCTGTCGGCCGGCTGCATGCACAGGTTGTCGGCAAAGGGCCCCAGACGTAGGGCTGTCAGCATGTGGTGCATGGCAACATACGGGCTCAGATTCCGGATGCTCATTGCCACCTTATTGAACCTGTCAACAAAAGTTCTCAGCGACTCTCCCTTCTCCTGGCGATGCCCACCAGGGCGATGGAGGTCAGGTGGTGTGGACGGTTGGTCGCGAATTGTGTTTCGAAATTTGCCACGAGTGTGGCAAAGATGTTGATGGAGTTGGGTGAGAGCTTAGTGAACCAACTAAGGGTTGCTCCCTTCAAGGATGTTGGAAACACTCGGCACAACACAGCGTCATCCGAGGTGTAGAGACTCATATGGGTGGTGTAAGCGTCTATATGCTCATCCGGGTCGGTCGACCAGTCATATCGGTCTCGGTTGAAACCCTTCCACTTTTCAGGCAGTGGGACTTCGATAATGTTATTGGTAAAGGGGTGTCGGCGGGTCGAGTCGACCATCAGGGTTGTCCAGGCGGACCTGATCAGGCACGACTCGTCGTCCATCTCGGTCTCCCGGGTAGGGGCTCGGCCTCTCGTCCCTTCGGCCACATCTGGGTTGGGGGGAGAGGTGTAGGACTTGCCGACAACGTTCGTCGGTATGACAGAAGGTCCTCCCTCCCCCAACTTCTTTTTCATCTCTTCGTTCTCCCTACGGAGAACTTGCAGCTCCTGCTCATTTTTCTGAGCAGTCTCCTCGGTCTTCTTTCTCATCTCGGCCATCTCTCACTGGAGAGAAAGCAGCAACATCGTTTGGTCGGCTTCGGTCATTCTCTCCATGCTTCTGGTTGAAACCATCTACTTTTTTTTTCAGCTAGTTTCTCTCGGCCCCATGGTGGGCGCCAATTGTTCCTACTAGGGAGATGGGACCTAGAGAACTGTTGAAGTCTTCTTCTCCTTCCTTCGGTTGGTCAGGTTGTTGGGTGATGAACTGGGATTCTCCTTGTCCTCCTGCTTCTCCTTCGGCACTCGGTCTCGGGTGAAAACTGGATGGTGGGGGTACCTGCAAAGACACTCTGACGTTCAAGTCAATAAAGCGGGTGATAGTGTTCTGGTAGGTGAACAATAATAAATGACATACCTTACTCCTTGGGATGCGTGCTATTTATATTATTTTAATGAGCCTACCTTATTGGGCCCGTTTATCGAGGTGGATACAACTTAGGGTTGTATTACCTAATTCTTAATGGTGGATTAACTTTACTGACCTTGGTTTGAGCGTTAGTGATAATTAGGGTTGGCCGTCAACCAAGTTTCCCTAATATGCGTCGGCCATCGACTAGATTTCTCTGGTCTTGGTCATCTCGGCCAGATCTTCTAAGGTCTCGGCCATGTAGACTGTCGGTCTCGTCGTTCGGCCAAGTCTCTCAGGTCTCGACCGACAATTTTTCCTTTAGTCTCGGTCAGGTTGACCTGGTCTCGGGCAGCCAGGTGGGTCTCGGCCTCGCCCATACCAGTACAATAACATTGTGAAACTTAACATTTCATTAGACTAATACATTAGATAACAGTAATCATCTATCATCTCATAAAACACATGTATAATAACATGTATTGCGAGTTGTCATAATTTGTTTTAAGGTGTTTATGAATTATAAAAATGAAAATTATTGTGTTTATTTGTACTATGAGAAGTTTAAGAAATGATTTAACTGTATACCACTTCAAGTCATATTTGGTTATTTCAAATATGTAAGTGGTGTACATTATGTGTACATGTTTTACTCATTCATTTTTTTTTTTTTAAAGAGTTAAAAGTCATTTTTCTTAGCTAGTAGATTTATAGCAAGGAACCTATATTATCTAGAGTCTTCTCTTAAAATTCATTCTGGTCAAAAGTAGATTGAGAGAGTATTCTCTTTTGTATGATTTGGTCCATGTACTCACTACAACAAAAATGTTATTATAAACTAAAAATTATTGTCTAAAATTAAATAAGTGAAGCCTAAACTTTAAGCAACGGTCTAAAAAATATTCAATCCTGAAATATAAAACGGTGAACAGCGTTGTCACAGACTACTTATTTTTTTCCTTTCGTCATTGTCTTAGGCTACTTATTTAAAAGATATATATATATATATATATATATATATATATAATAATAATCTACATAAACTAAAGTATTTTTTTCAATTTAACATAGGAATAAAAATAAATTACTACAATTTTGGTCAAACTAATAAAAAGGTTTAATTAAATTTTAATGTGGATATATTTTCAGTAGTTTACTTTTTCCAGCTAACTAGGTGATATAGTTGTTATATTGTCACATTGCTTACTTGTCTTCATGTGTCATGAAATGTGAGATTTTGTGATTGATTTAAAACGATGTTACAATAAAATGATAAATGAGTTTTATTATTTTGATTGAAAACGTGTTGTATACACCATCATCAATGTAGATAACAATTCTCAGGTCATTGTAAGTGATGACGACAATCTCTTTACATTATAGGTGATGATGTAAAAATCATTAGAGAACATCGTAACCTGATTATCCAACACATTTTTAATTAAAATAATAAAAATAATTTTTCATCTTATATTAATTACAATATTATCTTATATAAATCACAAAAAAACTCACATATTTTAACAATAAAGACAAACAACCTGATGAAAAAAATAATAAGTAAATAAAACATATTACAAAGGTTACATATGAAATGTATTCCTATTTCTATTTTAGGCAGGCAATGGTTTAGACCATTGACATGTTTAATTTTTAATATTACATACTGTAGTGTAAATTATTTAATATGAGAACTTTGTATAATTTAATATTTGATTTGATTGGATGAGTCTGCGATTGAGAATGTATTAAAGAGTGTGAGATTTATGTATTTAGTTATAAGATGCTTAATATATGGACATTTATGCATTTGGTAATATTTATGTGTTTGGTTAACATTTTTGGATTGGGTAAGGAAAGAAGAATAAAAAGTGAATTTTTTTTTATTAAAAAATTGATAGATTTATCTGAAAAGTTTATAATAAATGTGATTGATGTGATTAATTTTTTATTTATTTTTATTTTAATAATATTATATTAATTTTTTATTTATATTATAATAAATAAAAACATAAATATTTAATAAAAATTAATAATATAATCAAAATTATAATTGATTATATTATAATACATCATCAATTACGTTAACATCATCAAAATCGATTACACATGAGACTTTCTTTACAAATATGCTCTCAACTGAGAAAGTTAAGATTCAAATTTTATCTTGATTTTTGTGTTTTCACATTTTTAATACATTGATTTTATAATTTTTCTTTCTTCTTTTAATACATGTAAATAGTAATTTACCCAATTCAAACACACTTTTATTCTTTGTATAATTTGTGATTTTTCTGAATTAAATACTATTATAGGAGAACAAACAAGTCAGAATAAAATTAATATGTTTGATTTGCAAATTCCATGAGCTAAAAGAAAACAAATTCTGATAACTTAACTGTCTATGCCTAGAAACAGGATATGATGCACCAAGTTCATGATTTGATGTGACTTTAAATGGCCAACAGAATGTGATTTATTTACTCTTTGACCAGGGATTTTGGTATGACTTATAACTTTCAAACACTTGTGAGCTAAATATACACACGTAGGAACAAGGCACAAGGGAGACGATGATATCACGGCTGCAAGTAAGGATTTTGTTTGGATGGGGAGAGATCTGATCTGAGTCAGTGAGTGAGATCTGGAATATGAATCTTTAATATATGGCACACAATTGGGGGCCTAAGAACAAGAGAAATGGCAGAGCCATTGGTGAAGCAATTTCCAGATGCAAGACCAGGTTATCCTCCAAAACTCTTCCAATTCATTGCTTCAAAGACTCCCTCTCACGACCTAGCTTGGGACGTTGGCACTGGAATAGGCACGGCAGCCAAATCCGTATATCACTTCTTCTCTATCTCCATTTTGTTTTACAGCTAATATTTTTATAATGTAGGTTCAGGTAGAAGTCATTACTGTATTGAAATTTGACAGTGTTTGTGATATAGTGAGTGACATTTGCCATGTATCTGTGTCTGATAGCCAGAGTCCTTGTGTCATATGTGTATAAATATTGTACAACTTTTAATCTCAGAAATTTAGTATTGATTTTGCACTTTAACAGAAATGAATTTGTGATTTCAGTTAGCTGAGATATACAAGAATGTGATAGCCACAGATGCTAGTGAAAAACAACTTGAGTTTGCAACCAAGCTCCCTAATGTGAGATACCAATACACCCCTTCAACAATGTCCATGGCCGAGGTTGAAGAAATGGTGGCACCTAAGGCAACCATAGACCTTGTGACAGTAGCCCAAGCCATGCATTGGTTTGACCTCCCAACTTTCTACCAACAGGTCAAGTGGGTTCTGAAGAAGCCTCATGGAGTAATTGCTGCTTGGTGCTACTATTTGCCAAGAGTTAGTGATGCAGTAGACACTGTCCTTGATCAATTATATTCCACAGAAGCAAGTGTTTATTGGGATTCAGCATGTAAACTATTTGATGATAAATATGCAAGCATAGAGTTTCCATTTGAGCTTGTGGAAGGAGCAGATCACACAGGACCCTTTGAGTTTGTGACAGAGAATGAGATGAACTTAGATGATTTCTTGACTTATATAAGATCATGGTCAGCATATCAGACAGCAAAGCAGAAAGGAGTGGAGCTTCTTGGGGAGGATGTAGTTAAAAAGCTTAAACTTGCTTGGGGTGAAGATGCTAAAAAGATTGTCAAATTTCCTGTTTATCTTAGAATTGGAAAAGTAGGGAATGCTGAACAGGAAATGATTACCTTTTCATGAGGTGGAGCTAGTAACATCTTTTATCCATTCATTAAATAATTTAGCTTTATTAGTAGTATTTGAATCGTTGTATTAATCTGTTTGAGGTTTGAAAATATATACAATTAAAACATTGTGGTCATCAATTGTAGTTGTTAACTGTAATGTAATACCTTACTTAGGTTGGCTGTTAAGGATGTGTGAAATCAAAAACTTCTATTTTTTTCAAGAAAACCTATCCAAATGTATATCCAGATTGAGTTTCTGTGCAATTTGCTTTTGCGTTTCTAATTTCATATGTAACCTTTGTAATAATAGGTATCGTATTTTTTTTTTAACATATATATTCACATTTTTTTTTTTATTTGTCCCCATAAAAAATACAAAGTAATTTATTTAATTGAATATGTTTAATAATACGATAGATAATCTTCTCACCCCTTCCTATTTTTAGTTGTGGCAAAGGGATTGATAGGGGTTGTCAGACAAGCGGTAGACAATGATATGCTTCGGAGTGTGGAGGTAGGGACTAAAAAAGTAAAGGTTAGCATGCTACATTTTGCAGATGACACAATTTTTTTCTGCAAGGATAATACCCACAATGTGATGGTCATAAAATCTATGCTATGCTGCTTTGAGTTGGTTTCTGGACTAAAAGTCAATTTTTCAAAAAGCCGATTGGGAGGGGTGAGCGTAAGACAACCCCAATTGTGGATGTACGCGTCTATCCTTAATTGTGAGGTTATGAAGGTTCCTTTCACATACCTGGATATGGAGGTGGGCGGTAACCACCGAAGAACTAATTTTTGGGGCAAAGTCATTGAAAAGATAAGGAAAAGATTGGACAGGTGGAAAGGGAAATTTCTATCAATGGCGGGGAGAATATGTATGCTCAAATCGGTTTTATCGTCAATATCCCTGTTTTATATGTCGTTCTATAAGACCAAAGTCAGTGGTAGATACAATTAAGAAGATCCAGAGAAAGTTTTTATGGGGCTGGGGGAAGGAAGGTAAGAAGATAGCATGGGTGGCATGGGAAAAGGTGTGCGAATCTAGAGAGGCGGGTGGACTAGGTATTAAAGATATAAGGACATTTAACGAGGCGTTATTGGGGAAATGGATTTGGCGAATGCAGTCATAGGAGGGAGGTTTGTGGAGGAAAGTGTTGGATTCAAAGTATGGTGGGTGGAGAGAACTAAGAAGAGCAGTCAAAAGTTATAAGGAGCCAAATTGGTGGAAAGATTTAAAGAAAGTGTGGTTGTCAGAAGAATGGGGGAATTGCTTGGAAGACGAAATTTCGTGAAAGTTGGGGGATGGCAAAGATATAAGGTTTTGGGAAGACAAGTGGTTAGAAAATGAGGTCTTCAAAGTAAATTTTTCGAGGCTATTTTCCATTGGTAATGAAAAGTCTGCTAGCCTTCCACAAGTAGGTTTTTGGAATAACGACACATGGTGTTGGAAAGTGGCATGGAGATGTAATCTTTTCGAGTGGGAAATCGGTGAGGAAAATTAAGTCACGTCGTTGTTAGATAAAAAAAACTTATTAAAAGAGTCCAGGGATCAATGGATATGGAAGGCGGCAGAAAAATTATCTTATACGGTTAACTCAGCTTATACTTGTTTAAGAACAAGGGACGAAGGAGCCAATAGTACATTGTATGAGACTCTTTGGAGCATCAAGGCGTTACCTTCAGCATTAACTACTGCCTGGAGAGTTTTGAATGACAGGCTTCCGACGCGTGCTAATTTGGAGAGAAGAGGGTTAATCCTGGAAAGCAATAGGTGTGCTATGTGTGGGGAAGATGAGGAAAGTGGAAGTCATGTATTCTTCGAATGTAGAGTAGCCTAGAGAGTATGGTGTCTCTGTAGTGAATGGGTGGGGGAACCAACAGTGGTTTATAGGGAAGGCAAATCCCATTTCCTACAGTTTAATCTGAACTGGGCTACACAAGAGATAAACAAATCTTGGAGGTGTGTTTGGATTGCAGGGGTCGGAGAAATTTGGAAACAAAGAAATCAAGTCATTTTTAAGGAAGGTCGAGCAGACAACTCTAAAATCTTCACTTTGGCTCAACTAAAGGCGTGTACGTGGCTTACCAGCAAAGAGAATCTAGCTGAATTTACATATGCCCACTGGTGCATAAATCCTACGGAATGTCTGAAATCTATCCGGAAGAGAAGATGAAGAAGGAGGTGTTTGTTTTAATAGGAGGAAGTCTCGTAATTTACAGTTGTAAACTATTTTTAATTTTGTTGTCATGATGTTTCTGTTAGAGAGCTAGTTGTTAGTTGTTTGCAGGTCCAACTGAAGTCACAACAAAGGTGATTCAAAGCTTGGTTATGGTTGAAAGATATGATTAATGTTTTTCATGTTGGGTTCCCTGATTGGATTCTTTATCATGTTATATGTTTGAAATTAAAAGGGTAGTATTAGGGTGGGGTTAGGTGCTGGATGGGATCCTTTGTTTTTTCGTTATCTTCATATGTATCTGAATTACCTGTTTTGTGCATTAGCTATTGGTTAGAATTGTATATCTATGTCTATTGGTTGGAAAGGTCTTATGGTAGGGATGCAGGGACAATGATTCTCTTAGTGGTGGATTCATATGCACGTTACAAGAAGGGCGCTGAGGAAGGGACAAGGAAGATGATGGTGTAGAAGTGATTTATTAAGCAAAAAAGGGTCCTAGGTTAATTTTTGCAGCAGCAAGCAGGACAAAGGTTTTTTTAGGGGTCGGCTAGGCAAAAATCTGACCAGTAAACCCATGTCCAAATGCTGGTCAACATTATACAGTTTTTGTAGAAGCACGTTTTGTGTGGTTGCTAGACCAACTCCTGGTGCTTAAAAGATGAGGGTGTGCGAAGTTTTTTGTACCTATTGGAAGTAGACCGACAGTAGAGGTCGTGCCTCACTTTGGCAATAAAATGTAGTACACAATGTAGTAGGTTTGATATTGCTGCAATGGGTAGGGAGCTAGCTAGACTTCAAATTTTTAGATTGTTAAAATTCCAGTAGCTAGATAGCCATTAAGGTTTTGGTTTGTTGGTTTTTGCAAAACCAGTTATGTTTGGGTAGGGGTTGTTTAAATAGTTTAAGATTCTTGAGTTAAGTGGTGTGTCACTTAATCTTGCTTTGCCTTGTTGATTGCTTAAACTAGGAATATCTTATGTATAAGGGTTGGGACACCCATAAAGTGTTCCATTTTATTCTATTAATTCATTGCTGATAAAAAAAACAATAGATAATCTTCGATGTTACCAACATTTTGTGGAAGCGGAACAAAAAAAGAAAGAACTAAGGTAGAGAGAAACAAAACAAGAATCAGAAAAGCAAGAACGCAAAGAGATAAAGGGAGAAAGAAAAGAGAAACGAGATAGAAGAAGTAAAAACGTCTATATTGAAGAGTGTCTTTATAGAGAAAAGCAATGGTATAATAAGCATAAAAGAGAAAGATTGGCCAAAACAAGCGACCCAAAGAGCAAAGTAGTGCAAAAAGAAAAAGGGACTTAGGCCTGAACATAAAATAATCTATCACCTCCCTCAAGCTGGGAATAGATATTTTTCATTTCCAACTTGGATTGAAGATGCTTGAACGTAGAAGGAGGCAGCGACTTAGTGAAGATGTCAGTAGTCTGCATGGAGGAGGAGATGGGGAGTAGTTTGATCAACCCATCATTAAGCTTATTTCGAACAAAATCTGATTGGATGCAATCTGTATAGCTGTCTAATTTTCACAGTATAAAATGGTTGATTGTGTGTATGAAATTCCAAGGTCTAAGAGGATATAAGTGAGTCATTGTATTTCACAAGTAGTAGCAATCATTGCTCTGTACTTAGCCTTAGAAGAGCTTCTGAAGATGATTTTTTGTTTCTTTGGTTTTCAGGAGATAAGAGACTCTCCGAGATATGTGGAGAAATCAGTGATTGACTTTCTTGTCTTGGGACAAGAAGCCGAATCAGAGTTGTAAGCTTTTAGTTGATGGAATTTTGTAGATGAGAGAAAGATACCATTACGAGGAACAATCTTAAGATAACGAAGAATCTAAAAAGCAATTTGGTGACGTGGGTGCTGAAACAAATTGATTGATTTTATTCACACTAAAAGCAATATATGGTCTTGTGTTGGTAAGATAGATTAACCTCCTGATGAGTGTTAAGAAGAGGATTCTCCGTCATTCAGCGAGACACCTTGATCACTAGAAATACGGGAAAGTGAACCATGGATGTAGGAACAAGGTCACAATCAAGCACCCCGATTTATTGTAAGAGGTTCAATGTATACTTCCTTTGAGAGAGGTGGATGTCGACATTGTTGCGTGCAACTTCTAAGCCCATAAAAAACGTAATATCACCTAGATCTTTTATCTTAAAATGTTGGTGCAACTGATTGGTTATGTGAGTGATTTCCTCATTGTTATTTTCAGTTAAAACAGTGTCATCCACATATACAAGAATGGAAATGAGGTTAGTATAATGCTTTTTTTTAAAAAAACAAACAAACAAAGAATGATCATTAGAAGATAAAACGTAAGTAAAAATTGGGACAATTTGGCATACCAATGTCAGCCAACATGGCGCAGACCATAGAGGGAGCGTTGTAACTTGCGTTTGCATTTGGAATAGTCGTCCCAAGAGGAGGCTTCATGTAAACTTCTTCAAAAAGATCTCCAACGGCAATCAATATCTTTCTTTCCCAATGGAAGAGAGATAAGTTTCCATGTGTGATTAGCAGAAAGAGCATCCAACTCTGCCTCCATTGCTTGTTTCCAACAAGCATGTTTGGAGGCTTCCTCATAATTATGAGGTTCAGTATGTGATGAAATGGAAGAAATAATTGTTTAAAATTGGAAGACAATGCATGATATGATACAAAATTAGTAATAGGATATTTAGAGCTTACAGTGTGTGTAGAAGGAAAAATGGAATTCTTCAAGGTTAACTAAAGTTCTCTTGGAACAAGTGGACCTTCCGATGGATTAGAAAAAATGTGTTCAATAGGAACCATATTCTTGGTTTTAGCAGTACAATTATCAGAGAAAGAAATTCATAATTGGAATTATAAGATAAAGGAATAGGTAAAGATAAATTGTTGGGACTCTTAGTAACATCATCTTTCAATTTATAAGGAAAGTGACTTTCATAAAAGATAACATGTCTTGAGACCTCAACTTTATGGTTTTGAAGATTTATAAAAAGGTATCCTTTAGTGTGAGGTTGAAAACTGAGAAAAATACCAAAAACAAAACTGATGACTATTTTACGATAAGTGCACCGTGTCAGAAGTAATAAATTTTTTCTAAGGACTTCGAACCCACAAGGAACAATTAAATTCTCAAGTATAATATTCACCAAATATAAGACAATATGTAAAAGTTTGTTGAAAATGTTGTTTGTGTGTGAAATTTGCAAGAAATTAAATATAGCAAAGTAAAAGATTTGTATGAGTCAATTGGGAAAATTGGGATTGGTGTTCATCCTTCTCATTAGTCTGTATTTTTCAAAAGAATATAATATTCAATGTTGATTGATATTGATGTACATATAAAAATCTTTCATATCGATTCCTCACATACAAAATTATTAAGAGAGTCTCTTAAATATCGATTCCTTGTATATTTATAAAAAAAACTCTTTATCATTACGAACAAATGTTATAAAGCAATTAACATTTCAAATTTATTCATAGCATTTAAATATGTTAAACATTATCATTTAGGTCAGATACTTAGAAGTACTTTCCAGACAAATCTAAGGATAAATATCATGAAAATTCAAACTTTGAGAATAAAATTATAATACCAATCATCAATCAAGAACTGAATATTATAGATAAATATCACCTAAATACATAAGAGTTTGAACATATTACTCCCAATCCCAAAGGGAAGAATTAGTCACTCATGTTGGTCATTACAAGCATGGAAAACATGAAAAGAAGATCTAGGATGTTTCTCCTTGACGGTTGCCTCCTCTAGGGTTTTTTTATCTCTTTCTATTCTCTCAATGATGTCTAGGGTTATTCCTCACGCCTTCTATTTAACATAGTTGGACTTGGGCGAAGTGACATATCAATTAAGCAAGTTAGTACTTGCTTAACCAAGTTTGACGAGAAAAAGTCCAACTTCACTAGAGTGTGTTGGGTTTATTAATGTCTAAGTTCAAGAGGGCGTGAATTGGACATAAAATTTTCGCAAAGAAAACTATTTAAAAAAACCTGTTAGAAAAGAACAGATTGATTTAAGGAAAAACAGATTTATTTTTTGATTTCAAGAAGTCGTTTTAGAAATATAACAAATTAATTTTAGAATCAACAGATTTAATTTCTGAGTTAACAATTATGGACTTGTGTACAAAGAAACAATTTGAGAAGAAGTTTAGACCTTTAACAAAGATTTAACAAAGAAATAATTTGATGATTAAAAACAAGAAATAATTTTTTTTAATATGGTTTCCAAACCAATACCTTTAACACAATCAGATTAAAAAGAAGCAGTTCTGTTAAAGTGATATTAAGTGCAAAAATTAATTCTAGCAAGCAACTTTCAAAACACTTTTGGAAGCAGTTTCAAAAAGATAGAGCCTTGAACAAGATTGCTTATTTGAATTGTAAAACCAGTATTACCTAGTTAAAAAGGACAGATACTTGAATTTTAAGAAAGATTAAATCCTTATCAGATTCTTGAAACACAGAATTGTTAGAATGGATGGCTTTAAACTAGAGGGGGGTGAATTTTTTAAAGAGGGTTTTCGCAAACTTTTAAGTCAAGAATGAAATTATCTCAAGAAACAATTGATAAGGAATCCAGTTTGCCAAATCACAAAGCTAAAAGCATAGCACCAGAAAAACAATCGGTTG
>Ga0123342_1005987_pt1 | contig 17200 bp, 8 predicted proteins | sample Turbeawhitnodule_FD_89960 | JGI IMG/M metagenome (GOLD analysis project Ga0123342, IMG submission 89960) | Root nodule microbial communities of legume samples collected from Mexico - Turtle bean Mexico white nodule | ecosystem: Host-associated > Plants > Roots > Nodule | place: Mexico: Nepantla... | reverse complement strand
TGTAGATGCGGACACATGTCACAATAAAAGAAATATAGTAGCTTTCATAGGAGGTCTTCATTTATGTGTGGGTAGATATGATACCCCAAACAATTCCCCCTTTAGGACTTTGCAAACAACACAAAAATGACTATAATAATCCTAACTTTGAGGTAAATCTTCCTTTTTATTTAATCTTCGTTGATTTAAAATTAAGAAAAAATAATTTGTGTGAATGTTTCCTTTTCAGAACCAAACCAACATACACTTCTTCTAATAAAGTTTTCTCCATACAAAGAGCAATCATATCTCTATTTTAATCTCGCTATTAAGAAATTATTTGTAAAAGCTTGTCAGGAGATCATTACAGAATGCATGTTAGCTTTTATTCCTCAAACCAGACTTCAATAAACATGTTTGTAGTTTGTATATTGACCTCAACGAACAATAGGTATCGTCCTTCTGCCAGGATCTTCAGAATGATTTAAGCCATAAACTGATACTATAGAGATGGATGCAAAACAAATAGTTTAGGACTTTTGCTGATCTTCTTTTCAAATGCTATCAAATATTTTATTAGTAGTAGTTTTCATTCTTTTGGTTATTTCTTGAATCCTTATTTCATCTTTTCGATGAACTATAAAACAGGATAAACTCCAGCTGATCCATGCTGCAATTATCTCTAACAAACAAGGGTTAATCCATGAAGGACAACAGATCAATCATGTATTTCCGAGATGTAGTGTTAGATCTATCCTGATAGTTTTTATCAATTTTAAATATTGAATACAGGGTATGCCATGGAAGAAGAGTTAAGGATCAGAATTAGTATACACTAGAATTTAATTCCAAGCAATTAGTAAGCAGTATCATCATAAAAGTGGCATCAATTGACACTTGTCTTCAGCTCATCAAACAGGGCAACATACACTTAGAAATGGGAGCAATCAAGCCAATAAAAAAAATCCCAATAGACAAGGTTTTGAGACACGGATTATTGACACAGTTCATCTCTCAAATAGAAATATTTTCTTAGGTTTTGATTTATCCTTTTAACCAGACTACCTTTCATTTAAGAAAAAAGGCATATAATTCTGAAAAAAAAAATACTTAACAGAAAAACTTACATGAAGTAAATTTCTTCTTCAAAAAACTGAAACAAAATCTAGAAACAGAAAATAACCTCTCCTCCCGTGACTTCTTCCTAAAGAAGAAGAAGCGGCCACACTTGTCTTTTCCACCACTAGGTGGCACTAGGTGGCACATCATTAGCAAGTAGAAAGGAATTTAGAGGAAGATAAAAGAATACTGTCCAAGAATTTCTTCAATAACTAACATGAAAAAGGATACTATTAAGAAAAAGTACTATACTTTTATAACGAAGGAGGACAAAAAGAATTTGAAGACTTCTACAACTAAGTGGTCGTGATTATCAAAATAACACGCATGTCATATAACCCCCATCAACCAGTAAACCGTGATAATTTAAATTGGATGGTCGACCCTATAGTTGTTTGTTACATTAGTGTCTCACACACCCATCCATTGGTTTTGAACCCTTAATAACTTCCACCACCCTGTTAGTCTATTTTTTATAGGGGGGAGGCAAGGGTTATCGATATCATGCTTTCTTGCTTGTTTAAACCACACACCAAACAAACAAACGAAATTACACTACACTCAACGCTAAAGAATGGAAAGCAAAGCAATAATCAAATAATCTCGTATCAAACGAAGCAAAATACATATCTCAATGAAAATCACACTCTTAAACGAAAGTCGCCGCAATCGAAAACGCTAATCCTTCCAAATCCCGCTCTTGCTTTCGCTGAACGGCACACACAAAATCGCACATCTTCGTTCGCAACCAACAACCCTCAAACGCAAATGATCTCCCTTTGAAACGCACCTTCCGAATCCTACCTTTGAAACACACCTTTCAAACGTTCTTCATTTCAGAAACTTTTCTTTTCAAATTTTTCACCTCAACAACTGGGACCCACACACTATTTGTTTAGTATTAAAAGTCCCACGTCAGGCGGATGTATTATGGAGCAACACAAATGGAGGTGTCAAAATATCAGTACTCAACAAGTATATCTAAAACTAAGTGGAGAAGAGTTAATTATCGTTTATTTTTTCATTTTAAATTCTTAATTATTGTTTATTTTTTCATTTTAAATTCTTAATTATCGTGTTTATTTAGTAATGCTTTAATGGAGATTCTTTTAAGAAAAAATATCTTGTATTTTAATTTTATTTGCTGACAATAACCTTTAATTTACAAAAGTGACACATATAGTCTCAAGGTGAGAAATGGATTACTTAAAATCGATTCCTCAGCATCATCAATCTCATTTTTTTTCTAAATTGCAGATTTAGAATCGGTAAGAATTAATTATTTTTTAATTTTAATTTCATTTTAGATTTTTTTTAAAGATCATATTTTTAATTTTTTTTCTGAAACAACGTACCCTTAAATAAATTTTAAAAAAATATTTTCTTAATATTTTATATTAATCTAAATACTTTTTTTCCTGGATAACTGCAAATATTTTAATATTTATAATTAATTTAATTATTTAATTTCTATTTAATATGTATAGATATTTTAATATTACTAATTAATTTTTCAATATATACAAATATGTTAATTAATTTAATTATTTCATTTCTATTTAAGGTTTTTAGTTTAAATAATAGGAGTAAAAGAACAACTTTTTAACATTTAATTAAATTTTATCAAGAAAATCAATAATTGAATTATTAATAAAGTTATTATGTACTTTTTTTAATTATCTAAAATCAGATAAAAAAAATTAGTGATTTTTACATATAAAATACATTAATAATAGATTATTTTAAAAAATAACTATTAAATATATTAATATCATGTATTATAAAATAATGTCTTAATTTATTTATACATTCAGTAATAATAATATTATATTTAATAAAATTATTAGAATTTTATAAATTTTTTAAGTCATAACCTCTTCACAAATCTTTTATTTAAATAAACAATTCAATTTTGCTACATATTTTTTCATATTGAACACTTAGAATCTTGGAGCTTGTATCTTTTTTCAACACTTGATTTTTATTTACCATCAAGTGTTAGTTTTCATTTTTATTGAGTTGTGAATAAGTTTTTTGATTTACTACTTGAATTAGATACTAATAGTTGATTTCAAATACTTTACCAAAAAGTTGAGTGAAAGTCGATCTGTTGAATGACCATCATTTTAGGGTTACAATATTTGTAATTAATACTCTAGAACTTATATGGTGGTAGCACATAAAATAATGCCATCGAAGTAAGTTATTATTCGGTGGAAATAACGAACTTAAAGTTTGTAGAAGAGTTTGTCCTAGGTGAGTTTAGAAACATAATAATTTATCTAATAGATGTTATAAATATATCATACAATCAAAATATTGAAAGGAAATTGAGAATCAATTAATATCTAAACCATACATAATTAAATCATCACATCACATGTGACTTTAGGTTAATGATGGGAAAACTTCTTGAATCCTCTATCATTAGGAAGACCCAAAAAAATGCACTTTTTCCTTCAAATTATTGAAGGTGCAATCGTTTGAGATCCTAAAACACTTCAAAGAAACATCTTTGTGATAAAATAGCAATTAAGAAAATGTATAAAATAGCAATTAAGAAAATGTGAGAAATATTTATATCCTTTTGTGATCAAGTGAACCCTAAAAAAGACATATTTGTGTGGTCTATATCAAGATCAGGATTAGGATTAAAATTATGAATGAAGCATTATATTGAAATGAATTGTTATGAGAGAACATCACCTCTAAATTTGTTAACTCTAATTAACAATTGACTAACAAAAAGACCAATAATCAATTATACTTCGAGCAAATCAGGCAAACATGACTTGTATGCTTTAGGTTGAAAAAGAGCGATATAATTATAAAATCAAAAAATGTATCTTATATAATCAAGAATATTTAAATTATATATATAAAAAAGATCTTCTAGAATCAAGAATATTTAAATTACATATTATTATGACCCTTCTATTTATTCCCGTATTACACCTTCATAAAATCTTCTCTATTTATTATGTTGGCTTCCTTTTCTCAATATAAGACACGATTTCATTGCATGATTTGTCTCTTCCTAGAGTTTAACGATTAACAAGACCCATAAAAAACATTAGCTTAACGGAATATAAAGATGTGGTTCTAATCCTACGAAAGCATAAAGACATGAAGATAGATGACATAAACTAAAGTCAATGGTGTGGAGAAATCGAATTTGATAGATAAAATTCAACACTTTGAACTTCAATTCTCAAATTATCCAGAAACATGAAATCAAGGGCATTAAGGAAGCATACAAAATCCAAGTAGTGAAGCCTTTGCATTTCCTATAGATGTTCCAAATGCTCAATTACAAAGTTACGTCATACAACTTTGGAATAAACATTTATAGTCTATTAATCTGCATCCATTTCTTCAAGAGCTGCTTTGGCGGCTGCTTTAGCCTCTTCTAGAAGCTCGTCTGGGACCTGCCCAGTATACAGTACCATATGAATAACAAATCTCAAAAACTAAAAGAAAAAAACTATAATTCCAGGCAAACAATTTCTAACCCAAAAAAGTCACAGCAACAACAACATCAACATTCTAACTCAAAGGCTAGCCTCTTTTGAGAGAATGACTGAACACACTAATTCCTTTCTAGATGTAGAGACCACACTGGGTTTTGTTTCTCCCAAGTTTTCTCCAGTTACATGACAAGGAATCAAACCCTAGGCAACGTGCTAATAAAACTCAATTATCCATCAACTGTGTTGGACCTAGTTGGCAGAGATTTCCAAGGGTACTCGTTAAAATAAATTTAGGTCATTTTATGCGAATTAGATGAATTCCTCATCAAAAGAGATACAAAAAGCTATTAGAGGATAAAAACTGCCCACTGATATTTTAGTTATCACCTGAGAGGATCCAAAGGACAAGGATGCTAGAGGTTTAGCTTGCTCCACTTCACAGGGAGGAAGAAATTGCAAACAGAAGTCAAAATAACAAAACAAAAGTGCAGAAAAAAAATCTATATTATGGGAGTCCTGAGCCATAGAAGATTATGACAATGAAACAGGGACAGTCCAGAAACATTCCTTGGATAAATTTCATGAGTCAGAAACCAAAAAGATGTAAAAGGTAGCGCATGCACACATGCATAAAGCTACGCAGTATCTGAACAACAGTCATACTAGACTAATGATGCTTTGTACTGTGATAATCTTTTTACCCCACACAAATAGTTAAAGTAAAATCCACTCTGAATGCAATACCATGGGAGTTCAAAATAGCATAGGAAATGTAAACTGAACTTGTACTTCCTACAACCATATAATTTAAATGGCCAGCCCAAGCTAGCAACTTCTTCAATGCTCTCCCCCCTTTCCCCCAACTTGACAGGCCAATATTTCCACTTCCAGTAACTTACCTTCCAAAAACATTTTTCTGCATTTTTTTATCCTCGGCTAGAAAGTATAACTTAAAAAATAATATACTAGATGAGATAGCAAAAGAAATAGATGCCCCCTTCCCCCCAACTTGACAGGCCAATATTTCCACTTCCGGTAACTTACCTTCCAAAAACATTTTTCTGCATTTTTTTATCCTCGGCTAGAAAGTATAACTTAAAAAATAATATACTAGATGAGATAGCAAAATAAATAGATGTAAAAACCACAACTAGTCACAATCGAGGCATATTTGTCATTGTCATAAACTGAAACAAATTGCCTGTATAGAAGTAACTGAAAGCACACCCAAGCATACCTTTTCATGTTGACGGTTTGATTCATCGCATACCCAGCTCATTTCTAGTTCAAAATCTTTGTCCTTTGCGTCATCATGAACTCCATATATACTGCTTGACACAAAGTTATTATCATTGATACTCTAATCAAAATTAGCAATAGTTGATATATAAAGAAAAACAACAATGCATCCAAATAAAAAATTGGGCAAGTCTCCAATAAAAAATATTAAAAATAAAGAAACTACAAATACTGTAGCCAATAATCATAATCATACTACTTACATCTTAGCCACTTCAATAACCCCTTGTCGACAAGTCATATCAGCAACCTTCAACTTCTCAATCTCTCTGCCAAGAAATTAACAAGATTGTTTAATATCATATTGAGTACAAGTCTAATATCTCAAGAACTCATTTGAGTCACAGTTAACCAAGTCCACCAGTTTAGGCAGTTCTTTGGTTCAAACAAACTAAATACTGAACTGATAATTGGTTTCCTGGTTGAACTGGCTGGTCCAGTCCATAGTTCAAAGTTTGGCAACCAAATAACTAGGTCTGAGTTAATGTTAAATTTTGTTAGGATTCAGAAATCCATTAATTTCTTTTTCTTGTCCAAATCAAAATGGCCCAAGGTATACAACAGAGTGCAAGGTATTTCGAATTGGGGTGAAAGGGTAAATGATTCTGGATTGGATTCTGATTTACATTAAGCCTCGTTGATTTTGTCTATTCATTGCAAGTAATTAGAAGCATATATCAAAATGAAAACAAGTGGGAAAAATTGAACACATTATCATTTGGTTTTCTACCCCACAAATTTGATACACTGACTTAGTAAAAACAAAAACATAGTTACTACAAAATATACACTTACGTTTTAGCAGCTTGCCTGCCCTTTCCGATTGCAGCACCAAAATATCTCTAGAACAAATACCAAAAATACAAATTAATACAAAAAGGGAAAATGGAACATCCAAGAGCGAATAGCAATAGCTTACATAGGAAACACCGGAAGGTTCAACCATGTACAACTGTGGCCCATCCCTGTCATAACCTCCTAGTATGACACCACATCCAAAAGGTCTGCAGCACCATAATATATCTCTTATTAATATGAAATACAACAAAATACAGATCTGAATTGACTACGAGAGATGAGGTGTCATTGTACCTGAGCCACCAATATAGTGTACATAGGTGCACATAACTAGCCACACGGTCAGCAAGTTCCTTAACAGGAATTGGTTCACCATAAACGCTGAAAAGATATACAAGCAAGAATAAACAGTTTTCCTCTCAAAAGATAAAAGCAAACATATAAATCACACAGTTAAGAGATACTTAGTCATACTAAAAAGTATATATAGATATCTTAATTTTCATGGAAGTTGCAAGCTCACTTTTTTTGTGGGAGAAAGAGCAAGAAAAGGGTTTAAAGTCTGACTTGAAAAGTTAAAAAAAGTCAAATTATACAGGGCTTCAATTGGTCTATCTAAACTAATAGTTTGTGACATTTTCTACTTACTACTTTTTCTCCATCAGGAAAATGTCTTAATGAAACGTACTTAAAATTTACATTTGTTTAACAATAAAAAACACAATACAGTACTCACAATATATTTAGATAAATAAAAAGGGTGAGGGGAGGAAGCATCTTTAGATGTATATGTTGCAAGAGAAGGAAGCAAACCTGTCATAGTTAGTTGCTTCAGACTTGGCCCGGGCAACAATTTGCCTGCCATCAGCTGCTAATCCTGCTACAGCCTAAAATTGGAAGAAGATTAAAGCACACATCAAAAGAAGTTCAAAACACCAAATCAACCAGGATGTGACACACATGGGGCCCCATAGTATGATCACTGTAAGTAATGCTTTAACTTGATTACAGTATAATGCTTGCTTTAGTAAATGGCACCATACGCACACAACAATCTGAACTGTATTTTATTGATAACATCATGATTTCCATGACTTCTCTAATATCCCCCATCAATAAATAAATAAGAAACATTCCTGAAACATGGTCACTGTTTAACATTTGGCTAGTCATACTCTATGATTTCCTATGCTTACCAAGGCATGAAATAAATGCATCAGAATTTCCATAAACCAAAAACAAATTTCACTTCCAATTCGAGCTACTGACTATATATAAAATGACAGTGCTCATAACACTCTTAACCTACGTCACTAAAACCAAAGTTTTAAATTAGCGGTCACAGCAGCAACTAAGGTTGTACTATGAACTCAGAAAATTGTGGACAAATGAAGCTGATGCGACCGCAGAGAGCACAAAAAATCCTTGACATTGCAACTGCAATTGCCTCACAGGACATTTATTAAAGCCCCGAATCATCACTTCATCAGTAGCATTTCAAGAGTCACGGTCAAGCTTGCAAACAAAAGCAAGTCAAACCACGACTCTCTTATGCAAATCGCTTTGCGGTTATCATACAATCAAAACAAATATCATAAGCAACAAGCAACAAATAAAGTAAAATAACAAGAAAGAGGTTATAGACAAAGTACCATCCCAGAGTGACGATGAACCGAGTGTATTCTTCTGTTTGAACCCGGAAGCATCATTTTCGACGGAATAAGCTTCTCTACACCCTAAACCCAAAAACCAAACTCAAAAAAAAATTACAAAAACCCTAATGTAGCAGAAATTCAAACAAAAACCTACCAACACAACTCCGTCTTTGCATTTGATACCAATGACAGTTCTGCGAGAAAGTTTCAAATCTAAGATCAGCAACAAAAACATAATGATAAAAGCAGAATCATAATTATTAACATACTAAATTTAATTTGAAAAGGTACCCGCTGTTGTCGACGGCTTTGGCAGCGTACTCGATCTGGAAAACGCGGCCATCAGGGGAGAAAGTGGTGACCGATAGATCGTAACCGGTTCCGATGCTACTCATCTTTTTCAAGAGCTGATTTTACTTTTTCTGTGATTCTTCTCTCAGTGCTGCACACCCCAGAGGAACTCGCCAACGAATATAAAGAGGGCTTTACTTGCTCAAGAGTTTAACTGGGTGACTCAAATGTTAGTGAATTACATATATAAATTATAAATTATAAAAATAAAGACTAATTTATAAAGTTACTTGTTATTAACAGATAAATATTTTCTTATTTATAAAAAATTATACATTAATTTGTACTTTTAAACTTAAATTTTATATAAATTAAATCAATTTATAAATTATAATTAAATTCTATTATACACCGTAATGTGTTATATTATTACTATTATTATTAATTTGTTGGGATAATGAATTGTTTTAAATGTATAATAATATAACTTTTTTATTGTTTATAATATATATATAATAATAATAATAATAATAATAATAATAATTTTATATTAAATATGGTACTTTTGAGTGGGACATGGGAATTCGATATAAAAAAAATGAAATAGAAACGAAAGTCACATTCTTTCTCTCTGCATTGAAAAAGGAGGTTGGAAAGTAAAATTAATCAAAATGTGAAAAAATTGTTAGTAAATTAATTTATAGGATAAAATAAAAAATTGTAAATTAGTATATTTAATACTAAAGTGATACTGTGTTAAAAATAAAATATAATTGAATATTAAAAAGTGTTTGAATATCTATAACTTTTTTCGTTTAGATTTATTTCACGTTGTGACCAAGCTACAATTTTTTAGTACCAGATTGACTAAAATGATGAACTTAATTATCATTTCTTCTCTTAAATTTTATTAAATTTTTAAAGATAAGAATATGGTAGTAAAACAACAATTGAAAGAAAAATATTTCAAAGAGAATTACGAAGAAAAAGTTTTATGTAGTGAGGTAGAAGTTTGTGATATTTTTGTTAAAACGACCTAAATAAATTAGTTCTGAAATAATTCATTAATAAAGTTGTACTAATAAAATAACTTTCATTCATAAAAATAAGTTTTTACTTAGTTTTTTTGTCATTTTCACCAGTGGTAAAGAACCAAAAATAAAATTAGAAAGATAAAATTTTCTCTTAAAGAACCTTATTCTTCTTGATTTTTTTGTACATAAGCCACTTGATTTGTTTGATGTTTATTTTAGACGGGTGTTTGATCCTAGAGGAAAAACATGAACCTCCAACAATAATAAAGTTGATTTCCTAAAACAACAATGCAGATTTGGGGATAAATCCTTTTCAAGGGAGAGGGGATGATGGAATCCATCCTGCCACAACATCCACATAATAAAGAGGATGAATACCTAAAGTTTTGTTCAAAGACTTATTACATTAGTACATATGAGTCTAATTGGACTTTTTTCTATCTTTTGAAGGCCCAATAAAGAGCACAACTCTAGGATGAAAGAATTTACAAAACATCTCAAAGAAGACCTCCACACCATGAAAGAATACTAGAGTCTTTGTTAGAGGATTACAAGAAGACTGAAACTCAACTGGTTGTAGCAAAATCAAGTCAATATCTTTTGGGTCAAACTTTAGTTTAAATAATTGTATAAAGTAGTTTAAGATTTCATGGGTCATGTATTAGGCCTAATAGCATAAAACAATTTGGGCCATGTATTTAGGCTAAATAGACTAAGGTTAGGTTTAAATAAGGTGGTTTCTTCTTGCACCCCCACTTTTTTCTTCCTGCACCCCACACTCTTGTGCAAAGACAAAATTACCCTTATTAATTTTTAAAATTCCAAAATTACCCTTAACCTAATAAAACCCTAAAAACTGGAAATAGGTGCCGTTTGTGCGTGCAGGCAGCGTCGTCTTCCTTGGATTGTTGATAGCAGCGGTGCAACACTTTCAAATATCATTCTCCTTCCAAATCTCACACATCTCTCTTGTGATTTAGAGTGTTTCGGATTTTCACATCCGTTTTTGTCATGGATTCTTGTTACTGTAAATCTTTTTTCACATTCCGACTCACAAAATCCGGTAGAATTTTGAATTTGTGGATCCGGTAGTGTCCCGGATTTGTGGATCCGATAGTGTCCCGGATTTGTGGATCCGGCAGTGTTCTGGATTTGTTGATCCAGTAGTATTCCGGATTTGTGGATCCGGTAGTGAACCTCTAAAAATAGCTAAGCATTTTCGACAGCCAAGGAAAGGTTCATCAAATGTTCATATATACTCCATAAAAGATTAGAGGTTATTACATGAACCACTCCCTTTAAATGTTTAGAGGTAAAGGAGAAGTTCCAAGCAACACTCTAGATAGCCCAGATAACTCAATTCGGGAATTATGAAAATATAAAAATAGAGAGGGAAAGCGTAACTTTTTGCCCATGCAATTTAAACGAAGCAAAAATAATAGAGGAATAGGAGACATAGGTCTAATGGTTTTCCTACTTCAATAATCATCTTCGAATTAAAGCTTTTGCTACATAAATCATAAAGTATAAACACTACTGGATCCACAAATCTGGAATACTACCGGATCAACAAATCCGAAACACTACCGGATCCACAAATCCGGGACACTACCGGATCCACAAATTCGAAATTCTACCGGATTTTGTGATTCAGAATGTGAATAAAGATTTACGGAAACAAGAATCCATGACAAAAACGGATGTGAAAATCCGAAACACATGAAACTTTGCTTACCTTTATGAACAACACTCTAAATCACAAGAGAGATGTGTGAGATTTGGAAGGAGAATGACCTTTGAAAGTGTTGCACCGCTGCTATCAACAATCCAAGGAAGACGACGCTGCCTGCACGTACAAACGACACCCATTTCCAGTTTTTAGGGTTTTATTAGGTTAAGGGTAATTTTGGGATTTTAAAAATTAATAAGGGTAAATTTTGTCTTTACATAAGAGTGTGGGGGTGCAGGAAGAAAAAAATGGGGATGCAGGAAGCAATTGCCTTAAATAAGAGTGTCTAGTTAAGGTTACAATTGGACTTCCTTGAGCCCAATGTAACCCTAAACTATCTACGGTTGGAGAGGCGTGACTCACCGTGAAGTAAGGAAAACATGACATCCACATGGTATTCCATAAATGGAGAGTTTTTGGAAAGGTAAGCCTCGGCTACACATGATAGGCACTAGTCAACATGACACCTCCTCAATGGAAAAGATTTTTGTGCCAACGAGAGGAAGACACTTGTCAACCTCTCATTTGAGAGGATCAAGTAACATGGAAAATGTGAGTGTCACTTGTCACCTTGTCAGTAGAGAGTTTTTAGGTTATTTTTCTGAATTTATGATAACCATGACACTATAAATAAGCGTGTCAAGTCTCTTGTAAAATAACCTTGGAATTAGTAATAAAATGCTACCCATTTTTTGCCATTTTATTTGTCCCTAAGTTTTCCCTAGGTTAGTCTTCTTCAAGACTTAGCCTAAACTCTTTTCTAGTGAGTTGGCATCATCTCTCACTCTCACAAATTTCTAACTCCACTTCAATCCATTAAAACTCCTCTTTGAGTTTCTTGAATGTTTCAGCTCCTCAAATCTCCTTCATTGTCTATTCAAAGAAGAAATAAAAAAGATGAGTACTAGAAGAAAATTGTTTTCCATCACCAACTACCACTTTCAATGAGACAATTGTGAAATAATTTTATGCAAATGCTTTCCACTAAGAGTGAATGATGCTACAAGAATTTATTGGGTTAGAGGGAACAAAATTCCATATGACAAATAGGCTATAAATGTGTACCTGCAAATTGGACTGCAATTGATAGAGGAAGATGTTGGAGAGTATAAAAGAGTTAAGAAAAATCTTCTTCCTAGAAGAGTGGCAAAAGATACTCAAAATAGGTGGAAAAACTTTTGAGTTGGGTAAAATAGGGAACTCCCAAAGGATACTCAAATCAAACACGAAGACGCTTCCTCAAATATAGGGCACATTTCTCTTTGCTAGTATTTTTCCCTGCACACATGTTTCTAATGTCAACTTGGACAAGGCTCAGTTGCTACATTGTTTGTTCAAGGAGTACTGGTGGATGTAGCAGAGATCATTTATGAAGAAATCCACAAGTTTGTGCTATTTCAGTCTACCTACTACAAATCCCCTAAGTTTCCATAGTCTAATAAATGGGTTGTGTAGGGCAAAAAGGAAAGAGATGTGCAATCACCCGATGAAGAGGTTGAGATTTCCACTAAACAAGTCCTATATTATGGCACATTGTACAAATCTCTTGGATGCAGTTCAAGGGTCAGTACCAAAAGCAACACCTACTCCTAGAACACAAAGAATTTTTGAGTAGTATCAAACTACTCCACAACTTGAAGAAATGAGAACACAATTGTCTCATGTGCAACAACAATTGGCAGCAAACCATAGAGCATACACCACCTTATTTGGTACATTTTATATGTATAGTTTGCATCAACACCAACATTCATATGACCCTTTTCCACTTATGTCACTTGATGAATTTAGACGATTTATAGCATGACTTTGATATGGTCCAAGCACTAAAAGGGGTGAAGACGTTGTTGGACCTGAAGCAAATGTACAACCAAATGGTGTGAGTCCATCTCAAGCTGCTGAATTTGAATAAGAGCAACATGAAGGAGTTGTACCATCTCAAACAGGTGAACCTAAACAAGGAGTGGAGGAAGCTGAATCTTTAGAGGTCGAGAATGGAGAATTCTTTGATAAGATGATCTGATTTAGGAGTTAGTTTCAGGATGAATTGAAAGAAGAGATCGAGGAGGATGCTTGAATAAGTTTTTGTTTAAATTTTGTATTTAAATTACTATTTTTATTTTCGTTTTTGTTATGTGTTTTAATTGTATTTTAAGTTATATTTATGTTATGTTTATTTTAGATTCCAATTTGCAATGTTGTCCCAAGTTGTATATAATAAATTTTTGGAACTAGTTGGGATTTATTTTTAAAAGATTGGTTGGAGTAAGAATCAGGATTAAAATGAAATAGAAAAATTCAGTGAATTCACCTGTAGGAGGTTGTAACCAAGAAAATTAGAAAACTGTGTTGAGAAAGTTAGGATAGCATGGATTCACACAATAAAGAAAGCATAAGGAAAGGCTCTTCCCAGTGAGATGGGAGTATTTAAAAGCTTATATCAAAATGAGAAAAAAGTAGGGGTGGCAAAGTGGGACGGACCGTGCGGGTTGGCCTGTGGCCCGCTGCAAAAAATGCGGGGCGAGTTTCTTATTTCAACCCGCTAGCCCACTTAGGCCCGCCCCGCATAACCCGTAGCCCGCGTGGGCCAAGTGCGGGGCGGGGCGGGTTGGCCCGCATAACCCGCATAACTTTAAAATGTATAATTTTTTTTCTACACCCCTATATTTTCTTCATGTAGTCTCATATTTTACATTCCGAAATTTTTAATAACATCTTATTACGCATGTTTCATGAAAATAATATTATGAGACCACTTACCTAATGCATTTAAATAAAAAAAATTCAATTTTTTTATTTAAAAAGTTAATTTTTTAATAAATATTTCTTATGCGGGCTAGCCCGCAGACCCGCGGGCCAACCCTTATGCGGGACGGGTTAGAAAAATCAGCTCGCAAATTTTATGCAGGGCGGGCCAACCCGACCCGCTTTTTGTGGACCAAGTGCGGGGCGGGCCTATGCAAGGCGGGCCAGCCGCATTGCCACCCCTAGAAAAAAGTGACAATGACAAATATAATGTAATCTCATATGGTTTTGTGTTGAATTTTGAATTGTTATTAAGCACAAGAGGTTTGGAAAGGATCAAGACATATTTTTCTGTGTAAATTTGTGAACTTGCAGAGCAAAAAAGACAACCCTAATTGAAAAATCAATGAATTATCCTTTATTGAACCTTAACCAAATGATATGTTATGCATATCTAAACCACAAAAGATGAAATTGTACCCTTCCTTACCATCAAGGAAAGAGTAGTAGTATGTGTAGAAAATTAGTTGAATGGCAAGGCATGGTTAGGTTGTGATAAAAAAGAGAATTGCATTTGAAAATTGGTGTTAAGAAAAGAAAAGTTGATTAAGAAAATGAGAAAAGATGTAGTTAAATAACTAAGTGAAAAGGTTGACACAATCACAATGAGAAAATCCATGTTAAGGCTTGCTAAGGTGAATTGTGAAATAAATGAAGACAAGAATTTTGTGCATACTATGCTTTCTCTCCCATATGAGTGAGTGCATTTGTAATCCAAGAAAAGAAAATCATATTTCTGGTTAGCCTAGCCATGTTACAAGCTTTGGAAAGACCTTAGCGATTCAGGTTGAAGGTGTGTAAATAGAGGTTAAAAATGATATAAAAAGTCGTTTTGAGTACTGATATGGTCACTTGAGTGAAATACTTAGATGGGGGAGGAAAATAGATTCTAGACACTTATTTGGAAAAGAAGTGACATACTTGTGCTTAAATCAGATAAGGTGTGATGAAGTGCATCTGTATCCTGCATTTGAAATACATAAGATTGTTTAACTTTGGAAAATCAGTTTCTTGAAAGAGTGAAAAGATTGAGTTGAGCCAATTCAAACTAGTTCTTAAGCCAACCAATAATCAAATGAGATACTTTTGATTTGTGAAAATTCAACAAAAAACCTTTACTTGAGGATAAGTAAAGAGCTAAGCTGAGGTGAGTTTGATAAATGCATATTTTAATTGTTAAAATACTAAATTGTGTACTTAAAATCAAATGAATTGACTTGATAAATCTAGAAATACTGTTCTATCCCACTTTGAACTGTTATTGTGATTGAAATTATTTGATCTCATAAGAACCTTGAGTTATTTTGCATAATTCCTAGGAAAAGTGGAAACTGAATAGGAATGGCAGAAAACACCTAATCCACGAGCGTAGGGTGGAAGTGCTTAGCATATTCAGAGCAAAATAGGCCCACAAGAATTTCCTCCATGTGCAGCACTTAATTAGAACTTGCACTAAGTGGAAAAGCTACAAAAAGTAGACAATTTAGAGAGTTTATCTATGAAGTGATCCAGAGAAGCATTGAACATAAAGGAAACTTGGAGATGAAGAAAGATCTAGTGTTGAGCATAGACAAAGAGAAGTTGAGTGAATTGTTTTCCTTCACCTAAAGGACCTAATTCGATAAGTGAATTAGTTGGCGCTAAATAGATCTTAATGAAACAATGTTTTGTGCTCCAACCTTATAAATAAAGAGGAAGCTACATGGAAAATGGGAGGAGAAAAAGGTAGTAAAGTTTATCATTGAAACAATAATTGTATTTAGTTGCTAGGTACTTAAGATCTCATTGTATTTCACTCATTATGATTAGTTAAACTCCTTCTTGTTGAGATTGAAGGATATATAATGTACTCATCTGTACTTTGTTGATTTATATATCAATGTATTTCATTCCTATATGAAATGCTTGATAAGTGAGGGATCACTATCATTGCCTTTAGATTGTGAATGGCATTGAGGAATACGTTCATTTTCATAACTAATCAAATCAACCAAGAATTTCAAGTACTAGGAACATAGTTGTAATGATTGGATTTACTCTTCTAACATAATGCATAAACAAACTGATATAACTTAAGGGATTCATTATGTTGGTTTGATTTCTAGATAATCATAATTAAGTGATTAACTTGGTTTGGTCTTAAGGAACATAAGATTTGAAATAAACTACATATGTAATCTTAAACTTAGAATCAAACTTTATTAGTCCAATCAATTTTAGGATACACTTATTTTTACAAGACTTTTTCAGAACCAAAAATACTCAAGAACAAGTATAATACGCAAATACAACATTAAAATGGGAGAAAAAAGAGAAATGCACAAATATTTTTATATTGGATCACTTTATCAAAAAGCTACATCTAGTTGTCCAGTCATACCACCAAGCTTGCATTAAAACAATGTCTTACAAACGAACGAATATAATTTGAGCAAGAAACCAACTCTTGAATTCTACAAGATTGGATTTCTAACCTAGTAACATCTTATTAATACACTGAATCTCGAAACCTTATCCATAAATAGCCACACAACACAACAAACAAAATAAAACATGGAATGAATTCACCTGAAACACAACATTCACAACAAAAGAAGAAAATAGGTGAAAGACTATGTTTCTCCTATACTATACCAAGAGAATGATGTTGCAATTGTTGATTTTGGCTTAATCCCGAGTCTCACATCGGTGGGTTCATTGTTTGGGAAGGAGGTTTGAGGGTTATAAATTAAACGCTCCTCCTTCACTGTTATATATCCCAATTTGTAATATCTTCTCCCATAATAATAAAAGTGAGTTGTTTTTGCTGTGCTCGGAGATTAGGCTAAATTGGCCAAACTCCGTTAACAATTTTCGGGTGTGTTTTTTTCTCTTTATCTCTTTTATTATTCCGCTCTGTTTATTCAATATTATTTGTCGGGTAGCTCTGTTAGGGTTCTGTTTTAGTGGGAAAATTACCCGTTTTTCCCAACAAGTGGTATCAAGAGCCGAAGGTTCGCCCTTGGGTTGTTTGAAATTATT
>Ga0123342_1005986_pt1 | contig 17200 bp, 10 predicted proteins | sample Turbeawhitnodule_FD_89960 | JGI IMG/M metagenome (GOLD analysis project Ga0123342, IMG submission 89960) | Root nodule microbial communities of legume samples collected from Mexico - Turtle bean Mexico white nodule | ecosystem: Host-associated > Plants > Roots > Nodule | place: Mexico: Nepantla... | reverse complement strand
AGTTTTAGCTTGAGCTAGCAATTCTAGCCTGGGCTAGAATTGTACTGCACCTTTAATCAACTCTGGACAGTTTTAGTTTGAGCTAAATCTTCTTGTGATCCAATTAAGTTTTTACTTTTTTTTTTCTTTCAATGCCAGCTTGAATACATTCTTTCAATGCTTCATATTCATCTACAATTTACACAAAAATTGAGATTAAATTTCTTCATTTGTTTCTTGGTTCAAAAAATATATAATCAGATTCAATAATTCTTAGATTAGGGTAATTTTCTTACATTAAGCAACAATTAAATTTCAAAGTGTTCAATTTTCTCAATCATAAAAACTACACATTGGCACTTATCAAGTATCTCTTTAGGTATGGTCACTTCCAACTTCACTATGATTAATGGGTATCTCTTAAAGCTTGTGGGCTAAAGCTTGTCCTCGAATGTAACTTATGCAAATCTTCTCATGAAGTTCAGTCAATATCCAATCTGCTTCCTAGTGATCCGACAATTCAAATTTTTAGTGATGACAACGAAATATTTTATAAAGTGGATTGAAGCAAAGTCACTATCAATAATACCAATTTCAAAGATTCAAAACTTTCTATGGAAGAATTTCTCTCAAATTACTCTTCTAGTACTTAAATTAATCCTATAACACCACTGAGAAGAGAAAAATCCTTACAAATATAATATGTATCAAATGATAAAAACACTTGAATTCACTTAAAGAAACTACTTTAAACTAATATATATATATATATATATATATATATATTAAAAATACTAACTTTTTCTCTTAAATCTATGTATCCAAACTATACAACACTAAATCATATTTCTCCATCCATCAAAACAAGTCGTTATGATAGAAGTGAGTGTATAATCAATAAATAATTATTATAGAAAATGTCATTTATGATAACTTGTAATTTAATGATGCAATAATTTTTTTTATATTATCAGTTTTTTTATTTCAAATTTTTATTTCAAGATGAGAAAAAAATTATTTTATATCCAAAAACATGTAATTATCTTAAAATTATTATATATATTTTTTTCGTTTTTCTATTCAAACCCGTTGCATATTTTAAATTATAAAATTTTATTCAAACAGTGACCTAATATTCTGTGAAAAATATAAACCTTATTTGTATTTGGAGAGATACGAAATTGACTGTATCAATCAACTTTATGTTACTTTACTAACTTTGATGTTTTTATTGGTGCCGCAACAAATAATAACATTTTAACACTTTTTTTTTAAATGACATTTTATTGATTAAAACCTAATATTACTAAATTGAAAATAAAATTTATTTAATAAGAAATGAAATTCACACATCTAATTACATATACACACACGTATTAGGATAAATTATATTTTTAGTTTTTTATCCTTTCATTTGTATATATTTTAGTTTTTTAAAAATGAATAACGATTTTACAACTTCTTTTATATAATCAATGGACAATTTTTTAGAACAATATAATAATAGCAGTATTTGAGTTAATTACTAATATTTTGATAAATAGTTAAATAAGTAATTGTGAATTGATGATATAACTAATATTAATGATTTTTGTACATACATTTTTTTAAAATGTTAAATTTAGTCCTTTTATGTTTCAAAAGTCAATGAAGATTACATAAATTTGTTATTAAAAAGGTAAATTAATGTAAAAAATTAAAACGCGAGTTATACACTATATATTGCAGAAGTTTTTTTCATTAATTTTGGTGATTCTTTTGTGTCACATTTTAAATTATTTTTATATTTTTTATTTTAATATAAATTTTTATAAAAAAATATACTTTATTAATGTTTTATTTGAATGTTGGCAACGAATATATATTTCTAAGTCAGAAAAATTTTCATTTTTATGATCAAAGATCTTATTTTTTATGTCATATCAATATACTTCAATAATTTTTTTATAAAATATAAAATAATGGAGATTTAGGATTATAGGTAGAGATTACAAAATGCGTCAAATTCAGAGTTATTAGAAGTAATGAAAATAATTTTAAAATATGTTTTATTTTGTGATAATTTTGAACTACTAATATATTGAAATTGTTAATAAAGTTAATTTAAGTAGATAGAAATACCATTTTTATTTATTTTCTATATATAAAAAATTCAAATACATGAATCCAAACTAAACATAGACGAGAAAAAAAAAGAGAATAAAATTATAATTAAGCGTATACTTTTATAAAGAGTATATTAAAAAAAATTACTATTTATCTTTAAATTATATGATTAAACATTTAATTAAGACTTTATGAGGTGGGAAGGTAAGAAAGTGTTTTAAACACTGAACCGCAGTCGGTTATAAATAAGGGAGAAATTTAATGTTTATTTTTCAAAGTGTTTTAATTTCAGTATTTTGTTTCTTCTCAATTTTGTTCACCTTTAACTATATCATGCGACATTAATTAACGTCATTTATTAACATAAGTTGAGTGTCATTTAGAAATGCTTCTTCTTCTTCTTCCATTATTATTTTCTCTTACTTAATTTTCAATTCCAAAATTTGGTATGAGTATGTCAAGGTTGTTTTAGTAGAAATAATGAATGGGCTAAAGAGGGGTTCTTATAAGTTTCTTCGTGCACTCATCAAACTTCTTCCTCCACTCCCATTATACAGGTGAAATTATTAAATATTTTAAATTATCTAATTTGTTCTCATTTTATGAAATTATTTCTAAAACAACTTGTAAAGTCACAGAATTTTTTCTTTAAACCCAAAACGACCCCGTTTCTGAACACAAAATCAGACAAATCACCTAGGTTGCTCGTATTAGGGTTCGTGTTCTAGTTCTTCGTGATGGTGCGTCTCTGATCCAATCGTAGTGCCAATGCATATTTGTTCCGATCGTAGTGGTGTTGATGATCGCTTTCGTGGTGGCGTTTGTACTCGTGTTTTGTCTTTGTGGTCGCCTGTTTCGATCGTTGTGGTGCGTCGTCGTCTGCTATCTCCGTTCATCGTGGTCGTTTGGTAAGATTAGAGATGTAACATAGTGTTTACTTGACCATATTAGAAGAAACAAACACTAATGCAGCATACGAGAAAAGTTATATTTTAATAGAAAATATTGGAAGAATAGCGCAATGACATATTCACATATATTTAGATTTTTTTAATTAAATTTTACTTTTAATTTATGAAAATTCTATCTTTTAAATTTTTCTTTTTTTAAAGTATATATAAGAGTAGATAAAATTCAAGTGGAACAAGCAAGTACATTTTCATCTATTAAAAATAAAAGTAAAAATACTTAAAAAATTAATTTCAAAATAAGTAAACATGATATCGGTTTGGGTCCGCTCGACTCGACATCAGCCCGAGCTCGATATCAGAATGGGCCCGCTCGGTTCAACATCAGTCCAGGCCTGCTTGGCTCGACATCAATCAGGCACGCTCAATTCGACATCGGTCCAGGTTCGGACGACTGGACATCGTTCCGGACCTGGGCAACTCGACATCAGTCCGGGTCTGGACGACTCGACATTGACCCGGGATTGCTCTACTTGACATGGGTCCGGGATTGCTCGGTTCGACATCGGCTCGGGCCTACTCGGCTCGACATCGGCCTGAGCCCACTCAGCTCAATATCGGCCTTGGTCCGCTCGACTCGACATCGACCCGGGCCCGCTCGGCTCAATATCGGCCTTGGCCCGCTCGGCTCGACATCGACTAGGGCTCACTCGGCTCGACAATGGCCCAGGCCTGCTCGTCTCAATATCGGCCTGGGCTCGCTCGACCTAATATCAACCTTGGCCCGCTCGGCTCGACATCGGCCCGAACTTGCTCGGCTCGACATCGGCCTGAGCCCGCTCGACTTGGCATCAGCCCTGGCCCGATCGTCTGGATATTGGTCCGGGCCTGCTCGACTCAATATCAAACCCGAAAGACTCAGCTCGACTGGGGCTGGATCGACTCAACTAGACATTGGCCTGGGCCAACTCGACTTGATATCGGCCCCGACTGACTTGGGTCAACTCAATATCGGCCACTCAGCTCGACTTGGCCCAGGGTTGACTTAGCTCGACTTTGGCCCGGAACGACTTAGCTCGACTTTGGCCCATACCGACTTGATTCGATTTGGTCCCAGACGACTCGGCTCGACGTGGACTTGAGCTGACTTTGCTCAATCTGGGCCTAAATTGTCTTAGGTCAACTTGAATCGAGCGAAGTCAAAATTCAACCCAAAATACAATTTGGATAATCCAAAAATGTATCCAATCTATATATAATTCATATCCAATTAAATGGATTGGATTTAAAATCCAAAAAAATATGGATTTGGATTTAAAATCCAAAAATATGGATTTGGATTTGAGATAAATCAATTTAAATGGATTAAAACTAATATGGATTGGATTTTGTAATTTGGATTTTTTGGCCACCCTTAATTAAAAGTATTTGATTATACATTTAATTAATAAAATCAACTATGGTTTGGGTAAGACGCAAAACAACATAATTGACTAGATTGCATTTTTTTTATTTACCGGATCTCCTTCATATTCTCACTAATTCAATATTAAAAAAGAGTTGTGGAACATGAAAAAAAGAATTGAGGTGTCAAAATTTTAAAAATAAATATTTTTACCTTATTTATTAGTATTTCAAAAAATATTTTGAAATATTATATAATCAAGACCTTTGGATGACATTTATGGTTGGTCGAGTATGTGTCAAAAGATATCTTGAGAGTCTTAAGAACTAAAGTTTAAGAGTCAAGTAAAAGAACGTCATTTTTAGACGATTTATGCGTTGACCATAGGTTGCTTATTAGACAATGTGTGTGTCGGTTATAAGATATCATCTCAATCAGGTGTAGCGAGATTAGCAGGAAGGCTATTGTGTCACCAAAATTTTGGGATCTTGAGTAACAATTGAATCCTTGAATCCCATAACTTGTTTTCATTGCATTACATCTCTCATCTCTCGAATCAGTTTTATGATACTTAAATTAATCCCATGAGCGCTACTAAGAGAGGAGAAATTCCTATAAATATAATACATCCTAGATAACATAAGACACTTGAAGTCATGCGCTTAAAGTTACTATATTGAGCCATAATGGATTGGCGCCTACCATGGTACTAGGTAAAACTTTTCCTACCTCCACAAGAGAGCACATAGGTAACACCTTCTTAACTCTAGCAAATAACACAACAACATTACCCTCCAACTTTGTAGCAAATTCTGGACACCATGTGGGAGTAGCAACGGGACAACATGAAGGTTAGAAGAAAACCAAGAGAAACTCGGGAAGAAAAAGGAAGCTTTAAGAGCGCATGAAGAGTTGCAGAAAACAAATGAGGAGTTACAACAAGCTATGCTCAGAAAAATGACATGCCAAGGACATCCCGATCCATATCCAATTCACACCTAGGCCAAATCCCAACCTTTCTCCCAAATGATCATGGATAAATTAGTACCAGCACACTGCTGATAAATGTCAAATTTCAGTAATATTTCATATTAAAATATAGTCGCTTATGAGTATTAATTGCTAAAATAACCCTTAATTTTTGAATTTATACATTTTTACATATTTTGTGTTTTTTATTTGAATAAGAATGATTTATTCCCAATTTTTGTGTTAATTTCAGGATTCTATGAGAAAATGGAGATGATTGGGCAAAAGGAGAAAATATAATTTAAAAAAGAAAAGTTAAAAGGCCCCGACATGCATCAAGATCACACTAACCCAACTCATCATCAGAGCATCTCGCTCAAGCAATTCCATTCTCGCTTGAGCGAGATTGCTCCATCAGCATTGGGTGTTTCGACGTTTTACTCACTCAAGCGAGCTCAATCTCGCTTGAGCGAGAATCCACTTAACCCAAGTCATTTAGGTTAAATAGAGGGCTTGAGGCACAACCCTAGGTATGCAGTGGTTGAGAGGAAAACACCATGGAGTGAATTGTAATCCAATTAGAAGAATAAAAGGTGTTAGAAAACCCTAGAGGAGATAACCGTCAAGGAAAAACATCTGAAATCTTCTTTTCTTGTTTTCCCTGTTTGTAACAGCTATCATGTGTGACTAATTCTACCCTTTGAGATTTGGAGTAATATTTTCAAACTCTTATGTATTGAGGTGATATATAAACATAATATTTTGTTCTTGATTGATGATTGATACTATTGTTTTGTTTGTAATGCTTGGCTTTCCATGATCTTGAAACTTAGATTTGAGTGGAAAGTATTTCTAAGGTTCTGACCTAAACGATAATACTTAACATATTTAAATGATAATAATAGATATGAAATGTTAATTTCTATCAACGTCTGATCTCAATGATAAGTTGTTTTTTTTTCATAAATATGTGGGGAAACAACATTTAGGAAGTATCTTAATATTTTTATACACGAGCATTAATATCAATCAAAGGACACAATATTGTCATGCTAATCAAAATACAAAAGAGTGAGAAAGATGAACCCCAATTCCTATTTTTCCAATTGAAGCAACAAACTCTTTGACTTTTTTTTCTTATTAATCATTGGCATCATAACAAATCCAACAAACTTTATTATTCTGTTTTATATTTAGTGAATATTTTACTTGATTATTCAACTGTTTCTTTTGGATTCGATATCCGTCCTTAGAGACATGATTGCTTGTGGGTTACCCACAATGGAAATTTAGAATTGTAGGTAAATGTTACAAAATGTGGCATGTACAGAGTTATTAGAGTAATGAGAATAATTTTAAAATACGTTTTATTTTGTGATAATTTTGAACTACTAATATATTTAAATTGTTAATAAATTTATTTTAAGTAGATAGAAATACCATTTTTATTTATTTTTCTATATATAGAAAATTCAAATACATGAATCCAAACTAAACATATATGAGAAAAAAATAAAAGAATAAAACTATAATTAAGTGTATACTTTAATAAAGAGTATATTAAAAAATATTACTAACTATCTTTAAATTTATTTGATACATTTAATTAAGACTTATGAGGTAGGAAGGTAAGAAAGTGTTTTAAATACTGAACCACAGTGGTCATAAATAAGGGAGAAATTTAATGTTTATTTTTCAAAGTGTTTTAATTTCAGCATTTTCTTTCTTCTCAATTATGTTCACCTTTAACCATATAATGCGACATTAATTAACGTTATTTATTAAGATAAGTTGAGTGTCATTCAGAGCAACAGAAGACACTATTATAAATTAAAGACTGAAATAAACTTAATATGCTGCTTCTTCTTCTTCCATTATTATTTTCTCTCACCTAATTTTCAATTCCAAAATTTGATATTAGTAGGTCAAAGTTGTTTTAGTAGAAATAATGGATGATTAAAGAGGGGGTGCATAATTTATAAGGTGTTTCTTCCTCCACCCATAAATAAGTGAAATGATTAATTGTCTCATTTAATTTCTCATTTCTGAAAGTTCTTATGGAATATCATATAAAAGATATTCCAAAATGTATTATATATGTTTCAAAAATTTTGTTTGAAAAAACATTTTTTTAGAATACATTTTTTGAATTATGAAAAAGTATGTTATAGAAAAAGCTTCCAAAAAAGATAATTCCTAAAAAAGGGATAAGACAATTTTTTAAAAAATTGATGGGGGTGGAGATTCTTTTTTGCTAGGATGAGGAAGAAACACCCTTATTTATACTATTTTTTTTATTGCACATATACAATGGTTGTGGGAGTGACTTGTTTCATTTGGCTGTTTCAAAGGAGATTTCTTTCTCTATCCAATTTTTTTTCTTCCCTTTAATATTTTTAAAAATATTGAAATTGTTTATTTTAAATTGTATAATTTATACTATTAAATTTGCATTTTAGAATATACAATTTAAAATATAAAATTTATATTCGAATTGTAGAATCCAAAATACAAATTAAATATTTTTATACATAAAAAACCACAAAACTTTAATTTTTACATTTTATTTATTATATGTAAACTCTTCTAATTTCATATTTCAAATTAAAAAATGTTGAATAGAAAATATCGAAAGTAATTTAAATATTTTTTTTATCAAAATAGAGAAAGAAATAAATGAAGGTACTGTTGGATGGAGATCCACCTATACTATAGATTAGAGTCTTTCATAGTATATAAGTGCAAATCTCACCTCATTAAACCGGTTTTATGAGGTTGAGTTAAACTTAAAGTTTACTTTGTAATAGGTGCAATAAAATGAAAATTTTTAAATAATACAAAAGATTAAAAAATTTGAATTTTTTTTCTTCTAAAGTTTTATTATTTATATTTGAAATGAAAGGAATAGAAATTCCATATAATTTGCAATGAAAGAATTCATTTTAATCTACTACTTCAAACTTTATTCTTTTAATTCATTTTATAGTAGAATTTTTCTTTTAAATTTCATCGATTTTAAATTCCTCATATTTTTAGACTATTTTTTTAATCTAAATTATTTTATATTATAAATATAAACAAACAGCTTAGAGAAAAAGTTCATTCTTTCAATATTTCCAATTATACTTTTTTTTTCTCTTTTCTCATTTTCTCGAGCATTTCATATAATATTCCTAAAACGAAGAATTTTTTCTCATCTACCTTAGACTTCTCCATTTATCACTATTATTTATATACCTTTCCATGTGCCCTATTTACCTTCATCTTTAAATTGAATTTTAATTATTATTATTTTTAAAAATGACTCATAATGAAAAATAACCAGCTGGTACTACAAATTAAATTCTTCAATACAAGTATAAAGATATAAATTATATATTAAAAGATATTTATTCATGATAAAATTTAATTATACTACAATTAAATAAGAAAAAAAAATATTTATTTCAGTTATATAAATAAATATTTTATAAACAAACTAAAAGATTAATAATATACTCTCCTTTTTAAATCTTTACTAACCCCTTGAAAAAAATATAGATAAACATATTTAATTTTTAATACAACAATTATATACAAAATCTGCTACTAGTATTTTTTATTTAGTAATTGTAACATGTGTGTTTATTATAAAAAAAAAACAATAAACTAAATTTGAAGGAAACTTTACTTTTTTTTTTTTTAAAATACCCTAAACTCTAAAGATATGTTACTAAAGAAAAAAACATATATTCAATTCCTTTTAACTATTAACAGATCAAATAAAATTAATAAAATAAAAGAAATAAAAGAAATTTTGTACTATTACTGAATTGACTATTTAACGGTAAATATTATTATATTGAAATGCTTTATTTTTATATGAAACTGGTATATAACTATTTTACATATGTATGCATCCATTAGCCCACAAGTTTTGAACAGGTGGGGTCACTTGTGTTTCTGCATTCATGATTATGGCCACCATCCTTCCACACCTGCACTAATCATATTAACTCTCTTTCACACCCTTCTCTCTGTGTGAAACCTCTTTTCCTGTGGCTGTCCCATTTGTCCTCTTCCCATTATACATGGCTGCCATAGAGAAACAATGCTTTTTAAGTGCAGTGATTTTAGCTAACCATTTACTAGGCATTTTTAAAACAAAGGAAAGAACCTCCATAATTGATTCTTCACACAACCGTTTCATAATCGACACCTAAACCTTTATTACATTTCTTTATGAATAGAGCTTGCAATAAGCTATTAGCCTAGTAGTTTCATCTACTTTAGCTTTTACAACAAAAGCTACTTTTAAAAATTGAAATAAAGTAAAAATGTTAGCTTGAATATCATTATGTGTCATGGAAAGTTATCACTAATGGAAGGCAAAGTGAAAGGAAATTGCTGTATATCGAATATCATTTTCAGTTTCAGTCTAAACTAATTATGGTAAATTAATGCAAATTGCTTCCCATGTCTCCAAACTCGATACAAGAATCTGCTGTGCCTTAACCTGCAAATAAAGTTTAGAGTAACAAATATGCCATCAAACAAAGAAACACTTTAGTAGAACACCCTAAGAAAAAGGTTTGGCCTAACTAAATCATAGTTGTGCTATGGGATCTCATTCTTTTAGTTTTGACACACTGGTCCACATTGAAGTCAGATCCTCATTACTAGGGAGCAGAAGATGGCATGCCAAGAAGGAGAAAAGAATAAAAAGTTATGCACATTTAAGATTCTTTTACTATTTGATTCTAAGCTGCTTGGTGCTTTTAGTTCTCTCTAGTTAGATAGGAATATATTGCAGAGTTACATAGGACCACCTGCCAAATGTACTTATTTCTTTGGAATGAGAAGCTGTAAAGCCTGTAACTTTGGTTCAGATAAAATGATCTTTTATGAAACAAAAATGATCAAAGACAAAGTGATCGAATGAAATGAAGGCCACACCCACTTAATCAAAACGTATGAAATTGCTGATTACCTACCATATTACTCTACCATACAATAAAAATTGAAGGCCTCATCATGAGTACCAGATCGATGCAATCTAAGACCATGATTGTTCCAACAGTTGTCACATTGAGTAGCTGTGATGATCACATTAGTGTCTATATCATGAGCTGATGCCAAATATTCATTTAATACGTACACTATTGGAGCTATTATATTCACCTGTCCCTTAACTCATGTCCTTTTCCTGTTCTCCAATTAAAAGTTACATATGGTTAAGATGTAACACTCTTTCCCGGTTGTTAGTCTTATTCTTTTCAAGAGTTATTTCTTAGTTGAAAAGATAAGGGTATAGGAAATTATGATAGGTGATTTGGTTCCGGAGATGACACAAAACCACACAGGTCATTTGGCCTTCTTTTATGACTTAGACAATGCACTAAACTTCAGTAGTCATAGTTTAGGTATGCAAACCAGTTACAAAAACACTTTAAAGTAATGGAATTGGAAATTTGCATCAGGTAAAATATCCATTACTTTAGTCAATGACATAACACGTACGTATGTGAGTTAATCATATCTAATATAGCACGGTTCTCATAGTATCATGTTATCCAACTCATCATTTTAATTTCCACTTTTGTGATCTTTACACATAATAGGAGTTAATTTATGCTAAATTTATGTGTGTAGCTTTGGCTAGCCATTATTACAACTCCCAAAAGCAGTGCAACACATCCGAATTCCTGCAATTTCTTAAGTCAAAAACCGTGTAAAAGAAAGAAAAGTCCACTTGCTCACTACCTTTCACCGAAAAGTGCAAGCACACCTGCGTTTTTCTTGACTTTAGATTATGTTCATTATAAACGCTCATAAAGTACGTTTCAAAACCACCTCCATCCCTTCCTTCCCTCCCTTATAGCACTGTATGAGTTCATCTGACTTCAATTCTCCTCAAGAATCTCCCAAGAGAATGGTGCACACAGTTTTCTAGTGGCTTTGTTTTAATTAACTGGCATGAAGTAGAATGCTAGCATATCACAGTCACTTCACTCATAGTGACAATTCTTAGTGGGGTACAGTGGGATCATAATTGACAGGTTTTGTTGAAATGGGAGTTGTCACTGTCGGAGAATTAAAGCCTAGCATCTCTGGGAAGAGGACCTTTCGTCCTAGTTCAAGCATAAGGCATGCCACTGAATGGTAAAATATTCTCAATCTTGAAAATGAATTTTGCTTTCTTCATTATTTTGGGTATAATAATTTAGTTTTGTTTCTCCATAATGTTTTCGGTTAAATTAATATACAAGAAAAAAAAATGTCTGGAAGTAGTATTTAGACCCATAATTAAGGGTGATTTTTCCTTTACTGAGGCAAAGATAATAATTGTGATGAGGATTTGAATGGGCAAAAGGCCACACATTCACTTCCAGAAATTGATCTAATGACCCACCCTTAAAAACAAATCCTTTTTCTTTTTCAATGTGTAGTCGTTTTCAAATATCTATAATTAGATCTTGATCACATAATTGGAATCAAGAGCTCCACGTTAAAAAAATATAAAACCATTCATGTGGGTTACCTATCAGTTTAAGCTTTTGGGATTAATGATTCATGACATGGTATTGCACTGTCCACACTTGAAGCGCAAATGGCTCTTGATGTTCATGACACTCCAAGGTTATTTTATTTCTCAGCGCTTTCATTTTGGTGGGTCTAACTGTCCTTTTCCTATGGGATTGTGAAAGTTCAGTTTCTGAGTAGGAGCATCACCTGGGGAACTTTCATTTTGTCTTGTCGTTTGCTCGTGTGTGTGCATCTCTTTTGTATTCATTCAAATTTCAGTTTCTCACAACTTCTGATCTGACATGGTCCTTACTCACCACAACCTGTGCATTTTTATGGTAGAAACACTCTTAGCATTCATGGTACAATTTAAGCAGTGTCATAGGTAGATAAAGGTGTAACGTGTAATCTTGACTTTGATGCATAGTCATGTATTAATTAAGTAGACACCAGTATGGTGCTCCGTGGTGAATGTCCAATCCTGATCTGTCTTCAATGAAAACGCCAATTCATGTTTGTCTGTCAATTATTCTCCAGCTTTTGTTATCTTTAGGCCTATGGATATGTTTGGATTGGAGAGTTTTGAATGAGTACGGAACTGCAGTAATAATAAGGGCTCACCGACTAAGGGAAAGCATTTTGATTCATTGAAAAGTAAGATGACATGAAAATAGTTCTCACTTAAGAGCTAACTTTTGAAGTTGAGTTCCATTTAAATTTTAAACTAATATCAAGTCTATCTTAAAATGATTAGTTATTACACATGTCTAATATTGTAACTTTCACGTTTGAGACACCATAATAGGCTTAGACAGCAACAGGACATTGCATGTGTGGCTTAAATGGTTTTCCTTTCTTACATGTGGTGGTCACTGGTCAATGACTTGGAACAATGGGTTCCACAACATAAACAATCGTGCAGTATGGAATTGGACTTAAAGGTCGTGTAATCGTATTGTCTGAGGTACTGCTAAAGTAGTCCCACTCTTTCTGTATTTATTGAGTTGGGGGCCATTCACACCTACGTACTTGATCTTGGAAGATTACACTGTCTTCGGGTGTGTGGTGTACAACACACATACGTTCAATTCCATCTTGTACATTTAGTTGCACATACATGCTGCACCAAAACACTCTTTCTAGTTCTCTAATAATTTCATTTTGGTAGCTAGTAATATGCTTAGCAGCAGTTGTTGCTTTACATTGAAATTTCCATGTCTACGCCATGCAATAATTCAGCCAGGTTTGTAAATTACAGGCCGATATCTGATGTCTCCAGTGATCTCACCATTGAAGTAGGAGCTTCAAGCTTTGCACTTCACAAGGTAAAAAAATTACAACTTGCCTTTCTGATAGGCTACTTCATATTCAGCATAGTGATCTTTCCCTCTCATAGCTATTTCTTTGTATATAAATCACATTTTCCTGTGCAGAATATATCAGCCATATGTATGAATATAAATGCTTTTCTTTTTGTGCACCAGTAATCCCTCTAAAGAGAATTTCAAGTTCAACCATAGTACAGTAGAGTAGACATTAACAGCTGGAGATAAAATCGTGAATATAATGCTCTATAATCCATGAATCATTTAAAAAAGGGAGGGGGATTATTATCCTGTAAGTCCTAAGTTGTTTGATTTATTTTTTCTACAGTTTCCTCTTGTTTCTAGGAGTGGAAGGATTCGGAAAATCTTGTTAGAAGCAAAAGATTCAAAAGTTTCACGGATAAGTCTCCCAAGCGTGCCAGGTGGTGCAGAGGCATTTGAGCTGGCTGCCAAATTCTGTTATGGAATCAATGTTGAGTTTACCCTCTCCAATGTTGCCATGCTAAAATGCGTAGCTCATTTTCTAGAAATGACAGAAGAGTTCTCAGAGAAAAACTTGGAGACACGAGCTGAAGCATACCTAAAAGAAACAGTGCTACCAAATATATCAAACACAATATCTGTTCTTCACCGTTGTGAAACTCTTATCCCCACTTCAGAAGAGATTAGTCTTGTCAGCAGACTAATCAATGCAATTGCAAATAATGCATGCAAAGAACAGCTCACCACTGGTTTACAAAAGCTGGACCACAACTTCCCTTCTAAAACCACCACAAACATGGAACCCGAAACACCCACAGAATGGTGGGGAAAATCTCTCAATGTTCTTAGTCTTGATTTCTTCCAAAGAGTTTTGTCTGCAGTGAAGTCAAAGGGACTAAAACAAGACATGATCAGCAAAATTTTGATAAACTATGCACATAATTCTCTTCAAGGGATTGTTAGGGACCACCATGCAGTGAAAGGGTGTTTTCCCGACTTGGAATTGCAGAAGAAACAAAGAGTCATTGTTGAAGCCATTTCTGGCTTACTACCAACACAATCAAGGAAAAGCCCGGTTCCAATGGCATTTCTCTCAAGCTTGTTGAAAGCTGCAATAGCAGCATCAACATCCACTTCTTGCAGATCTGATCTGGAGAGAAGGATTGGTCTACAACTTGACCAGGCAATTCTCGAAGACATCCTAATCCCAACAAATTCACATCAAAATACCCATGGCACTATTTATGACACGGATTCAATTTTGAGAATTTTTTCCAATTTTCTGAACTTGGATGAGGAGGACGAAGAGGATAATAGTCACTTGAGAGATGAAAGTGAAATGGTTTATGACTTTGACAGCCCCGGATCCCCAAAACAAAGCTCAATTCTGAAGGTATCCAAACTGATGGACAACTATCTTGCTGAAGTAGCACTAGACCCAAACTTGTTGCCATCAAAGTTCATTTCCCTTGCTGAACTACTTCCAGATCATGCCCGTATTGTGAGTGATGGACTCTATAGAGCTGTTGATATCTTCCTTAAGGTGAAAAATTGCTTCTCCCTTTAACTACCATTCCATTGCAAGTCTTAATTCTCTGGTAAACTACTATTATGTTATTTGCTAGTTCTAGCTACCAATTTAACGGTTCTTTAAATTTTCATTTACATTATTGTTCAATTACAAACTGGTATACATAATATAAAGAATTGAACTGTTCTAATGATATAGGTTCATCCAAACATAAAGGATTCAGAGAGATACCGCCTGTGCAAAACCATTGATTGTCAGAAACTGTCTCAAGAAGCGTGTAGCCATGCAGCACAAAATGAAAGACTACCAGTGCAGATGGCAGTGCAGGTTCTATACTTTGAGCAAATAAGGCTTCGCAATGCAATGAACGGAGGGCACAACCAATTTTTCTTTGGAGGAATGAATGGTCAATTCCCTCAACGTTCAGGAAGTGGTGCAGGAAGCGGAGCCATTTCCCCAAGAGACAACTATGCATCAGTGAGAAGGGAGAACCGAGAGCTGAAGCTAGAAGTTGCAAGAATGAGAATGAGGCTCACTGACTTGGAGAAAGACCACGTTAACATGAAGCAAGAGCTAGTAAGGTCTCACCCTGCCAACAAGCTATTCAAATCACTCACCAAAAAACTAAGCAAGCTCAATGCTCTATTTCGGATCAACAGTATTAAGCTAAATGGCTCTGAGAGTCGCTTCCCTTTCCCCAAAAGAAGGCGTCACTCAGTTTCATGACCAAAAATATGTACATATTTCCATGTATAGTATGTAAGAAGATGCATGCATGGCGTGATTTGTCACTACTTATTTTCTAGTGGATAGTATTTTTTGTTTATGCTCCTTGGTTTGGTTGCTTTGTTTCGTAATGACATCATTGCTCAAACCTTGGATGGACTAGTTTAAGGGTGGGATGATGCTCAACTAAACAACTATCCTCTGGTTGAGAATTTTTTACAATATTCTTAAGTGTAATATCTATAGAGCTAAGCATCTGGGAGCAGAGAACAGTTCAAAGACATCACACTTTTGCCTTGTGTTCTCAGACACCATGCAAGTTGATTTGATTAACAAAAATTTTAGATTAAGAAGTTCAATGGGAGTAATTTCTCCCCATGAAAATTAAATATAAAAGGATTTATGAGAAAACAAAATTGCTTAAAAATTATTGAAGATAGACCTATTACTCATGAAAAATTGGAAGGAGATGGACGATATTGTTGTTGTCATTCTATCCCTAAAGATAACACATTCAGTCTTGTCTGGTGTTGAAATTGGAAAAGGAGATTTGGAATATGCTCGTGAAATTATACGAGGTTAAAGTATTTTTATAATAACTTTTTCTATAAAGGAGACTCAACACTTTTTCTAATGAGTGAATTACCATGGTTACATATCACATCAACAATGTAAATATATATTTGCTTAGTTGACAACTTCAAATTTCAAAATAGCATAAAATGAACGTGCAAATTTTCTATTTTAGAGTTAGACTGGTTCTCAACTCATCATAAATAAATAGTACAATTTATATAGGATTTCACAATAGTGGTCAATGAAACATGAACTTAGTGGGAGTTAAAGTAATCTAAATCAAAATCTTAGAATGGAAAAACTTGAAATGCTATAATTGTGGCACGAATAACTCTGGATGGTATATGAGTTATGTTCTTATGTTTTGATGAAGTAACTTGATGATCTAGTTGTGTCATGTTTGATCTAACAACTTTTTGAAGTTACAATATTAACTACATCCTACGAGTATTTGTAGTTCTATTCACATTAGATAGTCTAATGAAAGTGTTAAAAAAGTAACATATTTAAATTACAATTGTTAAACGAAATCTTATGAAATTATATATTTACAAAACAATTTAAATTAAAAAGTCAATAGTAAAAAATTTATATGGTGTAATTTAAAAGAGATGAATTTAAAAGTTTACCCAAATAATTTAAGTGAGAGATTATTGGAAACATGAGGCTATTTTTTATGACTTAAAAAAAAGACCAATAAAATATATAATAAAAAAATCAAGTAAAGTCTCGATTTTCATATTATATAGAAGAGTAAGTAAACATGCTACATGGAAGAAGAGTAACTAAAGGAAAACAATTCTCTTCCTTTTAAGAAAAAAAACTAAAGGTTTGATGCTCTTTAATTTTAGTATAAATACATGATTGCTTCTCCATTTTTAAATTATTCAAATAGATTGTATATTTCATCATATTTCAGGAATATTACGTTAAAGAGAAGAATTGATATAGGAAAAAAAGTAAAGTTTTTTCTATAAAGTTTTCTAGTATTATTTTTATTTTTCTACTTAATAAAATAAAAATTTAATTACATTTTGGCTAAATTAAACTTGAGTTTCAATTTTTCTAGCTCTATTTTAGTTACAAACTATATATATATATATATATATATATATATATATATATATATATATATATATATATATATATATTCGCATATACACAAATAGAATAATAATTTTTTTATTTT
>Ga0123342_1005985_pt1 | contig 17205 bp, 10 predicted proteins | sample Turbeawhitnodule_FD_89960 | JGI IMG/M metagenome (GOLD analysis project Ga0123342, IMG submission 89960) | Root nodule microbial communities of legume samples collected from Mexico - Turtle bean Mexico white nodule | ecosystem: Host-associated > Plants > Roots > Nodule | place: Mexico: Nepantla... | reverse complement strand
AACTGTAAACGTGGAGCTTGTTTCTGTTGTTTTCCTTGTAACAGGCTTGTATAAAGCCTTGCTTTTGCAATTCAATATATGCTTTTCAGTTTAAACTTGCAAATTTATTCTGAGATCCAACATGATCACAACTACAAATTTCAAATAAAAACAATTACCCTAAAATCAGGTTCTCAAGCTTGAGAGGTTTGTGTACTGCCCAATATCATAATATTGAAAATATAATACCCACTTAAGATAGTTGGGCCAAACCACCTACAAGTTCAAAAAAAAAATCAGCCTAATAGTTGATAATAGATTAATCATCCCAATATTTGATAACCAACTTACTTAATATTTCACTAGGCCTAAAAGCCTACAAAAATAGCTTTATTCTTCAGGGAACATACACTCAATCTTATTTAAATTTCCTTTTCTCAACTTCCTCGACAATTAAATGTACCTTCTACCTCACCTTCTGCTAAACCAAGTGAAAACCCAAATTTCACTTTCATTATGGTTCCTTGCATCATCCCTTTTTTACGTTTTCAAAAAAGGGGGAGAATTAGTTTTAACAAACAATTTTGAATGTTTTCCTTAATGTTATTTTTTTTTTCTGTTACTCTGGTATGTATTTACCTTCTATGTGTATTTGTTGTTTTTTGAATTCTAAGTGTAGATTGCTTGTACACAAAATGCAATCTCATGAAATAAATATTTGTCTTGTTGTGCATCCTATATGATATACTTGTTTTTCGTCAAAAGTTTTTGTCATCATAAAAAATGGGATATTGTTGAGACCATAGATGGTTTAACCTTTATAGCCCATCTAGATGTTCTAATCTCAATAAACTCTTTATGAGTTATGATCATATCCAAAACTAATTTTGAATTATTTGTGTATTCATGCATTTAATATCCGAGCATTCTAATGTGTGTTTTGTGCTAGTTGAAGGACCTTTAGACCATCAAATGGTATCATAAGACTTGATAACATACACTTTAATGTTCTTCACATGTTCATATGATTATATTGTGTTTAAACATTGTCTTTCATAATCAAATCGTAATAATAAATACTTTCAAAATAGATTATAAGATATTTATTTTAACAAAACAATCTTATATCTTTAATGGTTGAAAATCTAAGTATAGAAAGATTTTAAATGACAAATAGTCAAGAAATAAATCTTTTATGGAAACAATATTATGTGTTATATGAAATAAACAATGATTAATTGTTACATAAACAATTTTTGAATTGTTTCCCTATCAGTTAATGTCATAAGCAAAAATAAAGATAAATATCAAGACTTCTCATATCAAGCTTCTAGTTAAAGTGCTTATTAAGGAAAATATAGAAGATTCCATGTTGATGACAATGATCAAGCAAAGATAAGATCTTAGCTAGAGGAATGTTACAACGATCATGTAAGGAATATTATGTAAAGGAGTGAAGCTGAAGAAGAAAAACACACAACTACAATATACATTCTTTCAATCTTCTAGTGCTATAATATTGTTAAGTGTTCTTTGTAGGTGAACAAAGCAATTGCAATTCTTTACAACGTGAAGTAATCCTAGTGAGCTAAAATTGTTCTCTCTGTGAGATTTGTTCTTTTTCTTTTCTGTGAGTTCTTAATCTCAAAAGGAGGTTAAATTGATATAACCAAGAGTGTTTTGTGTACTCCTTGTAACCAAGAGTGGTTTGTGTACTCCTTGTAACCAAGGGTGGTTTGTGTTCTTGTGTAATTATTTATTTTATTAATGGAACCTCTTGAGCAGTTTGAATAAGGGAGAACTAAACGTAGCTCGTGTGTTTAGGTGAACCAGTATACAATTTTCTTGTGTTACTAATAAATTAGTCAGTTTGGTTTAATTCTTTGCAAAAATGAGTTCTTGGCTTTATTCAAACCCCCTTCTAGAGTCAGTTGTTACAACACTCATATGTCATCATGTTGCTTTATGAAATTCCAATAAGCAATTATCTTTGTTATTTTTCTTTTGTAGCATTTGATTTAGATTATTTCTTCTTTCCTTTATTGGTGACCTTTAACAATCATAAGATATTCATTATCCAAGATAGATGGTCTTGGTTCTACATCTTATTCTTCAAAAACATATCTCAAGATGATTTGATCACGTAGGAAGAGTCATGGGAGACATATAAGATTAGGCTAAAAGGGAGTCCAAGTAGGAAGAGGTTCCAAGTGTTGCTATCGTCTAGAAGGTAAAGGTTTTCTGAAGAAGGGTAAAGGATATTTAAGATGAAAGAGAAGGTCATGTATCATGTTTGTATGTGTAGTGAATGAGGGGTTAAAAGTTGTTTTCTTTTCGATGGGTGGAAGGTCATATGGTAGATAGTTTACATGTTGTGGAAGATTAAATAAAGGCCATGCGGTAGAAGGTTTTGGTATATGTGTTGTGTTGAAATCATAATAGTTTCTGGTAGGTTATGACCTCGAGGATTGTCTAGATTCCACAAAATGATATCAGAGATTAATAGCAAGTTGACATCAGATAATTGTGGTTGAGAGGTAAAATGTGTATTTTCTAAAGAGATGTGTAGTTTCTAATGGTATGATTTTTAAGGTATTTGCTTCAAGAGAGGATGGTTCAGGGGGTTGTAGGGTATGTTTTGGTGGGGTTACCTCTACTAAAGATAGTACAGAGGTTTGGATAGTTGGTTGTTGTACCCGAGAGATTTTTTTAAACCGTTTTCTTAGAGAGGTAAACACTAACTTTTAGAGAGGTAAACACTTTCTTAGATGATGGTTCAATTACAATCTTGAGCTTTTTGTGTGTGCCTTTATCAGATGTTGTTTCCCCTTCTGACCTCATAAAATGGTTTATCCTTATTTTTTTTTAAAAAAAAATAATCACCTTAAATAAGACTTTGGTGAATGATTCTTCTTGTTGATGTTTCGATGGACCAATATGATGAGTCACTACTCATAGATGGATTGTTAGCAACTACTAGCTCTTTTTTCTTACATTTGTTATGTGCAAATTTTGCTCATTTTGAATCTCCTTTATTTCATCTTCCACGAAAACAAATCCATAGATTGGCTGGCCAGATGGTGGGCAAACAAAGTTTATAGATCAAGTGATTGTGTTAATTTCTTCATTAAGTTCAAATCTAACTATATCTATCTTATGTTAACCAAAGAGAAAGTTGGTTGCTTAAAATACACAAACCTTTGTTGATAAACTTTTAAGAAGTGTATCTTCAATCTTGTAGAACTTGTGATATATGACTTGCTTCTAAAAAACCTTATTCAAATAAAAAAAAAAGTTTTATATTAGTATTAACCTAAAATCTATTATCTTCTAGATAGTAGATTCTACAAGAGTAAATAAAACTGCTACCCAAAAGTTTACAAGGAAACAATAGATTTCTAAGTTTTAGTAAAAAATAATTTTAAAAATTAATCAAATTTATTTTATGTTATATATATATATATATAACTTAATATAATTATAATATTTATTCTTCACTTATTTACAATCTTCTTATTTATATAGTTATTAATTATAAATCCTTGAATTTTTATTTATCCATTTCAGTTTTTATAGATTAACAAACTACTAATCATATATTTAAAAGAAAAAATTATTTGTTAGCCATAAAACACAAACTTTGATTGTTTTCATTTTTTGGGGGTATTTTTATACTTTTATTCTTTGCTTCTCTGCATATTTGTCTAGTTTTGAAAAACCCAAGAGCCTTTCCTTCCTTGTACTTTCTTCCATAGGCAATACAAAGTTGAATTGAACTCTATTAATTTGCAACTGTATAAATGAACTCGCGTTAGAAAAGTATAAAATAAAACAAATGGCTATATTTTTTAATTTTAATGTTACAATATTTAAAGTAAAAATTATTAAATAAAAATTAATTTTAAAAATAAAATAATTAATTATTATATTAACTAAACTATATATTATTTTAAAAACTAAAAAAATTATTATGTTAGTAATTAAAACTTTAGTAGCTAATTAGATATCAATTTAAAAATTGTTCATCATTTAATAGAAACTAATTTGATATCAATAATTTTTAAATTTTTAAAATAATATTTAATTTAATTAATATAATAATTAAATATTTTTAGTTTTTTAAATTAATTTTTATTTAATAATTTTTTAAAAGTGAATCTTCTTCCCTCTTACCAATATTAATTTAATATGTAATAGTTATTTAGAAGTGGGTGTTCTTCCCTCCTCACCTATATTAATCCAAAAAAAAATGAGAAGAAAATGGAAAAACCTTTATCATGTGTGGAATTGGAAGGTGGTCAAAGATGTAGGCGAGTTAAGGAGTTCACACTTCACATTGCATACCAAAACCAATGAAGAAGAGAAGAAATTGGTCAAAGCCCCTTTGAAGGGTATGCACGATACACGTCATCCCCAAAATCACCAAAACGACACTGAAAACACCATGTGAAATACTAGTTATCTCTCTCCTCTTTCATCATCTTTTTCTTAATAACTTCATCAAATTAACAATAATTAAACAACGTTTCTTGAGCTCCTAATTCGAGTAAATAACACAAAAGTGCAACATTACTGTATAAAAGCATTTTACATAATGAAAAGCATACAAAAAGTTCCATACTTTTCTCATTGGCTTTTGAGCTCTTCAATTTTTATTCACATCTCGGATAATGTAAATTATAGACACTTCTTAGCCCAATGCGTCAAATTTAATATATTATTTGGATAACTTTTAAAATTTTATTTATTTTTATTATGTACACAAAGACATGCTATTTGTTTATCAATATAATGATATTTGTTTATCTAATTATTATTTGAGTTTTAAGAAGCATGTTATTTACTAATTTGATCGATTTTGTAAATTAAAAAAATGATAAATAGCTAAAAAAAATTGATTTGAATGGTGCACGTATGTCATAGATAGTGACTTGTTTCTACTTCTCTTTCTTAGTTGACTACAAAGGGTTGCTCATTGGCACTTTGAAATTAGTCAAAAGAAAGTTCCGGCTTGTCGACAATCTTAAATAATCTCAGTTATTGGATTTAATATATTTAAAATAACATAAGGTTTTTAGATAAATAATTATTTAATCTTTTATTAATTGATTTGAATAGTTGAACAATTAAAAATATAATTTATAAAAAAATTACGTGTTTGTATTTCATTAAACTTCTTAATAATGTGGCAAGACATATATTGATACCCATTCTAACGTTTGGCATTTCATATATAAGTGTGAAGATTATGAAATAATTTATTTTAATATTATTATTCCGAAACATAACTTTATTTATTTATTAGTATTTCATAATAGTTTTTCATATTAATTTGACATTTATTTGGACCTTGATTTTTATCTTTAAATTTTTACATGAAATATACTAATATAAAAAACTATTCTAACCATTTATAAACTTTTCCTTGATTCCTTTTTTATTTTTTCACACTTTCCTTTATTCCTGAATCTAAATAATATGTTATAACAGCAACATAATTTAGAAGTATTTGTAGTGATTATTTTGAAGTATAGATTTGAAATGGTGTGTGGAAGGGATAACAGAGGCATAAAAATGAAAGTGGATTAGGTGATGACTGTGGTCAAATGAGGCAGAGTGAAAGGAAGAAGGAGTCACATTATAGAATTCTGAACCCCTTTGGCTTCTGTGTTCTGACACACCAATTAATTTGTTCATATTCCCTCCATTCTGCCAAAATATTTTAATTTTTTTTAACAAAAACTATGAACATGCCTTAATGGAAGCATATGTGCTGTGTATGTTCCCACAAGTATCTTTGACCCACCAAGGAATAGGAATAGGAATAGGAATATATTCATCTCTTCATCTTCATCTCTATCTTTCTTTCATTAAATTGTACTTTCCAATAATAATATATATTACTATTTTTTTATCAAAAAAATTAATTAAATTAAATAAAGCAATTCAGGGTATTCCAACCCTAATATATATTACTATTGATATTTCCTCATCTACTTTTAGCTAACTACTAATACTAATCCTATTGTCTGTGAGAGAAAAAAAAAATAACTTTTTAAAAACTTAAATTTTTATTTTTAAAAGAAATATCTCAATTTTCTTTTAATAAAACGTACACCATTGTTCCTTTTTTACCATATTCTTTATTTGTTCTTCTAAGTGTTTTTTTAAAAAAATTTCTCCTTATTTATTTTCCATTTTTAAAATTCAATTTTTCAATAATATTTTGCTTTTTTACAGTTTGTCAAAAAAGTAGAAATGATTTTTTTTAATACAAATTCATTTGAAGTAAAATAAAAGAAGCAGAACTATATTATTGAAAATGTAATTTAATTGAAACGATGGTTTGTAAAACAACATTATTCTGGTTTTTTACACCTCGTTATTCTATTAAATTTAACATGTGTAAAATTTGCACACAAAAGAATGTATCTAAAAATTAAGTGATATCTTTTTTAAATGATAATCATTGATTAGTAAAATTTATAAATTCACGTGCTAAACGTGAAAACAATATTTTGATTAGTGTATAAAATAAAATGATAAAAGGGAAGAAGGTGGAATTTTCTATCCAATAATTGTTTAGTTACTCCTCGAAAATTCAAAATTTCAAACTACCATGTATTTGTTTGTTTTACCAATTATTGCTAATTAGTGTACATTTTTTATTATATTAAGAAAAGTTTTCGGAGGCGAGATTATCGGAATAATTAGCGAGCTACCAAAGTCATCAACGGGAATTTTATTTTATTTTTTGTTTGAACTTTGAACACCGACTATACTTATTATTAGCATTTTCTTTTACAAATAATTCTGAAATTATGTTTTAAGATGCAAACCTCAACCAAAATTTAACCCTTATAATGACTTCAAATTTATCAGTATCAATTAGAATTAAATTCAGATCTTGCAAGTACAAAATGGCCACTAGCTAGCAAATATCAATGCATGATTTTTTTAAAATTTTGTTTAATTTCAAAATACAACTATTTGAAAAAAATGATTTTTTTTTTCATATCAACATTAAATTAATAATATAAAAATAGATAAATAATAACAAAGTTACAAATAACAGAGAAAAGTAAAAATAACCAGAAATGCTTTTAAAAGTAAAAAACTATTATGTAAGAATTAATTACATATACTTAAACTTTTTTTTACCCTAAAATATACCCAATTAAAATCTTAAGGTATGATTGATAGGATATGAAGAATTAATTGGATAAATAGTTTTAATATAAAAATATGAACTGAAAAGTAAGATAACACAAATAATGATATATGTATAGAGAGAAACATTATATATTGATAAGCTTAGAAAAATAATATCAGTGATAAAATTGGAATGGTGAAGATGGAGATAGTTTAGAGAAAAAGTTAGAGAAGTTTTTGAATGAAAGAAAAGTAGTCTAGGAAGTATTAAAAGTCAATTATGTATTGAAATTCAAAAATGCTTGATGGAGCAATTACTACACGATTGGACCACCTCGCAAATGTGCAACTCCAATTCAATACGTATTTTAAAATTCAAAATAAGAAGTAGCAATATATATATATATATATATATATATATATATATATATATATATATGTGTGTGTGTGTTTTTTTTTTTATAAGAACAACTCATTTCTGAAAACTCTTGAACGCAATCACTATTCAAAGAATTAAATACATTTTATCTTTTGTTTAAGTTTTTTATCCCCTCTAATTCCTTACATTTTTTTATACTCTTTCCTTTACACTTTTTCTTTTGTTTTATTTTAAAAACACATATAGTCAAATGTTTGTTTATGTAATGATTTATTTAACAAATGTAATTATTACACATATTATTAAGTTGTAATTAATCTAGTTGTGTAAATAGGAATAATTTATTTAAACTCAAAATAAATTGACTAAATTTCATAATTTCATTTCACATTTCATCAATGTGATTATATAAATTTAAAATATATTTTTTAAATATATATACTATTTGAGTTGTTACATAAATTTCATCAGAGATAAAATAAGTCATATAATTATTTTCATACACTCCTTAAGCGTCCTAAAGTTCAAGACAAAAAGACGGAGACAAATAATGTTATATTGAACTTTGAACTTAATATCGAGAGACATCTTCATGGTTGGACGAATAACGAATATATGATTTTCCACAAATGACTAAATTATTATGTTACCAATTTTGCATAAATCAACAATATTTGCACATAAATCTTTTCTATATGCTAAGAGTGATTTGATGGTATGCTCCATTGACCAAAGAAATAAAGTACCATCAGGTTTGTCAGTCTTAATCAACTTAGACGTAGTAAGATGAGGATGGATAGGTCCATGTCATCTAGTGAGAATGTAAAGACGATCGCGTTAGAATTTTTTTTCTTAAAAATAACATGTTCAACATTGAACACTCTCAAAAGATCGTTTAATTCTTTTTTAGTGAGACTTTCCAACACATTGTAATTCTTCATCTGAGTTATCAATAATGAGATTCAACATACACACTATCACGTTACATTATTTTTATCCAAAGTTTCACTGGAAAATGCATCCTGATCCTTCATTAAAAATAAAATCTTATTCTAATAATTTATAACTTTTTTTTTCTATTTTTTCGTAATTGATTGATTACGACCTATAATAGCACAAACAGTTACTATACAGAGAAAATTGATAATGCAGACTTCTGATCATGTGTTCAAGCTTCGATCTAAAAAACTACCCTAAACTCATTTACTAATCTACCCTTTGTCTTGAAAAGCAATTAGAATAAGCAACAAATTAAATCCATAAAGACTTGTTAATTCACACTTTGACTCACAGACAAAATAATTAAATGAAAGATAAAAGACTTTTCGAATTTTAAAATATTCGTATAAAAATGCTTAAATATTATATAATAATTATTAATCACTTTTACTAAATTTGTTACGCTTAATTTCACATTTTTTATATTTTTCTTACAAAATATTATAAGGGAAATGCTTTAGAGAGAGAGACTGAATTTATTATGGCAATTTATTTAAACAGAAATTGTTAGTTCGAACTCAACTATTCGTATGCACTTGAAAATTGTATTAAAGAATAAACTTCAATTAAAAATATAAAAAAATGAATATTTATTTAAGATTTTTTTTTTTTTTTTTTTTAAATGTAACGAGTAAAGCCTTTCACCAGTTTTTTCTCTCTAATAATAGGAGAGGACCAATTGGAGGGAAAACCGTAAGTAAAAGTAGAAGTGAAAAACAACCACAGTAATTCCCACACATTATCCTATATTTGATTTAAAACTTTTGGGAACTAATTTTAAATTATCAAATACAATCAACAAGCATATTTTGTTATTCTAAAGTTCTAAGTTAATTATTGTAAAGAAAAAGTATCATACATTAAAAATAATTATAAATTAGTATAGATTATAAACCTATTTATTTTGTATAATTTTAAATGAGATAATAATATTGATTAATACTGTAGCAGGCGGGGTCATTCTGATGGCGTGGCCAGATGATAGATAGATACTGCATCTAAGGTACTGCAGAGAAGCCCAACTTCAACACTTTCTTCACCAACTAAACACCTGTTCCTGTTCTTCTTCTGCTCCTTTTTTTGCTGCATCACATTCATAAACTCTCTCTCTCTCTCATGTGTTATTGTTATCATTCATTCACAAGTAAACCAGTCATAACTTCCATCCAAAGCTGCAAAATTCAACTTTTTTCCCCTTCCACTGCTGCATGAGCTAGTTTCCAAGCTATAGAGAAAGAGACAGTCAGAGATCTAATGGAGTACGAGAGGATAGAGAAAGTTCAGGTTTGGCATTTAGCCTCACTCACTGCTGCCTCTTATCTACTACTCTCCTCGTGTTTGTTTCTTCATCAAAATTAATTGTTTTTTTCTTTTGGGTTGATTGGTGGGAGAATAGTTCATGTAATTCAAGGTTTGTGTTGTAGGAGTAGAGAATAGTAACCCCTTCTGTTTCCTCCAGGGCTTGGTTTCAGTGATTCCCTCCAAGTGAATTTTTAACATGGTTCAAAAATCACGCTTTTACTTTTTCTACTTTTGTATTGAATGGAAGGATGGGGTTTGTCATTATTATTTGGTGGGTGGGTGGGTGAGGAAGAGAGAAAAAAAGGCTGAAAAGGGAAAGAGAAAAAGGGTAGGATTCATTTGCCCTCATTTTTCTTTTGAGTGAAAAAAGGTTGTGTGTGGGTTGAAACGGTGGGGTGGGCCTTTTGGTAGAAAAGAAAGTGGTCATGTATTGGGTATAATTGATTATGCAGTGTGCTTCAAGGTGGATTCTGGTAGAAATTTGGTTCTTGAGTTCTTCTAGGATTTTGATAAGGACAAGTATGCCATTTGTTATGCAGGCTGGAATAATTTCCCCCAGTAAACTGAGGATGAAGTTATTAGGGCCTCACCATCATAGGAAGAAGGATGGATCCAATACTAATTCATCCAGAACTTCCCCTGCAAGGCTTGAAGAAGATGCTGAATTTGTTAACAGCTTACTTGCTTCAAAAAATGACAACCTTGATGATGAAGGTCTGCAATTGCAATTGCAATTTATTTATGTTTTCATGTACATTGCAATAGTAATAATAAAAAGATTTGTTTATTGACTAATTAGAAACTTATTCCTTCCAGTTACATCTCCAAGCTTAGAGGTTCTATCATTAAAGCCATCTAGTGATGCTGTGCTGGACAGGAGACATAGTGGGAAGAGTTCCTATGAACCAAAGGAGTATGGTGACACGGGTCGTGTAAAGATGCAGCATTTTCAGAAGGTTGGCACTGGAACTTCAAGCACAATTCACGCGCTGAGATCAATGGAAGATGAAAATCTTGATTATGACAGCAATGCTAGCTCGTCAAGTTTTGAGTTTGATAAAGGAGAGAGAGCAGGGAACAATCCTGCCACTAGATCTCTATTCAGACCAATTCCTTCTAAGTGGAATGATGCCGAGAAATGGATAATGAATAGGCAAAACATTCAGGCTAATCACTCAAAAAAACATGTTGCACATAACCAAGCAAATCGCATGGCAACAAGTATGGTGAGGGTTGCTCCTGATTCTTCTCATTATGATCATAAGCTCCCCGCAGGCAAGGTGACCGAAACGAAGAGAGTTGATTTCTGTCAACCAACATCACATATGGGATTTGAAAAGTTCTCTTTTGTTCCCTCCGATTCTCATTCAGTTTCAGGTCAAGCACATGGAGGAAATCCAGTAGTGGAGTCTTTTCCCCAAAGCAAAGATCTGAAGGAAGTCAATGAATTGGGTCTATCTTGCTCAAGAAGCACAGATGATCAATCAGGTATGTTATTCAACCCCAGAAGTTATGATATAGAGTGTGGATGTGTTGCTTTGCTATGCTCTAGTGCCTCGACCAAGATTAATATCCATATCCATAGACAACAAATTTCCTAATTTAGGTGATAAATGATCTGAGATTCTGAGTGAAACATTGAAACATTAACCGTGCCATTTGGACTTCCTGGTGCATGTTCTTATTATATGCAGAATTTTTCTACTTGTGACATTTCAAAGTGGTTAACTTGGTTTTCATGATACAGTGATGCCTGGGATAAGATCCGTTGCCATGAGAGACATGGGAACTGAAATGACCCCTGTGCCAAGTCAAGAACCTTCGCGGACAGCTACTCCAGTTGGGTCTGCAACTCCACTACGGAGCCCAGTTTCCTCAATGCCGTCGACTCCTAGGGGGGGAGCACCTGCTCCAACACCTTTGGACAACATGACCGATGAGGATTCCCAGTTTCCTGTTGAAAATGGCAGAACACATTTGTCTGAAGAAGAGATGAAGATAAAGACAAGGAGAGAGATTGCAGCCCTTGGAGTGCAGCTTGGGAAGATGAATATTGCTGCATGGGCAAGCAAAGATGAGCAGGAAAACAACCAGTCTTCTCCTCGGGGCACCAATGTGCAAGAACAGGAGAGAATTGAATTTGAAAAACGTGCTGCTCTGTGGGAAGAAGCTGAGAAGTCTAAACATACTGCTAGGTTTTATTTTTACTCACATTCTCTATAGACTAATTAAATCATGCTTTTAGAAAAGAATTATAGAAACATGCAATTTGTTCATTGTTACTAATGTGATTTTAAATTTGCAGATTTAAGCGTGAAGAAATCAAAATTCAAGCATGGGAAAGTCAACAAAAGGCAATATTAGAAGCAGAAATGAGAAGAACCGAGGTAATTATTTTACTCACTGCAAACAAAGTTATTGCATGTTTAAAACTTAATATGTAGTTTTGTAGATTACAGAACATTTTAAATCAAGTATATGGAGAGGGAGAAGAGGAGAGAGAGAGAGAGAGAGGCATCATAATTTATAGTTCATGCCTTATGTATCTGGATCTGATGTAATATGGAGTGAGTCTTTGATTTTGTAAGATTTGATCAAAAGATAAAAACATGTCAACATAAGAACTAATGCATATGGTTCTTGGGTCATATTTAATTGCAATATGACTGTTTGGAAATACTTTAGTTGAAGTCTGTTATCTTTGTTACTGCATTGCTTTTGATTGAAACTAAATGCATTTTAGGCCAAAGTGGAGCAAATGAGAGCACAGACGCATGCAAAAATGGTGAAAAAGATTGCTATGGCGAGGCAAAGGTCCGAAGAAAAGCGTGTTGCAGCTGAAGCTAGAAAAAATAGAGAAGCAGAAAGAACTGTTGCTCAAGCAGAATACATACGCCAAACAGGACGATTACCATCTTCCAGTTACATATGTTGTGGTTGGCTGTGATATATACCTTAAAAGAAGATGCACCTCACTCCAAGATTGCTTATCTTTCTTACCTTGATGATATGGGTCATCAAAACTCTCGTATCATCTTATACGTTACTTGAAACCTTGTAATTTTCAAACAACTGAGAGTGCAAGTTGCTACTTTATTAAAGTCATTGCTGAGTGATGTTTACAAGTCACAAAACTTGTCTTTTTTTAAAGAAAAAAAAAAAAAAAAATGAGAGAGAAAGGTTTGCTTTGATGTACCTGGCCTTTTTATTTTTATTTTAATCTGATGTAAATTTTCTTGTGATTTTGATTTTAGAGTATGTTATTTTCTGGTGCAATTTCAAATCAGTGATGCAGGACAGAGAATATTCAATGGATGAATGGAATAGAAATTAACAAGGTGCAAGCTTGAATGAAAATGTCAACAGCACCCGAACTTTGTATCATACTACATACTTGGGAGTGTTGTTTTATAGTCACATTTATTTCTTTTTGGAGTCTTTGGAACTTCGTGTACATGTTTCTTTCTTAGAGTATCCCTAAGTTCATTCCAATGCCTCACTTGATGCACATTATGAATACTTCTATCTCTTGCTAAGGAATTTTACCAATGCATTGCATGTCCTTGACACTTAAGGTTGCCACATGCAGATATTCAAACACTTGCTCTATCTTCATCTCTCAAATTTATATATTCTTTTGCATTATCTTTTCCATAAAAAAGAGGAAGGTTGATAATAATCATCACTGTGATGATTGTTATACACCCCTTCACTTTGTGCAGAGTAATGGTGTTACAATCCAAGCTTGAGGTTGGATGAAGACATGGAGTGGCATGGAAGTGATGGGAATTGTGCATCGAAAATGAGAGGAAAAGGTGAGGTTTGAAACGAGTTTGAGGTGCTGTGAAGAAAGAGATGAGACCACTTTCTTAAGGGTTTACTAAACAGACTTTCTAACATTACAAGAAAATCATGAAATAGAAACTAACTTTTAGAAATTAAAATAATTAGTTACAATAGTAACTAAATTAGAGACCATTTTAGAAACTTAAAAAAAAAATTCTAAATTAGTTTATATTATTGTTAAATAGTTTCTAAATTGGTATCTAATTAGTAATCAAGGTTTTTAATTACCAATTATTTAGTTTCTAAATTTGGTAACAAAAACCTTGATTGCTAATTAGATCAATTTAGAAACTATTTAACAATAATATAAATTAATTTAGAAACTAATTTCTTTTTTAGTTTCTAAAATGGTCTCTAAAAATTAGTTTCCATTTCATGATTTTCTTGTAGTGTAGCAAGGAAGATTTGGGGGAGAATGAGTTTCAAAGTTTGAATACTTCATTCAATAATGGTAAATCTAAATACATGAGCATTGTTTGAGGTATTTATAGATGAGGAGAGTGAGAGTACTTACTTCTTAAGCTACCATAATCCTACGGTGAGGTGTGGTGACTTAAGGAGGGTTGTGTATGTTCACTTTAGATGCTCTAGAGACCATTGTTTGTGTGACAAGTGAAGGTTTCTAAAATGTCTTTAATTCATCTACAAAATACTTTTGAAAGTAAATTAAAATATAGTTTTTATACATGATTATTTATATATTTTTGTCTTTATTTTTGTGTATGGTGACTTGGATGGTTCTCTATCATATGGTCATCATGATATTTTCTCCTTCTATGTGAACCTTCACCATGTTTGTTCCTAGGTTTTTCTTCTCTTTGTTGCATAAGTTGAGCAAACATGTTCTATGGATCTTTATCCCTTTTTCTCAAAATTTTCTTTTTAAATTTCTAATCTCATATCTTTTAAGTTTATTTCTTCATGGTGATTCCTATAGTTTCCATGTATACTAGAATGTCTAGAAAGAAAATGACTAGTCATTTTTTATTGAAAGATATTCTCAAAATTTTAAAAATGAAGTGAGAATCACCAAAATTTTCAAGTGTGTGTGCACGAATTCTTATTTGGACCAAATGAAGGTCTATTAAATGTATTTAGACTAGACCTAACTTTTTTTCATACATTCGGCTACTAACAAAAAATTTTAAGATAAAGAAAGAAAATTCAACAAAAATGAAAACTAGGCGGATGTCCAATGTGAAAGTTCAAGTAACACTTGTGAGCCATTGGAATACTTCCACAATTCTAAATGCTTACTATTACATAATTCATCAATATTTTCAATCAAAATGAATAAAACACTTAACAAAATGCATTGAAACTCCAAAACAAGATGACAAGGTTGAAAGTAAACATTAACATATTTTAAATGTTACTCATGCTTAGTTATTTCAATCGAAATTGCCTTCATACTTTTGATGTTATGTTCTTTTACATGTTGCATATCCTGTTAATTACATGTCTACCCCTTCTTGATTCATATATTCCCATTTGAAGGGTTATATAATTATTATCTACGTGAAATATGCAATAATTTTGTTTTCAGTTACCTATGTTATAGTGAAATCATCATAATATATAAGAAAAAACTTGATCCTCATGCTCACCTTTACCCTTTTCTTAGTTTCAAACCTTCTATTAAAGGTTATCTAACTTTTAATCTACACTTTCAATCTTTAGAAGTTTTCAACAATGTTATATTTGACAAATATCATTTTTTCTATTTGAATAAACCCAACATACATCTTATCCATCTTTTCCACTACCTATATCATTCATCTATGATCACAATTTTCTTGACCATAACTATCGTACCCAATCCATCGAACCTTCTTCAATATTTCTCATTTTTCCACTTCAATATTTACACCCATTCTTGTTAAGACACTAAATGATCAAATCAATATTAGATGATTCCTTGACTTACAACTTACTAGACGATCTCATGATAAGAGACTCTAAGTATGTTTTGATGATAACAGAAAATTAGAAAGATGTGCTATGATTTCTAACATCACTATCAAAAGTAACTTAACAAACGACGAGTTTCAATATATACAACATATGTTGTCCAAGAAAGAGAAAGATGATGTTACAAAAGTATTTGACATTGTCAAATACTATATATTCATAAAATACGATAAAAGCTCTCTAGTGAACAATTGTTATAATCTAAGTTTGGATAATTTAAAGAAGATGACCAAAACTTACTCGAGTTTCAGAAACAAGCACGAGCTAGAGAACGTGTTAGATGAAGTCTTAGCTAAAAGCATAGTAAACCATGTCTACATAAAAACTCAATGGACCAAGCTCAAAGCATAAGTGTTAGAGAAAACTAACATAATTGAGAGACGATGAAAGCTCTACAATGCGTCAAACTATACTCAAGTCATACATGACATACAATGATACACATTAGACGATCTTCAAAAGGAAGTTCACAAACTCAGTATTTACATTCTATAATCATTCTTAAATGTTTTCTATACTTGTTTTGACATTAAGTATTCATTGATAACAATCAAAGCGAATAGTTCAAACCAAGAATATAATGTGTTTGCAAATTGATTTGAAATACAAGGCACAATTGATTTTATGAAAGTATATGTGCTTAATTATTTCAAGGAAGAAATATAATTTTCTAACTAATTATAAACTGATTTCAAATACAACTATATTACTGATGATTAATTTTTACTGTATGAGAATGATTTTGTACACTCCGTGCTTGAACGAGAAAGATTTCGAAAAACAGAGTACACATATATCACATATTGAAAAGGTTTTTCGAAATATATTTAGTGAAAAATATTGAAGAAAAATAACTAAAAAAATTAATCTAAGTATAAATTTGGAATATCTTGATAATATTTTTGAATTAATATATGAAAATAGAAAGACTTGATAATTCATACATTCTTAACAAGTTAGTTGAGAGTACACTTGACTTTCTTCTTTATTCTCATCTCATGGATATAAAAAATATCCTTTTATTCCCTTTTTGTTTCTCAAGTTATCCCTTTTTCTCAAGCTTATGTTGATTAATTATTCCCTTTTGAAATTACACACATACCTCTCTTCTTTATCACAACTTTAAGATCAAAGACCTTTGTGACTTGAAAGTTTTTCTTGATTTGGAAGTTGCTCAGAATAAAACTCAAATTCATTTATATCGAATGAAATATACCATTACAAGAAAATCATGAAATAGAAACCAATTTTTAGAGACTAAAATAATTAGTTACAATAGTAACTAAATTAGAGACCATTTTAGAAACTAAAAAAACATTGGTTTCTAAATTAGTTCATATTATTGTTAAATAGTTTCTAAATTGGTATCTAATTAGCAACCAAGTTTTTAACCAATTATTTAGTTTCTAAATTTGGTCTCTAAAACCTTGGTTGCTAATTAGATACCAATTTAGAAACTATTTAACAATAATAGAAACTAATTTAGAAACCAATTTTTTGTTTAGTTTCTAAAATGGTCTCTAATTTAGTTACTATTGCAACTAATTATTTTGGTCTCTAAAAATTGGTTTCTATTT
>Ga0123342_1005984_pt1 | contig 17206 bp, 11 predicted proteins | sample Turbeawhitnodule_FD_89960 | JGI IMG/M metagenome (GOLD analysis project Ga0123342, IMG submission 89960) | Root nodule microbial communities of legume samples collected from Mexico - Turtle bean Mexico white nodule | ecosystem: Host-associated > Plants > Roots > Nodule | place: Mexico: Nepantla... | reverse complement strand
GGCGCAGTAAGTCCCAGACCGAGAGTGAACAAAACCGGTTTTCCAAAAACAAAACGTCCTGGCTTTTCTTCCCCGTATCTTCTTTTTGTGATTCGTTTATGGACGTTCCTCCTTGCCTGGGTGTAAGCAACACACGAAAGTGCTTGTGTGAATTTTTTCAGCGCAGTACAGACCCAGAATGAAATTGCAGAAATTAGGCCGGAATTTCACGAGTTTCGGTACAGGATAGCCTTGGTTTTTACAAAATTTCTGAAAAATTCTTCCGGAATGGTTTTTTCCCGTAATTCCACCCAAGAATCTCCACTGAATTTGGGACAAAACGGGACAGATTTCAGGTCAAACGGATGAGTATTCACCCACGAAAAGAATCAAACAGTTTCACACACAAACGAACCTTCCTTTCTTTCAGCTCGGGCAGTGCTGAATAAAAAACTTGTTGTGAATATTGTGGGACGAGTCTGGGGCTCAAATCTCAGCCAAAACTCAATAGACACGATGACGAATGTCTGCTAAAAATTTCAGACCAAAATACTCAAGGAGTAAGGCGCAGTAACTCCCACACCGAGAGTGAACAAATTCGGTTTTCCGAAAACAAAACGTCATGGCTTTTCTTCCCCGTATCTTCTTTATGTGATTTGTTTATGGACGTGTCTCCTTACCTGGGTGCAAACAACATACGAAAGTACTTGTGTGATTTTTTTCAGCGCAATATAGACCCGGAAAAAAATTACAGAAAGTAGGGCTAAATTTCACAAGTTTTGCTAGATTTCTGAAAAATTCTCCCGAAATGGTTTTTTCCTGAAATTCTGCATAAAAATCTCCACTGAATTTGGGACAAAATGCGATACATTTTGGGTCAAATGGATGAATATTCACCCAGAAAAAAAATAAAATCAAACAGTTTCATACACAACGAACATTCATTTCTTTCGGTCCGTCAATAAAAATTAAAAAACAAAATAGATTTTTCTATAGAAAACCAAATGGATTTTTTTATAAGGATTAAAAATATAATCTACGATAGTATGTGTACCAAAAAAAGAAATAAATGTCTCGGTCCTATTTCAGGGTTTACTTGCCACTTAATAAAAATAATAATAAATGACATAAAAAGATTATAAAAATTTAAATAAAAAACAATTATTAAGAATCATAACCAAAATTTACAAGAAACTACAAATTATTTAATTAAAATTTTAAATCACAAAACCTTTGAATTAAAATCTTTTTGAAAATAAATTATGTGTATATTTAAATATATTAAAATATCATGATATCACTGTTTTATTATTGACTTTTTTATAAAAAAAATTGATACACAAAATCAACGGAATATATATTTACGCTTCAAAAATTGAATTAATCAAACTTATGTTATATATAAAATTATTGAAAGACGTAACATTATTTAATAATATACCAATATCATTTAATCCTTCTCCATGATATAATATTCTATCAAAATAAAAGTATGGTTGCTCACTTTATTCAACAGTAAATCTTTTAAAATATATCTTTTAACTAAAAGTCAACTTTTGAAAATTCAGTGAATAGTTAAATATATTTGTCTTTGAGTGTTTTACCGGCCTAATAATTTAATTTATTTAAAGTATTATTTTAATATTTTTTACTTTACTTATTTTATTATAAAAAATATAAATATTAAAATAACAATCAATTACATAAAATATATAATCAATTATCTTTTGGAGTTTATATCTACTTATTAGTGTTTTTCAATGCTTCCAACTAAAAAAAATCTATTTAAAGTAAAGAAATTCTTAAAAGCACTTGTAACTTATCTAAATAGACTCATAATTTTTATGCAAAGAATTTACAAATAAGTAGATTATTGGTTTTCATAACAACATGAATCATCATCCACATCCAAACTAAAACTATTATTTCAAATTTCAAATTAAATAATCCAGAAGGTTTTTTTCAAATTCGTAATTGACTGAATTTTTTTAAATTCGTAATTAGTTTCCTGATTAAGTAAATTAAATTGAATTAGTTTCCAGATTACATAATCGATTAAGTAAAGTCTTTTCTAATATATAATAATTTCTGAATTATATCCGAAAGCCTTATGCGTATCCAGACTTCAAAAATACTATTTTTTAAAAATATATTCCAAATTACATAATCCGTAAGTTATTTCTGAACTGAGATTAATTTATGAATTATGTAATGCGAAATATGAGGGTAACACAATGATAAAAAATTATTTTCACAGGACAGAAGAAGATGGAAGTGCAGCAGGAAGAAACAGTCTTCAGAAATTTGGTGAATTTGACTTCCACAATTCAATATTTGAAATATTAATGGAAATAAGTGAAGTAAACACGAGAATAACTGGCATTCATATTATCTTCTATCAAGCACATACATCAAATTAGTAATGAGGCCAATGTCTATACCTGCGGGATAAAAATCTGCCATTGTACCTCTAGAAAAACAATCCTTCCTTTTCAACGTTCTTCATACAAAATTTGAAACTGTGAATCTTTCATGTTTTTCATTGAAACAATGAAAGTATGAATAAAATGGTTTCTTGGTACAAAAGGGTTAATTTGGCCAAGAAGATGAAATTTGAATAGAATTAACCTTTATACTATAAACATGTAATGAAATCCTGAGAATCACACGAATTAAAACCTACTCTGTAATCTGCCCCTTCATGAAGAAAAGTATACCTGAAATTCCATTTTCGCATGTACAACTGAAATATCAATGGTCATTCTGACTGGAACCAATCCTTGGCACAAATAAGGGCCTCAAGAGTGAGGGAGCTTAAAGAACTACGGTAGCTATCTATTTTTCTAATCTGAGTGTCAAAAACAGAATCTGCAGACAGAGTGGAAACTGGTAAAGACAAAATATCAGATGCGATTCTAGACAATGTTGGGTATTTCAATCCATTTACTCTCCACCAGCTCAGAATATCAAATTCCTCTGCTCTGCTCAGAAGAGGCTCTTCCAGATACTCTTCCAATTCTGACTTAAATTGAGGGTTACCAGTGAAATCAGATATATAAAATTCATAATCGGAAAGTTCATCCCCATCAACAAAAAGTGAGCAGTCAATAGACCCTTCTTGATATGTTTCTTTTATCATAATGTCATCCCCATCATCATCATTTGTTGCTGTAAGAAACATTTGGGTGCTATATTCAATGAATAGATCACGAAGACCATCCTCAACTATTTTTATCCAGGCCGCAGCATTCTCACCAAATGTCTTGGCAAAGGTAAATTCCACAAGTTTCATTTTATGCCTTGGGTCCATAGCTACAGCAATTGCCAAGATGATGCAGCTTTCTCTCCAATATTGGTCAAAGTTCTCATGCAAAGGAAAAATTAAACTTCTTATAAAAGGATCCTGGATGAAGGCTGCTTGTGTCAACTCCACCTGAACTTTTGACACTTCAGCAAAAAATAAGTTTGAAGTTGGGTATGGTTGCTGAGTCAAAATTTTGGCTGCGTCATACAAATACTTCAAATATGTGCAGAGAGTTTCAACCTGCTTCCAGTCATCCATTGTTAGAGTCATTCTGTAATCAGGATCAGTGGTATCAAGGCAGATGAAGATTTCCTTTAATTCACAGGCAGCTACAAGCATAAGATAAGTCGTGTCCCATTTACAGGGGTCATCAATTGAAAGATTCACCACACTAGGTATTTGTAATTGTTGCTTCAAGTCAATAAACTTCTCTTTATGGGGTTCGGAAGAATTCACATGCTTTACACTGTCACGAACCTTGCTAATAGTTTCTCTCATTGCCCATAGCGCATCAGCTGCAAGGCGACTAAGCACACGAGCATAACAATTCTGGTTTAACAACTGACCATTGAGTATGGTAGGGTTCTTAACAGAGAGTAGGTCTCTCAGATTTTCTATCACATTCTCACTGGAAAAGGATTTATCAAGAGCGAGGGTAAACAGCCGACCCTCCAAATGCCAATCGGATAAGCAGGTCACTAAAGTTTGATTTAAAGAGTCTTCAGAACCAGGAAATGGTACTGTAACAACATTGAGAATAGGACGATGTAAGTTCCAATCATTATCAATGAAGTGTCCTCGAACAAAGACATAGCCCATTGCCTGGTTCGAAGTGCACAATTCCAATGTCAGGTTGACTTGTCCAGGAATCACATTGATAACATTCAACAGATTTTGCTTTTTCCTGAGGTAAATAGCAACACAATCCCTTTCAACAGAATTTAGACATGATGGATTAAACTGGGGTTGAAGAATCCGGACAAAATCAATGAAACCCTGTTGCTTCACAATATGAAGAGGATAATCATGTAAAATTACCATTTTGGCAACATCTTGGTTGCAACGCTCCTCATCAAATGAGATACCATTACCAGTAAACCTAGAATTTTCTCTTGGCCGTTTCTTGGGTGGATTGGCAGTATATTGATTACCATCTGTTTTGGGATATGAGCTTTGTTGGTTTTTCTCCCGAAGTACTTGACAGATTCCCAAAGAAATATGTCTTTTCAGATGGCTTGTACCAGCTTGTTTTGAATCAGTTATATAAGAAAATGATTTTTTGCATTGGTTACAGTAAGCCCTGGTACATCCAGCTCCAAGAGCTTCTACTGTGAAGTAGTCCCAGACCATAGACTTTTTTCTCATCCGCTTATTGGGTTGCGTCCCTGAATAAGGTATCACATCATTATTAACATGAGCATCAAGCTCCATGATAGCAAAAGTAACCCTGAAAAACCAAAAAAATTGGAACGCCAGAAGGGCATCAATAAGTGGCTTTCCTCCACAAATAATAAAGGCAGGGTAAAAGTTATATTATTTTTTACACCAAACATAAAGAAAAAATTAAACAAGAATAAGAATTTAAAAGGCCATGGAAGTTCAGCTGCTAAGGACAAACTCTGATAAATGATATATAATTAAAAAGGAAATTATATTGCAAACAAAGAAACAAGAAAATGCATTCAAAACAGAGAGAGTAATCAAAATTTTACCCCAAAAAAACATCATGTTTAAGGCAAAAAGGTTTATTTTTGGAGTCTATATCACGGTAGTGTTGCTATGGCACACATAAAGGCACTATTTTTAACCACCATTGCAACCACAATGACCACAATTGAAAACCAATTCACTATTTGAATTCTATAGCAGTCCAAAATCACTACCCTACTCTGCTATAGCACGCTATTGGCCACTACAATTTTTTCCAAACAAAACCCTTTTTCCATTGGTCAGCTCCGCGGATCCTGTCAAGAATTGAGTTAGCACACTACTACAACAATTATAGAGAACAAAACATTCATCATAGCTATTAGAATCTTATGATTTGAATCATATGATTCAAAGTAATTCGTCTTAATCAGTGTTTTGAATCTCATAATCAATCTCCAATGACTTGAATCTATGATACATAGATGAATCAACACAATTTTTTATCACCAAAACAAATCAACGTTTATTAATTCTTTACTTTTTTTTCTACTTTTTCTCACTAATTTCTCATAAAAATAAATTGAAAACTTATATAAGCTAAGAAAATCTTATCCTAATATTCCACTACTTTATTCATCACCCACTCATTTAAAGCACCAACTCTATTTGGTTACTCCATTGCTTTGTTTTAACTTTTTTTTAAAATAAAGGGTTTACATGCTAGATTATGGCATGTACTTTTGTTTCGTTGAGACTTATTTTTAACCTCTTTAGTTATTTCTAGTTTAAAATTATTGCATTGCGTACTATTCATGATTTATATGATATATTTGAACATGTGGCGGGCACAAGTTCAGTCCTCGCCATTGTGAAAACTCATCGTACCAACAACAGTTATAACATTGTGGGCCGGATAAGTCTCCCGACAAGTGGACTTAGAAAAACCTGTGGCAGGACCTAAAAGAATATAATATATTAGAATTTTGTTTTGTCTCCAAATCTTACATTCCCTTCTTGGATTTGCAAATTATAACTCTAAAGTTGCATGGCCATTTATGATTTAAATATCAACTTGACAACCTGTCCATCCATGCTATAGCTATCTATGCTAGTTTCAGCATGTATCTTGATGAAAGTAACTTTCCCTTGCAAGATACACACACTTAAAACCAGTATTAAATTGTTAATAGCATAAAATGGAGGAAAGTCCAGAATCTGCTATAACATACAGCAGATAGTGTCGCAGGTAAATAGGGGAAACCACATAGCAGTTGAAATTAGTCAAATAGATAAATCATATATGCACAAAAAAATTAAGTTGCGCGTAAATAAAATTAAAATGCATAAAGATTTTCATAATACTAACTCAAAAAGTTCAATTGCTCGGAGACTTGTCAGTGATGACAAGAGGGTGAAAAAGTAGGTGAACAAACACTGATGGAGGGTGGGGACTCGATCTTAGGTGAAGCCCTGAAGAGAGGTTTTTGTATAGAGGAAGATTAATAGGTTTAAGTGAGTAGGGAGAGTGGGACACTGGGATTGAGTAGGAAAAAAACATGTGTAGTCCCATATCCATCTGAAAACCACATCACAACGCATGCAACAACCACAACACCCATAACAATGGCATGAAGTGATAACAGAACCTAGGAATTGTGTCATGCAACAGCAATATAGCCGCAACCCAAACAACACTGCTTAAATCAAAGCCTACAAATAACTCGTGCTCATATCTCAACAGTCATACTAACACTCAAAATTAAAGGCAGCATTCATATTTTCTTTCTCCATAACATACACAAACAATCCAACCCAGTAAGACAATCAAAACCTCTGAAAGGGGTGGATTGACAAATAGAACACCCTAAACACATATCCGCCAGCATCATCAACAGAGCAAACAGAACAAAATCTAAGCAAAAAATAAAACAAAACACACAGATTTTCTATTTCACGAATAGAATAAAAAAAAACAAACACCATGAAGTATGCAGAAGTCTCAACACAACATTTCACTTGAACACAAGAGCTAACTCACTCATTCAAGATCACAACGACAGACAATGCATGACGAAGACAGCAAGGACTAAGAGCACAAGGAATAGGTCTTGATTAAAACAAATATATCAATTCAAACAATAAATACTGTTTGTTTATTCGCGTTTTCCGTTCTTTGGTTTAGGGATCGAACATAAACAAAACACAACAGTGAGCAAAACGAAAACAGAGAGAGAGTCTAATCGGTTACAGAGTAGCATTACATTGAATTCAAATAGTGAATAGAAAGAGAGAAAAACCTTGAGAAAAGGGAGAGTTGCGAGAGCTCGTGCCACTGCCACGGCGGCGGAATAGAGAAACGGCGTTGTGAAGTGAATGAAGAGAAAACCGAATGAGAACGTGGTGCTTATATACACACACGTGTGAGTGTGTGCGTATATATAGATGAATATTATATATATATATATATATATATATAGAGAGAGAGAGAGAGAGAGAGAGAGAGAGGAAAAGCAACGAACGATTATGGTATGAAGGCGGAGAGAATGTGTCTGCGCGCGGCCGAAAGGAAGGAATCAGGGTTCAAACTATGGAACTTCAAAACTGCTTCCCAATTTGCACTTATAAACCCTTCATGCTTATTTATAGGGTTCATCATATATCTAATATAAAAATATTCCATAATATTATAAAGATACTCAATATACGAAAATACGTATATTTTTAAAATAAAATATATGAATCTATATATTATATAATTATAAATTATGTAAATTGATATTAATAATAAAGATTTATGTATAATATGTTTGATTTTTTTTAGTCAAAAGATATATTGGTTGAAAAAAATTTGTTTCTTATTTTTATAATCATAACAAAAATTTGTACAATAATTTTTGAGTTTTTAAAAAATTAATGTATTTTTTCATTTTAAAATTATATTAGAATTGTACTATAATTATCAGAAGTCCAGTAAATATTTTTTGAATTTAACACTCTACCTCGATATGTGTCCTGCAAGTGTATTATATTTTATCCGACATAGACACAACATTTAAAAGAGTGTTGAACCTTGGTTTTTTTTTTAAAAAAAAAATATGGAGATTATAATGTTGAGAATTGAAATATCTTTTTGTTTATTAAGATAATTCATGCTCATATCAAAGATTTGGCTTTAGATCAAAGATAAATAATGTCTAGAAAAAAATTATTAAAATTTTAGTTGTTTGCGTTAAAGTGAAAAATAAGAAATTAAAAATAAATAAGGTTAGATAAATAAAATTTTAGTTCAAATTAAAATATTTGTAACGTTTTAATTTGAAACGTTTACTCTTAAAGTTAACATTGAGTAATAAATTGGGTTATCCATAAGACATAATTTATTATACCTTAAAGGCTAATTGATTATAGTCCAGTTGATTACTGTAAGTTTTAAAGTTTTTCTCGGATTAATAAAAGAACATGTTATCTATGTAAAGATGTTTTTATACTCTTTTTTTTCAATTATTCTAATAGGATTATTCACTATTTAAATGAAATTTAAACATATTATTTAAAAAAATACCTAAGAGCATATTAGTAACTTTTAATATAGTATATTTTTTAATCATATTAATCCTATTACAAACTTTTATATATTTTTTTATTGAAATTCACTTACTTTCCTACAACTTTATTTTTCTTTTTTCTTCCTAGTATTGTTTAGTAAACTAACATTTCAGTGGAATTGAAAAAAAAAAAGACAGACTTATGAGTAAAACATTAGTTTTAATGTGGATAAAAATTCATATTGTTAGTTGGATTACTAATTATTTTTTAAATAATAATAATCTTTTCAAAACCAGTTTAACTTATTAGGGTTTAATTTAAAGTAAATTATTTTTATTTTGAGTGTAAAATTTAATAAATTGATTTTTTTTTCAATCCAATACAACTCCATCGTAAACAAAATGACTCAATAATAACTTTGATTCAAACATACTAAAATTCTATTTTTAATAATATAGATTTTAAAAACAATTAAACAGAACGATTGTTTCCATTTTATGCCAATTATCAATTGGCAAAGGTTATAAATAAAATTGGCTGATTCTTAATATATCTACAATTGGTATTAGACAATCATCTTATAATTTCAGCTACACAATTTTTCATTATATAATATTATCCATAAATAACTAGAAATACAAATATAAACACAATAAAACAAACATTAAAACATACCTTAACAAAATATGAATACTAAACTATGTCCTATACTTATATACATATGAATCGATTCTACATTCCAAAATACAAATATAAATCCAAAATACATATATAAATATATATTTTTTGGATTCTATATTTTAAAATACATATTTTGTATTTTGATTCTATGTTCCACAATATAAAAAACAAACTTCTAACATACCGGATTATACATTTTGGATCTCAAACTACAAAACAAGAAACAAATACTTACCGAAACCACCCTGCAACTGATCATTTAAAATTATATGGTTATCCAACACTAAAGCAACATTGGAAGAGACAAGAGGAAAGATAAACCAGATACTAATTAATCAAAAGGAAAAAAAAATATAGAACAAAAAGAACATGGATCGAAGCAATCGAAAACGAGTTGATACAATATTTGAGCGAGTTAATATCTGGTTGCGGCTAATGTATGTGATTACCACATTTCACTCATGAAATGCAAATCCAAAACCAACTGTCATAATTAACTTAATCTTTTTCAATATATTGAGAGAAGAGCAATATGTAACTTATTTATCATGTTACACCTAAAAGAAAATTTCCAATTCACAATAAAATTGTTTTCCGTTCCTAAAGACTAAAAAATATACAGACAGGGGGTTTAGTTCTACAGAAGGACTGTTAAAGTAAAATTTGAAATGAACTATTCCACCCATCGAGATTGCTGCAGATTGATTAACAAAACAATGCATCCGAATTCAATCTGAACTGCATAATTTGATGAATCTAGCTCTTGTGAAGTATGTATTAGTAGTGATCAGAAACAATCCTCAGTTCATATGTCACAGTAATCTACTTATCACCACCGCCAAACATTCCCATCATATCTTTAGCAGATCCCATCTGCTTCATCAAGCTTTGTAACCCACCCATGCCTCCGATTTGCTTTAGCATCTGTGGAGGGAGGACTTTGCTCATGTGCTGGGCATTCATATTTCGGGATAAGGCGCTCATTTCACCCTTCTTAGGTATTTTAAGCCCTTTCATTTTGCTCCATATCTTTGCAAGCCGTTTGTACTCTTCCAACATTTCCATTACTTCCCTAACTGGACGACCAGAACCTCGAGCTATTCGCATCACGCGGGACTCATTCATGAGCTTTGGGTTTGAGCTATCCAACTCTGTAAACATTTGTAACCATTAAAGGTTAGCTTATGAAGGTACACTCATTCAAAACAAAGGATTTAAGTATACAAAAATTTTATCCTCTCAAAAAGGCAAAAAAAATCTCCAGCACATGCCTTCGTTTGTCATTGAGTCCATCATTGTCATGTAACGCTTAATTTTTGCCTGGCTTTCCTTCTCACGGCCTTTTGGCATTAATTCAGCACTAAATCCTGGTAGCATAGAAAAGACCTGCATAAATAACAAAGCAAACGTCACCAAAGTAAATGTGCAGCCTCTCATTACACAATAACCAAGCAGAGTCATTATTAGTATGTGTTTAGAGCATCAAATATAAATTGTGGAAATAATAAATTCAATCAAACATAAAAAGCAGGTAACCTGGCCAATGGGACCCATTTTAAGTATGTTCTGAAACTGCTCATACATAATCCTCAAGGTGAAGTTTCCTTCTGACAGCTTTTGAAGTAGTTCAGGTTGTTGATCCATAGGAACAACTTCATGAATTTTATCCATGAACCCAGACCAGTCTCCCATGCCTAGATTAGAAGTCATCGAACAACACTAAAAATTAATATGTAAGCAAACTGACACAATAATATACTTAAAGGGCGTGGCATAACCCAATACTCATGTAAAGAAAAATCCAAGAAAGCACACCTAATAGACGACTGACAAATGGTTTAACATCAAAAACTTCAAATTCATCCATGTGTTCTCCGGTACCAATGAATATTACAGGACTCTTTGTTGCTGCTACACTGAACATAAAGATTAATTAGATTTGCAAATAATTCAAATCAAACCACAACAAACACACACAAGCAACACACTCTATTTGCAAAAGTTGGCACTAAATCATATAAATACAATATAATTATCTTGGCAATACTTACGCACTAAGAGCACCACCACCCTTTGCATGGCCATCCATTTTAGTCACAATGACAGCTCCAACTGCAACACTCTGTTTAAATGCTTGAGCCTGATCAAAAGCAGCCTGACCAATACTGCTATCCATGACGAATATAACAAGATCTGGTTTCTGAACAATGCAATGAAAGATGATGTTATTGACTATTGAAAATAGAAATTAACAGAGTATCTGCAGGAAATACCGTTGCTTCTGACACTTGACGCATTTCTTCAAAAAGTGCAACTTCTTGTTTATGCCGCCCACTAGTGTCAACAATTATAAGATCACAGTTTTCGTTCTTGAATCTTTCAACCCCTTCCACAGCAATTTTCACAGGATCTGACTCCATATAGCTGAAGAAAAATGGGCCATTGCAACCAAAAAATTACTTGAGCACAAAGACCATAGGCAAGAAATGCAATTTACAACATAGAAGCAAGCAGCTGTCATCAATGAGAAAAATAAAACGAAAACAAAAAAAATCATAAGATGAATCCAAATTAGAAAGAAAAAAATAAAAATTGTTTTAATTATTGATTTCATGCATTTTTTTATGTTCGTAAACTTGTATAGCATGTCTGAGAAATACTGTAAATTTGTATTAAGTCTTCTTTAGAAGAAATAAGATAAGAAAATGAAAAAGAGTACGCCCATTTGTGAGCATGGGAATCTTAGCGACATATCTGAACATGTGATTAAGGCCAGGAGAGTAAAAGCCATAACATCTGAAAAAAGAGAATGAGAACAACCAAATCTATGTCTCAGTTTCCGAAAAAGTCAGCGACAATCATCCCCAATTTTACTTTGTTCCTCACTTAATACATACTAGCAGACGAATAATATCCTAAACAAGTTGTTCATGTCATTATTCCCTAGAAGACCAACAAAAAGTCATTAAATTCTTACCCAAGATAGAATCAAAAGTTGCAGACAGCAAAACCAATTCTATTCTCTAGCAATTTCCATTATTTTCATATAAGCATGCCTTCAGATAGTGCCTCCAAAAAAATGCCAGTTCTCTTGGAATACCATTCATCAAATACTTCCGAAGCACAAAATTCACCACCATCCAATACACGATCTATATAGAAATATAACTGCCAATGTGCCTCACCGACATATAAAACTACAAGTCCACAACCTTAACTTTACTATCAACATTCAACAGGTATACGTGCAGCATGTCCAACAACAGAACAATAAGCCAACTACAGTTAAATCCAACCATCTCTGCATTTCTCAAGAGTCATATCAAATAACAACTACCAACACGTACCTTCCATAGAAAGGGATCTTAGCCTTAGTGGCGTTTTGCTTCAACTGATCAAAAGCACCAGCTCTGAACGTATCCGCGCATACCAGTGCGGGCTTCCACCCTTTCTTCTGATGATAATACGCGTATTTCGTACACGTCGTCGTCTTACCAGATCCTGAATCACGCCAACATCCACAATCATTCCAATTGCGCAAAACGCAAACCATAACGCTATTGGAAAGCAAGAAACAAACCTTGCAAACCGACGAACATGACGACGCTGGGTTTGGCCTTTTTGGGAGTGAACGAGGGTTTCCCGGGATCGAGGATTTTGCAGAGCTCGTTGAACACGGCCTGCTGGATGATCCGGCGCTTGTTGTGGCCGGCGGCGAGGTCGTCGAGGTTGACGATGCTCTTGATGTTGGTCTGCATTTCGCGGACGAGCTTGAATTGCACATCGGATTGAAGAAGCGCTCGCGTGATGTCGTTGAGGCAATCGTTGAGGACTTTCTCGTCGATGATGGTCGCATTGCTCATCTGCTGAAGAGCACGCGAAATGCTCCCACCTAATTCCGCGAGAACCATCTTCGCCCACCGTCAAATTCTTCCTCCGATCACCGGATTCGTTGAATTAGGGTTTGCACCACGTTCGCCGCCGGTGAAACAGAAAAGGCAAATCAAAATATCCACTGTGTATGCACGCCGTTTCTCGTATACACGCACACCCTAGCTATAGCTAGATTTTTTTTTTACGTTTCTAAATTCCACTAGAATTTAGAAAAAAAAAATCTTCTCTTTTTTATTAATTTATAAATTATGAACTGAAAAATAGGTTAAACAACTTAATTTATCCCTTTTCTACTTTTTTTTAAACATGTTTGTAAAGTTGAAAAAAAAAATAGGTTTAGAAGAATTAATCAGGTCGTTAATTATGTAAAACAATTGATTGAATACTTTTTTTTTTCTCAATATTTAAGATTTTTAAAAAAGATAAAAAATTAGTTTTTGAAACACCTACATTAAAATAAAATAGGATTTCAATTAATAACTTTACCTTTAATAGTTAAAAATTTAGAATAAACTATTCTTTTTTTTTTTATACGTACTACCCGATAGGTTTCGACATGGCCGAATGGTCGAGAAGACTGAATGATTTTCTTAATCCAAACATAATTTATAACTTCACAGTTAATCTTAATTAAGTCAATTTAGTGATAAATACGTGATTAAGATTTGATTAGACCCTCTCTAGGACCCACGAGCAAACCTATGACCGCGGAGGTCCATCCAAAAGGTATAAATACCATATGAGATCCAACGTGAAATTATTTTTCACTCTCAACTTACCTGCACATTGTACTCGGACTAACTTGATCGTCAGAGTGTGTTTTTGCAGGTTCCCAGTGATAGAAAGAATCAATTGGAGACTACTATACCTAAAAATCATATAGACGGAGAAAACAAAGACGAAATAAGTCACTCTAAGAATAAACACTATATTTTTTTTCTTCTTCTTTAGTTTATGATACATTTCATATCTTACTTTTCCAACTAGTTAAAAAACAAATTTTCGAACATACTATTCATGAAATTTCAACATAATTGAAAGAATTGTTTTTCCTATTTTGATACAATTTTATAAAATAATTATCAAAACAAATAATTTTAAAAAAATTTATCAATCGTTAGATTTTTGAATTTTGATCTGACGGCTAATTTTGTTTTCTTTTCTTATTTTTTTATTTATTGTTTTCCTTTGACTTTTTATTTTCAAATTTTCCGTTTCGCATTTACAGTTCCCTTTTCCCCTTTCTAAACCTAATTTCATTGTCTCCTTCTCGCCACCGTCGCAGCTCACCGGTCGCCGGTTTCCGTGAGTTCCTCTTTCTCTGTTTATCAATTTCTCTATTTCCTTTGCTTCTCTGTGTCTCAGCGAACATCTCACTCTCTCTCTCTCTCGAAATTAATTTCGCAACTGAACAACGGAGAGAGAGTGTGAGCATTTGTGTCTTCCATGCCCTAATTTTGGTGTTGTCTCATACAATGATGCGGCAGATCGTGAAATTGTGAAGTTTAGAAGGTTTTAGTTATGGCAACGGCGACATACCCTCCACCGCCACCTTTTTACAGGCTTTACAAAGAGTACTTGCAAGACCCTAAGTCTGCTCCCGAGCCTCCGCCGCCTATTGAAGGGACTTACGTTTGTTTCGGAGGCAATTACACGGTAAACATTTTTTTTTTCCGATGTGTTTTTAGGATATAATGTTGAAATGAGCTTCTGCTGTTGCAATTGCTGTGACGTTGCTATAATAAACACTTTCTTTGTGAAAGTGCACATTAAGGTTTTACAAATTTATTCAAAAGATATGAAAGCTTTTGTAGATGCTTATTTTCACTAGCTTCGATTTTTGGCTTGTGAAAATAAAACCTGAAACAGCTTATGTGGGAGTCAGTTGGTTGGTTTATTGAATTCGTACGTGATTGGGAAAATAGCTTAAAGTTATTGATTTCAGCTGTTTAAGAATTATTATTGACTGTGTTTGGGAACATTTGCTAAAATTTAGAAGAAAAAATAGCTTTTTGTAAACCAAAAAAAAAACTAAGCTGACTTTATGTATTTGGACCTTTGTAGTTTATGATAAAATTTCCCCCTCAAACATTTTAGTCAAATTTTCCAACGACCTTTTTTATTCTCTTTCCGCTTCGTACACATCCTCTGTTTTTTCTAAAAAAAAATTACAGTGTAAAAGCTGTTTTTTTATGCATCCAAATAAAATTAATTATTTAAAAATCATTTTTCCGGCAAACTTATCCAAAAATAAATTTATTTTTATTATAATCTGTTGTAACAATATATTATATATATAAATTTATTTTCGCAGTTTTTTCACACAAACCTAGGATTTTGATTTGTGCATATTGATTTGTAATAAGTTGTTTCATGGTAGTAAGTTTTGCTTCTTCGGTTATTCTTAATGATTTAAGGAAATCTTGCTTAGGTGGGCACTTAAAATGGGGTTTCTTCGTGTAGGTCTGATATGCAATTTTCACAAAGTCTTTATTTATCTATTTGTACTTTTATGTATGTCATGATAACTTATTAAAATTATAATTCTTTGTTTATTTTCTCATAGACTAGTGATGTTCTGCCAAGCTTGGAAGAACAAGGAGTGCGCCAGCTCTATTCTAAGGGGCCTAATGTTGGTAGGAATTTTTCAGCCCTATTCATGTGTAACTTGATTTGATAATGTTTTGAAAGGACCACAAGTTGCTACAAATAGTTCTGGATTTTCTATTATGATGCTTTTCTATTTCAATGTTATCCAGTTGGAAGTTATCATTCCAAGAAGAATAGTAAATGATATGACTTCTGTTTCTTGCTCCATGAGAGCTGGTAGTATCATTATGAATGTCACTTTAACCTTTGAATGCTTCTGTGAATCCTTGCTTAGTAATGTAGATAACTCACTTTTAGGTTGTTTGTCTAGACTTTGTTGCCATAGGTGCCATGTTGCAAAAGTATTCCATCTCATTTTCATCATTTTTTGGAAATTTCAGTATGAGAAAGATGAATCACTAAGGCACAAACCTAGAATAGATACAACGTCAATTGCAACTTTACATGCACTGGCTTTCCAAATTGGGTATCTATTCCCTTAGTTACATGATAGGATGTCGTATTACGTCTTGAGCATTTGTGGCGAAATTGTTCATTGTAACCTGCATAAAATCCTACTGCTCCAGAATTATGACATCCAAGTCCATAAAGTGAGTAATTTCAAAAGGGTCAATTGTCCACAATATTTTCTCTTTGATTATTAGTTGCTTTAGCATAACCATTACAAGATTTTTTTTAAACCTTTTACCTTCCATCCTTAAGTAAAAGATTCCAATATTCTATAGATTTCAAGAAGGAGCTGAGGTCACTTAATGGAGAGCTGCAACTACATGTCTTGGAGCTTGCTGATATTCTTATTGAGAGACCTTCACAGTATGCAAGGAGAGTCGAAGAAATTTCAACTGTATTCAAAAACTTACATCACCTTTTAAATTCATTGCGCCCTCATCAGGTATACTCTATTCTATACAACTTACTCAGGAAATATACTAGCCTTTGACTGGCATGCTGCTGTTCTCTTCCCGTAGTCTGGGATTTTAACTATATCTTGTATTTACTTTGTAGGCGAGAGCAACATTGATTCACATTTTGGAACTTCAGATACAACACCGTAAACAGGCAGTGGAGGATATAAAGAGGTATATACATATAATATTTCGTTATTGTTTCTTAATTGCACATAAAACCAAAATAATCTTTTGCTCTGGTACCAGCACTTTGAAATGTACTTATTCTATCAATTTGAGAGCCTTTAACAATTTAGTTGTTTTATATGGGTGGTGGTAATTTCTTCCATTTATCCACTAACAATCCAAATTGTCCTTGCATTAGTTCAACCCATCTGTCCAATCATAGGAGAACTTAATGGATTGGATCAACTATTATTTTGGATAGTGAATAAATCATCAGTCATGTCTTTTAGACTGATGCATATAGATATTAATATATTATTACATGATGAAAACAATCCTCAGATGTATATAATAGATCCTGTTTTTTTTTTTTTTTTTGTAGTAAGGCCTCATTCAGTTTTTTTTTTTTTTTTTTTTAAAATTTTAAACACTGCAACCATTTTTTTTTTTTTTAAAAGTTTATTTTTTT
>Ga0123342_1005983_pt1 | contig 17207 bp, 8 predicted proteins | sample Turbeawhitnodule_FD_89960 | JGI IMG/M metagenome (GOLD analysis project Ga0123342, IMG submission 89960) | Root nodule microbial communities of legume samples collected from Mexico - Turtle bean Mexico white nodule | ecosystem: Host-associated > Plants > Roots > Nodule | place: Mexico: Nepantla... | reverse complement strand
GAGTCCTGATAAAAAATCTAACTATATCTCTAAGACTCTGATCTACTAAAGACTAATCCTAAAACTAAAAGAGGCACATGCATACACTTAGATTGAGATAGACCTACAAGTTCAAAATTTGACCTAGAGAAGGGTAAAAATTAAACTTACTCTATAAGAGATTCTGATCGGGCAATCTTGTAGTCTTCGCTGCCAAGAGTCCAATGGCAGACTCCGATCGCCAAACTGATAAGCGAGGATATCAGAATCTCAGAGAGAAGGGAGAGAAAGGAAAAGGGAAACTTTTAGAGAGATGGTGGTTCTTTTAAAATGAAACCTGAATAACAGAATTTTCTATTTATATGTCATTTTCATTTTAATAATAAAATATTCAGGTATCATTTAAAATATACCACTTCTACTCTAAGGTTATTTTCTAGACCCTTACAGAACACCCTTAAAAACTTAAAATAAAGTCTTCAACCCTTAAAAACTTGATTAAATCTCTTATAATACGCTATTATTATAAGATTAACTTAAAAATTATATCCAAATCAAATTGAAATCCCACTACAAGAAAATCATGAAATAGAAACTAATTTTTTGAGACAAAAAATAATTAGTTATTATAGTGACTAAATTAGAGACTATTATAGAGACTAAAAATTTTTTTGTTTATAAATTAGTTTCTATTATTGTTAAATGGTTTTTAAATTGGTATCTAATTAGCAATCAAGGTTTTTGCTACCAAATTTAGAAACTAAATAATTGGTAGTTAAAACCTCAGTAGTTAATTAGATACCAATTTAGAAACCATTTAACAATAATAGAAATTAATTTAGAAACCAATTTTTTTTAGTTTCTAAATGGTCTCTAATTTAGTTACTATAGCAACTAATTATTTTTTATCTCTAAAATTGATTTCTATTTTATGTTTTTCTTGTAGAGTCCAAGCAGATATGCAAAAACATGTTTAACCTAAAATTTAGGGGAAAAAACTCCAAGCCAAATTACACTACAACTTTAAGGTAGCAAATTCTAAATTATAAGTGAAATGCTAATACTATAATAATAACTCGAAAACACTAAACTTCTCCATTACCTATCTTAAACAGTTTGTTATGGTGTTCGCAGTTATTCAGTTACCATCTCCCAACATATAAAATTACTAAAAGAAAAACAAGTTCAGAGAAAACAAAAGATACGAAATGAGAGACGAACCTAATAAAATTGAGCACCAAAACCCCGATATGCTGAAACACGATTCGCGAAGAAATGAATGTCAAGATGAAACACAAAGCCGCAAAGCTGAAAAGTGAAGCTGAAACGCGAATAAATTAAATGAAGTCGTTCCCTCCCTGCAAATCTGAAATGAAGCTGCTCTCGGCAAATCTAAAATGAAGTTGCTCCACTCTGGCATGTAAGCTCCTTCAAGTTTAACATGTAAGTGTATAATAGTCATATGTAAAAAAAGTGTCCAAGTGTTCTCACATTCTCTTAAAATATAAAAGAGTTAAAATAATATAAAATTTCCTATGATTTATTGAAAAACCAAGTAAAAACCTCCACGTTTTACTAGAGATTACTGTAACTTCTGATAAAAAAACTCCTACTAAACTTAATTTTTTTGGTAGTGGATGTAGTAATTGCAATTGATTTAACTAAATTTAGTAACTTCAAAAATTTCATTGGAATTTTTCAGTTGATATGTCACCTATCTCACAAATATTGTAGTTTTAGCTTTTTTTTTTTTAAATTGTAAATTGAATTTTTTTTCTTACTAATATATTTTGTTAAAAAAGTATGATGCAAAATGATGAATTGATTTGATGATGTATGTATCCGTTATAGATGTTGATGGTTATTATCTCCATTACTCATTATATTTGTATGATCAAATAAAGCATGAATTAATCTCAAGATACTTTTGAGTAAATTTACATTTAAAATTTGGTTTTATGTTTTTAACATCATAATGATTATGTTAAATATATAATCTATTAGGTTATGTAATCTATAAAATTATACTTTTGTAAATAATTGATTATAATAAATAATAATTTATTATATTATTTTTAAATGATTTATGAATTATTTGATGAACATTTTATGGATTATCATTAATAATATACTATTTGTTGAGTCGTTTCAAAAGAAAATCTACCTCATTTATTAATACAATTTCTATACTTTAATAAAAAGATATTTATTTTTTTCTTGAAGTGATTATGATAGTGTTATACAATTTCATCTTGATTGAAAGAAATTGTTAAAAATTCATAAAAAAAAGAATAATTATACTATAAGTTTTCTATTAAATATGTCATATTTGTAAGTTTTCTATAAGTATCGATAAACTTTGTACGACTAAGTTGGTGTATGATGCCTATTTTCATTAACTTTTTTGTAGTTTTTATTCTAATTACATATGAGGAGTGCTTGTGTGATAAGAGGAAAAAAAAACTTCACTTTAATCAAATATTGATTTGATAGTAGTGATCTTGATTTTGTTAATTTTCTAAACTTTAATTTATTTTAATATAGAGATTCATAATTAATTAAAATTTAATTTTATTATATATACTATTACATAATAAATATATAAAAATAATAAATGCACAAGTATACGTGTTAGATATTCATTGTAGAGAAAGAAGAAGAGAGAGTAAGGTTAAAGGAAATAACATGTGAAAAAAGAATAAAATCAGCAACTCTCTCTCTTGAAAGCCGAAAAGAGGACGTGGAAAATGATGACATTGACTTTTACAAATATAAGAGGATTAGAAATATAAAGGGATAAATATATTATAACAAAAAACTTAATTTTTGTTTTTAAGTAAGATTTTATAAGTTATTTCTTCAGGATTAAGGTTTACAGTTTATTTTAATTTATATTTGTTACATTAACAAAAATAATAATAATTTTTTTAGTAATTTTTTTGTTATAAATATTTAAAAAATTTAAAGTTTAGTTTGCGTGAAAAAATATATAAAAAAACATATTTAAGTCAAACATAATTTTTATGTTCAACCTAACAGTTTTTATGGAAGTCGAAGACTTATGAATAATTTTCTTAGAATGTAACATGGTGTATGATTGAGTACAGTTGAATTTTTTTTTGATACGTGTCTTTTATATTTGGGTTGAAAGATCTTTAAATATTTAATTAAATTAAATTTATTTTTTTATTGATAAAAAATAGTATTAAAAGATTTCATTTAACCACTTTTCTTGACAATGTGTTGGAAGGTTTTATATAATTTTTTTTATCAACAATAAATTAATAAAATAAAATAAAATACTTTAGAAATGTTTGAACCTTTATACATTTCGCTACCTTTACTCATAGAATCCTTCATTTTCTTAATTCTTCTTACTTCATCTTACTTCATGTCACCAGGAACTGGTCTACCAAACACAAAACGTGCACAACAGGCCTACAACAGAATGCATAACCTTGACCAGCATTTGGAGGGCTTCATATGCATGACACATAAAAGAGAAAATTTGAGAAACGTGTTGTTTGACTCGGAGTGAACTCAATGTGTTTCACAAATTAGAGTTATATATGTTTTTTTTTTTTCAACAAGAATTGATGAAGTCCAAGTTTCACGCTAAAACCTAGAAATTGGACTAAGGAGAATATGATTTCTACACTAAAGGTGGTGGTTATGTAATGAACAATTTCAACAGAATTATCTTCAAAACATCATGTCAATTTATCTGATTAAATCTTAAACATTTAGCATCTTGTTGGCAAAAAAACATAATAACAATTTAGAACAAACTAACTATTAAACTCTAATGATGGTATTTGTAAAAGGGACAGTATTCCATTTTATCTTAATTTAATTATTTTTTACTGTTAAACAAAAATTATTAGCAAAATATATGAACTACACATAAAAATTATAAACAAATCCGTTTAGTTAAGTTTGAATGTAGAAAATTATTATGAAAATAATTAAATCAACTTTTTATGATTTGATTTGGATTGATTTTAAGATTTTATTTATAATTTCTCTTAATATATATTTATATATATATATATTGTTTAAATTTTTTAATTAATGGCCTAATTTTATATAATAATGAATAATTTTGTTCTTTATTATACTATAATTAAATATATATTATTATAAATATTATGTATACTATTAAATAATTTATTTACACATATTACTAACTTATTATTTTTATCAGTAAAATAATTAGAGTAAAATATATAGACGTATGGAGTGTTTATACTTTTATAATAAATGGAAAACAAATAAAAAGATTTTTAAATTGTATTTATAGATTGTCGCATAAATATTATATACTTATTAATATCTACCTACCCCTATATGCATCTCTATAATATTGCAAAATATTAAAAAGATAAACATAAAAAATCAGTCTATTTTATTGTTTCTTTCTAGTAATTTTTTTTTATTTTACTTTTATACTTTTCTCTTCGAAAGCTAAAAATAAAGATATAACACATTCTCGTCATTAGAAGTTTTTTTCCTATACCTTATTCATATTAAATATATTATATTATTTCTTTGTCTTAAAGTATGTATTAAGGTAGACATTTTAAATCTCATATATATTTTTAGTATATAGTTGAAACAATAAATAATATAATAATATTTAAATAATTAATTTTGATTTTCATTTGGATTGATTTCTAACAGCAAACCGAAACAATCCACCATTTTTTTAAATAATATTCAAATCGATATGAAAAAAATCTTTATTTTTATTTGATTATTAAGTTTTTCGTTCGATTTTTGATTATTTTTTAATTAGTTTGATCTTTAATACCCTAAGACATACAACAACATGAGTATACTCTTTTTATTATTATTTATTCCATATTTAAAATAATGTTATTAGGATTCTAACTTTAAATTACTTAATTTTAAGAGATACTATTGCCACCTATATTAATATATTTTATTAATATATAAGGAAGGGTATATAACAAAAAATAATTACTACAATATTAAAAAAATACACTACAAAAAATTATTAAATAAAAATCAAATTTAGATATTAAAAATAATTAGTCACTATATTAACTAAATTATATATTATTTTATAAACTAAAAAATTAATATATCTAAAGTGATTTTTATTATTAATAAGAATTTACAAAATGGTTTCTACATCGATATCTAAATTAACTACCAAAATTTTAGTTTCAAATATTTATATCATGGTTACATACCAATTTAGAAACTATTTTATAAATTTTTATTAATAATAAAAATTACTTTAAAGATTAATAATTGTTTTAGTTTATAAAATGATATCTAATTTAGTCAAATAATAACTAATTATTTTAATCTCTTAAATTAGTTTCTATTTAATAATTTTTTATAAATTTATTTTTTATTGATTTTGTATTTTCAGTAGTGGTTAAAAATTGTCTGATAAAAATGATTTTTAGTTAAAGTCAATTGAAAATTAGTATTTGTATTTTTTATTCCAGTGGAATAGTCTGGTGAAATATAAGTTAAGTGTATACATTTCTATTTGTATAGAGTTAAGTGTAATAATTTGTTTTTCAAAATGGTAGTTTTTTTTATAACTACAATTCTTTTCACCTACTTCAAGTTATTTTATCTCAACTTTTATTTTATATTTATTGATTGAAATGGTTTGATTTTTGTAGTTTTTAATGATTTTTTTCAGTAGTTTGTAATATTTTTTAAAAACATTAATTTCTTATATTTTTATTTTAAAATTATTTATTAACTTTTAAATATTTATATATAAAATACATATAATTCTTTAAGTTAGAGTTTGAGGATGCTATGTTGGATTTCTTTAGAGCTGGTAGAAAAGACAATGGTGTTGCAATCAAGATCATGATTCGGATGACAAATTTTTTTTGAAAAACAAGAGATGATTTGTTATCATAATTCACTTCTCTGATTCTAAAATGTTTTTATTTGAAAGAGTAGCATTTAAGCCGATTATAACTGTTGTCCTTTATATATGCTATCTTTTATCGACTTTTTTTCTTCAAAGGATACGGTCCTGGGAATTAATATTCTCTAGATAGAATTATTTGAGATTTAAATTCTAATACCATTTTTTTTATGGTGAACATTTGGTGAACTTTTACGTTTATTTCTTATTTTACTGAGGTAACATGTAATAGTTTTCTTAATCCTCAATTTTCTTAATCCCAAATATGTTTCATGAATTGTGTGAATTGTCTGATTAGATTTGCCAACAATAAAAGTTGACATCACATTAATTTGAAGGCTATTCCAGTCCTGTGGGATGTATGATGATGATATCTATTATAAGAGTTAAGTAGTGCTTTTAGAACCATATATCATATTCTATGATATAATAGATGATGATATCTAAGGCTTTAAAGCATCAAATCAGTGTTTGCAACTACGTGTAAGGACATGAATATATGTACACTACCAATTATTTAGATTCTAAATTTAGTAGCAAAAACTTTTGTAGCTAATTAGATACCTATTTAACAATAATAGAAATAAAAAAAATTAGTATCTAAAATTATCTCTAATTTAGTCAATATAACAACTAATTATTTTTGACCTCTAAAATTGATTTCTATTTAATGATTTTCTTGTAGTGATAAATGCATACTCGATCATTTCATGATGGTAATTTATTCATATGGATGATCATTTAATGGAACACCCTTTAATTAAATTTCTCTTCATTTATGTAGGATAAGAGTTCCATATCCATTTCAATGGGAACCCTATTAGACTTTTGTTACCATTAATACTAAGACTAGGGTTACCAAATTCTTCTTTGTCTTTCTTATAATTGATAGTACCCTTTAAAACGATAGAAGTGGGTTGTGGACCTTACAAACTTAAAACATGTAATAGTTTTCTTAATCCTCAATTTTCTTAATCCTATACGAAATAAATGAGAATAAATTTGATCAAATATGTTTCATGGATTGTGTGAATTGTCTGATTAGATTTGCCAACAATAAAAGTTGACATCACATTAGTTTGAAGGCTATTCTAGTCCTGTGGATGTATGATGATGATATCTATTATAAGAGTCATGTAGTGCTTTTAGAACCATATATCATATTCTATGATATAATAGATGATGATATACGAGGCTTTAAAGCATCAAATCAGTGTTTGCAACTACGTAAGTGTAAGGACATGAATGTGTACACGACAAGAAAATCGTTGAATAGAAATCAATTTTAGAAATAAAAAATAATTAATTGTTATATTGGCTAAATTAAAAATCATTTTAAAGGCTAAACACATTTTTTGTTTCTAAATTAATTTATATTATTGTTAAGTAGTTTCTAAATTGGTATCTAATTAACAACCAAAATTTTAACTACCAATTATTTAGATTCTAAATTTGGTAGCAAAAACTTTTGTAGCTAATTAGATACCTATTTAACAATAATAGAAACAAAAAGAAAATTTAGTATCTAAAATTATCTCTAATTTAGTCAATATAACAACTAATTATTTTTGGTCTCTAAAATTGGTTTCTATTTAATGACTTTCTTGTAGTGATAAATGCATACTTGATCATTTCATGATGGTAATTTATTCATATGGATGATCATTTAATGGAACACCCTTCAATTAAATTTCTCTTCATTTATGTAGGATAAGAGTTCCATATCCATTTCAATGGGGACCCTATTAGACTTTTGTTACAATTAATACTAAGACTCTAGGGTTACCAAATTTTTCTTTGTCTTTCTTATAATTTATAGTACCCTTTAAAATGGTAGAAGTTGGTTATGGACCTTACAAACTTAAAAGATAAAGCACCACATAACAGTAAACATTAATAAAAGGAAAACAAAACTTGACAAAACATTAAAATGTCTTTCGGCTTATTCAACTACAAAGTCCTTCATGTATTTTTGGGTCTTGTGCCAATGATGGGCTAGGTTGTAACAATATTATCCACCCCGAAAAACACTTTGTCCTCAAAGTGGAGTCTTGGAGTCAATTGGGCCTCCAGGGTTTGTTGGGTTATAGGCGTGTTTGGTGTGGTTGAGTTGGTGGGAAAACGGGGTGTATTAGGTAACTGGGTCGTAGGTGAGTGAGTGAGTGGGTTGAAGTTGGGTGGTTTGAGTATTAGGTTTAGTTTGTGGAGTGAAATTGGAGGAAAATGGAGGTGTGTTGTCTACGTGGGCTGCAAAGGTGATATTGAGTTAGGTATTAGTTTTAAATGTGGGAGGGGTCATTGGAGTATTAGGGTTAGGTGGTTGGGTAATGTTAATGGAAAAAGAGGTGAGTTATTTACATGGGCTCCAAGGGTGATATTGGGTTGGTTATTAGGGCTATTTGGGGAAAGGGTCGTTGGAGTATAATTTTAGGTGGGAAAATATCATTTAAGAGTTAGGTTTAGGTGGGAGAGGCATCGTTTGGGAATTAGGTTAAGGTGTGAGTGCAACATTCTGAAATGCGGCATCGCTGGGCTTGAGGTCTTGGGAGTTGGCCTGCTCTGAGTGTGGATTATGTGGCATGTTGGTTTTGGCTCCTTCATGTAGTGCATTCAAATAGTTAGGTGTTAGGTGTTGGGTTGAGTTATGTGTTTGCGGAGAGAGGAAATTTGATTTTTTAGTAGATGAGAGTTCAGAGACATCGTGAACCCCTTTGAATGGTCGAAGGAGTGAGACGTGGAAGACAGGAAGAATGCAAACCGTCAACGATAGTTGAAGCTCGTACGCGACGAAATTGATGCGGTGGAGGACTTGGTATGGTCCAAAAAAACAAGGACCTAGCTTCTGGTTCGAACAACACTCCATGGAGTGTCCCGGTAGGGTTGTAGGCTCACCCAGACCAATCGTTGGGGTTGAAGCTGTTGTTAGAGTGATAGCGGTGGGCTTGGTCACACATATGCTGACGTGTCTATCGTAAGTTTTTCTTAAGTTCATGAGGATGATGGTGTGTTGTGAAAGTATATTAGGGATGGTTGCGCTTTTGCGTAGGGAGTGTAGCATGTCGATGATAGTGGATGACGACCAATCGTACATAATGTGGAACGGGGAGGTCCCTATCATCGAATGGTGGGTGGTATTGTGTCACAGTTCTACCAAATGCAAATATTGATACCACTTACGAGGTTGAATTCCCCCGAAACACTTCAGGTAATCTTCTAATATTTGGTTAAGCACCTCCGATTGGTCATCAGTTTGGAGATTATATGACAAACTAAACTTTAATGTAGTGACTTGTGCTGTGAACAATCGTCTCCAAAATGTACTGACAAACAAGGGGTCTCTGTCAGATACAATGGTTTTCGATAGTCCATGGAGGCGGCAAATTTCGACATAAAAACATTTGGCTAGTTGTTGGACTGTAAACTGGGTTGGAAGGGCTATGAAGTGTCGTACTTTGTGAGTCTATCACAAATGACCCATATAATAGAGTGTCGTGCTGAAACTGGTAAGTGCATAGTAAAATCCATTGATATATCTTCCCATATTTGATTTGGAAGTGGAAATGGTTGGAGTAATCCATGGGTTTTGGTTGGCTTGTATTTGTTTTCTTGACATATGAAGCACTCTTGAACAAATCGGTGTACGCCTCGGGTCCATTTCGACCAATAATAGGAGGCAACAATGCGCTTCAGTGTTGGTTAAATGTTGGAGTGGCCGACCAAAGGTGAATCATGAAATTCGAGCATTATGCGAGAGTGGAAATTGTTTGCTGCTGGAACAAAAATTTGGTGGCGAAAAATCAACAACCGTGGTGTGTGGAGAAAATGCTTGGATTTTGATTTTTTGTGCATGCTTGATTATTTATTGGCCTTCTGTGGATTCAAAAAATTGTTGTAGCTCCTGGACCGGCTTAGGGATGGGAGATGATATTACTAATAGTATGGATGAATGGTTTGGACCTTGACGTGAAATAACATCAACAACAAAATTCTCCTTTCCAGGTTCGTAAAAAATTTGAAAATCATAACCCTGTAGTTTTATTGTCCATTTCAGTTGCTCTAGGGTTTGTATGGTTTGGGAAAGGAGGGTATTTAGGCTATTTTGATATGTAATTATCTTGAAATGTTGGCTTATGAGATACTAACGCCATTTCTTGATTGATTATGTGATTGCATACATCTCACAAACATATATAGAGGATGCTTGGAGTTTGGGGTTCATCTCTTTGCTGAAGAAGGCAAGCAGATGCCTTGTTTTGTTGAGGATTGCTCTCCACTGCCATGACTGAGGCATCTGCTTCCACCACGAAGGGAAGCTTCAAGTCTGTAAGGTGTAAGGTAGGCACTTTGATGTGTGTATTTTCAATTTTTCAAATACTTAAAGTGCGAGCCCGAGACCATGTAAATTTTTGGTGTTGTAATAAGTCAGTGAGGGGAGTGGCAAGACTAGTGTAGTGCTTTATAAATTTTTTGTAGAATCCGGTGAGGTCAAGTAAACCCTTTAATTTCGTGAACAATCGTGGTTGAGGCCAATTGTGTATGGCACTGACTTTTTCTGGGTTTGGGTTTACTCCATGAGTAGAAATTATGTGGCCTAGTGATAAGTGCCAAATTTCAGTAATATTTCATATTAAAATATAGGCACTTATGGGTATTAGTTGATAAAATAAGTACCAAATAACCCCTAAATTATAAAATTATACCTTTTTACATATTTTGTGATTTTAATTTAAATAAGAACGATTTATTACCAAATTTGTGTTAATTTTAGGATTCTAGGGAAAAATGGAGATAACTAGGTAAAAGGAGAATATACAAAGCTAAAAAGGAAAAGTTTGAATGGACCAACATCACCAAAGCTTCCCCAAACTCGCAAAAAGCCAAGATGCCACTAGTGGATCTCACTTACGCGAGATTGCTCCACTAATGCTGGGTATTTTTACGTGAAACTCGCCCAAGCGCATCCATTAGCACCCAAGCGAGAAGTCACTTAAGCCTAAGCAAATTAGGTTAAATAGGAGGCTTGAGGCACAACCATAGACATCAGTGAATCAATGATTGAGAAGAAACATCGTTGAGTGAATTGTAATCCAATTGGGAGAACATAAGGTTTTAGAAAACCCTACAGGAGGTAGATGTCAAGGAGAAACATCCAGAATCTTCTCTTCTTGCTCTCTCTATTTGTAACAACCAACATTTGTGGCTAATTCTATCCTTTGGAATTGAGAGTAATCTATTCAAACTCTTATGTATTAATGTGATATCTAAACATAATATTTTATTCTTGATTGATAATTGGTATTATTGTTTTGTTTGTAATGCTTGATTTTCCATGATCTCGAACTTAGATTTAACTGGAAATTACTTCTAAGGTTCTGAACCAAATGATAACACTTAACATATTTGAATGCTAGGAATAAATTTGAAATGTTAATTACTATGAACGTCTAATCTTAATGATAAATAGGTTTTATAAATATGCGAGGAATCTATATTTAGGAAGCATCTTAATAATTTTATATGCGAGGAGTCGATATAAATAATTTTTATACGGGCATCAATATCAATTAAAGGACACAATATTGTCATGCTAATCAAAATACAAAAGAGTGAGAAAGATGAACCCCAATACCTGTTTTTCCAATTGTAGCAAAAAACTCTGACTTATTTTCTTATTAATCATTGCCATCATGACAAATCTCAACAAACTTCTATTATTCTGTTTTATATTTAGTGAATCTTTTACTTGATTATTCAACTGTTCCTTGTGGGTTCAATATTCGTTCTTAGGGACAAATTATTACTTCTGACAACGTGATGCACTTTTTGTAAAAAATCATCAAGTTTTTGGCATCATTGTCGATGAACAATTTAATTTTTTAATATAAATTCCTAAATATTGTGAATATCCTAACTGTTTTAATTTTTGTTTTTATTTGTTTATTGTGTTTACATTTGTTTATTGTTTTTATTTTGTTTTATTACAAAATTGTTTTTATTTTATTTTTGTTTATCTTAAATTGGAGATATAGTTTTACTTGTTTTATTTTTTTAGATTTATTGATTTTTATTTTATTTTTATATTTAATTTGAATTTGAATTTATTTTATTCTGTTTATTTTTCAATTTTAAATTAAAAAAAAATATGCTACTGTTAGTGAATCCTTGTGCTAATCCTTGATTGAACTATCTTATATGATATTGAGTGGTCAAATTTTCAAAGACCAATTATTATTTGAAGCATAGATTGAAAGGACAATCAAAAGAAACAAAAAGACAAAGACAAAAGAGAGGTAAGGAGACACTAGAGAGGAATCCTCAACCACTTCTTCTTTTCCCACTAATATTTTTCAGGAGGAAAGCAACATGGTAGAAGAGCAAGCACCACCTCCTAGGAGGACACTTGGAGATTATGTCATGCATCAAGGGCTAAGACATTTTTTTAGTATTTTACCTGCTACCACCAGGGCCTTGGAGATGAAACCTTCTTTCCTTATTCTCATCAGTACCCATCAATTTACAACAATGGATAATGAGGATCCATATACACATTTGGCTACATTTTATGAATTGGTAGGAACAATGGGTTTTCAATCAGCTGATATTGAAAATGTTTATATGCACTTGTTTCCTTTTTCATTGGCAGGAAAGGCTAAAGAGTGGCTCAATAATGGGAAGGACGAAAGGAAAAGTTTTTGCAAATATTTTTTCCAATACATCAAAGCAAAGTTTGGAATTTCTATGTTCAGACAAGGACCAGATGAAGCTTTTAGTGAGACATGGGAGAGAGTCAAAATGATGCTGAGAAAATGCCCAAAGCATTGATTTAAAGATATTGCTCAACTTAACATATTTCTTAATGGTCTCAGATCTGACACTAAGATGTTCCTAAACGCTGCAACTGGCACACAATGATGGTTGTTGATGTGGAACAAGCGACAAGGATAATTGATGCATTGACATCAACTGATTATCAAGCCCAACATGATAGACAAGGTATTCAAAAGAGAGGGTTGTTAGAGTTGAATACTTCAGATGCACTCTTGGCTCAGAATAAAATTCTAACATAGCATATTGAGACTTTAATTGCACAAATGGCTAAATTGCCCAACAAATACAAGTCGTGCAATTATCTTAGAGCCAGAGTCAACGAATCAGGTGTTATTTTTGTGGAGGTGTTCATCCCAATGATCATTGTGCTTATCAAAACAATTCATCTGGAGCAGAAGTAAATTACATGGGTAATCAGGGAAGGCAATGTGGTTTCTCCAACAAAAATAATTATTCTCAAGGTTGAAGAAGCAATCAAAATCAAAATTTTGGGTGGAATCAAGATAGTGGTTCATCCAAAAACCAAGGTCCTTTACAACAACAACAATAACCCCTATATCCTTCAATTTGTAAAAGACTGAACAAATTTGAAGATACCTTGGAAAAATTCATGAAAGCTACTATGGCCAGTCAAGAGAATAATATGGTGGCAATCAGAAATATAGAATTCAGGTGGGATAGATTGCCAAACAATTAACAGAGAGACAAAGTGACCAATTTTCAACCAACGCCCAAACCAACCCCAGATAGCATTGCAATAAAATTGCCTCTGAAAGTGGTAGAATAGCAGGCGAAAGGGATGGTAATAATATAGTGGAAGAAAAAAAAAGGGAAAATGAGACTGAGGAGGAGAGAGATCAGAAAGAAAGAGAGAAGAAAAGAAGTGAGGAGGAAAAGATAAAAAAATGAAAATAAGGAGAGAGGTGTTTTTGAAAAAGATTTATCATATCCTCATGCTCCTTCAAAAAAAGAGAAGGAGTGATTTTTTTTTTGTTAAATTGCACCGTAAAAATTATTTTGCACGAAGTCTGAAGCAAGATTCAACATTTGTGAGATTTATAAAGAATTAGAGCTATCTTGAAGAGAGAAACATAGAGGTGGTGGATAGATACAGTGCCATGATTCAAAAGGGCTTGCCTTTTCAAAAACCATGTTTTTATGCATAGGAACTCGCCCAAGCGTCATATGTTTCGCTTAGGCGAGGTGGACGACGTCAAATTAATATTTATTTCAAGGATCCTCGCCCAGGCGAGTTCAATCTCGCCTAGGCGAGTTAGGAGCACAAACAAGGGGTGTTCTCTGGAGTCATATCGTCCAAGCGAGATAAATCTTGCTTAGGCGAGTTTGACGACATAAAATTGAGTTTTCTTGCTAGGAATCTCACCCAAGCAAGATAAATCTCACCTAAGCAAGTTGTATGACCAAAAATTGAGTTTTCTTGCAGGGAATCTCACCCGAGAGAATTTAAAAAAACAAATTGAAAAAAAAAATTCTTCAAAAGCAACCGAATCCCTACATGCCTCCTGATCAGTTTGAAGCCTATGTATTTTGGCCAGGGGACAAGTTCTATTATTCAAGGGGAGAGATCCAGCAAACGAAGTAGGGTCATCTACAAATGTAGATGAATATTTCAACACAAAGTTGGATGACTTTTTAGGAAGAGAGGATTGAGAAAAAATATGGTTTTATCTTTCTCTTTTCTTTTTAGTTATTTGATTTTTTTTTCTGTTTCTTTTTTTTCGGTTGTTTTGTTTTATGTTTATTTACTTATTTAATTATTTTGTTTTTTAAATTTTTTTATGGTCTGAATTGCTATTCTTGAATTATATGCTTGATTTATTTTCAGTTTTTATTTAATTGGTTTTCTAGTTTTATTTTTCTTAAATAAAAAATATCTGGAATATTAAAATGGGATTGTGGAAAAAAAGACTTTGTGTTTAAATATTAAATAGTGAGATGAATTAGACACAGGTTAGAAAAGAAAATATGATTTAATCTCTATTCAAATGTAGTTGAAATTGTGATACATAAAAAGTTAACAAGATGATTGATTAGAACAAAGAATGACAAAACAAAAAGGAATGAGACCAATTAAACGAAGTGAGTGTGTAATTCATAAACAGTCTTGAGAGTTTTACTGATGAATTGGCAGTTGTGGTTGCTTAATTTTAGTTTTTGTTACATCATAAAAGAGCATGAATATGATTGAGGCATTTGTGTTAATTAGGAACCCAGGGCCAAATAACCAACATTTATCTTATTAGAATTCATTTTTTTATATATCCCTTTTGAGCCAAGAAATTTGTATTATTGCTCCCGAAACCTTTAATGATATATTTTCCTACACTTAGGCATGTTTAAGGAAGGAGAACATATATGCAATATACATAATTGTTGAAAGCTCAAAAGGTTGAAAATAGGAAAAATCTATTCCTATTGATAAAGAAAAAAAAAATGAAAGAAAAAAAAGGAAAAGAAAATAGAAAATAGAAAAAAGAATCATGTTGAAAATAATGAAAAAGGTAGAACGAAAATGAGGAAAAGTTTGAACTCTAAAGCTAATGGTGATTAGATAACACATATGAGCCATAATTGGATTGTAGGTATGTTCTTCTTTAAGATGTGCATTTTGTTATCTGAAAAACCAATACTTTTTGGAAGCCCAACCTCATTATAAACTTGGAAAAGACCTCAAGATTCATGATTCTAATATGTTTGTGATATGAAAATAAAATGAAAAGAAACTGTGATTTGTTATGATTAAGTGAAAATAGAGAGAAAAACTTACTTGTGAGCATATGAGAAGAAATTCCTTGATGAATTGTTATTTATTTATTTTAATTTGATTCTGGGAGTTGATTGTATCTATATTTTTCTATATTTCAATTTGGAAACATCATAAGTTTCTAATTTAATTTGTTGTTTAGTGAACTAAGTGTTTTAATATTTAAATTCAAATATATTCATTTACTTTGCTTGAGGTCAAGCAAGATTCTAAGTTGGGGGGAGTTGATAAGTGCCAAATTTCAGTAATACTTTATATTAAAATATAGGCACTTATGGGTATTAATTGATAAAATAAGTACAAAATAACCCTTAATTTATGAAATTATACCTTTTTACATATTTTGTGATTTTAATTTAAATAAGAACAATTTATTCTCAAATTTGTGTTAACTTTAGGATAGTAGGGAAAAATGGAGATAATTGGACCAAAGGAGAATATACAAAGCTAAAAAGGAAAAGTTGGAATGCACGCAAAAAGCCAAGATGCCACCAGTGGAACTTGCTCAAGGGAGCTCATTCTCGCTTGAGCGAGATTGCTCCAATAACGTTGGGCCTTTTTACGTGAAAGTAACCCAAACAAGCCCATTAGTGCCCAAGCGAGAAGTGACTCAAGCCCAAGCATATTAGGTTAAATAGGAGGCTCTAGGCACAAGCCTATGCATCAGTGAATCAATGATTGAGAGGAAAACGCCATTGAGTGAATTGTAATCCAATTGGGAGAATAGAAGGTGTTAGAAAACCTTACAAGAGGTATCCATCAAGGAGAAACATCCAGAATCTTCTTTTCTTGCTCTCCCTGCTTGTAACAACCAACATGTGTGGGTAATTCTACCCTTTAGAATTAAGAGTAATTTGTTCAAACTCTTATGTATTGAGGTGATATCTAAACATAATATTTTGTTCTTGATTGATAATTAGTATTATTTTTTTGTTTATAATTTTTGTTTTTCCATGATCTTGAAACTTAGATTTGACTGGAAAGTACTTCTAAGGTTTTGACCCAAACGATAATGCTTAACATATTTGAATGCTAGGAATAAATTTGAAATGTTAATTCTATCAACGTCTAATCTTCATGATAAGTTATTTTTATAAATATGCGAGAAATCGATATTTAGAAAGCATCATAATAATTTTATATGCGAGGAGTCAATATAAATGATTTTTATATGGACATCAATATCAATCAAAGGACACAATATTGTCATGCTAATCAAAATACAAAAGAGTGATAAAGATGAATCCCAATACCTATTTTTCCAATTGAAGCAAGAAAACTATTTGACTTGTTTTCTTATTAATCATTGTCGTCATAACAAATCTCAACAAACTTTTATTATTTTGTTTTATATTTGGTGAATCTTTTACTTGATTATTCAACTGTTCCTTGTGGGTTCGATATCCGTCCTTAGGAAAAAATTATTACTTCGGACAACGCGGTGCACTTGTTGTAAAATGTCATCACCTAGGTAACTCACTTAACACTACAAGAAAAACGCGAATTACATATGGAATATTACATATGGATCAAAATCCGTATGTAAACAGGTATTACATACGAATTTAATTCCTTCAAATAACTCAAAGAAAATTTAACCACTACACCAAGCAAATGCTTTAGTATGATTATGATTTTTATTATACTTATTATTATTAACAATATTAATATTAATAATATGAATATAATATT
>Ga0123342_1005982_pt1 | contig 17207 bp, 5 predicted proteins | sample Turbeawhitnodule_FD_89960 | JGI IMG/M metagenome (GOLD analysis project Ga0123342, IMG submission 89960) | Root nodule microbial communities of legume samples collected from Mexico - Turtle bean Mexico white nodule | ecosystem: Host-associated > Plants > Roots > Nodule | place: Mexico: Nepantla... | reverse complement strand
TCTAATTAGCAACCAAGGTTTTAGAGACCAAATTTAGAAACTAAATAATTGGTATCTAAAACCTTAGTTGCTAATTAGATACCAATTTAGAAACTATTTAACAATAATAGAAAATAATATAAATTAATTTAGAAACCAATTTTTTTTTTAGTTTCTAAAATGGTCTCTATTTTAGTTCCTATTGTAACTAATTATTTTGGTCTCTAAAAATTGGTTTCTATTTCATGATTTTCTTGTAGTGAAAAAAAAGTGTACATTTTCTTAATTTACAGGAAAAATTACATTAAAATTGTGCAGAAACCGATTTCTTCTTTTTTTTTTCTATATTTTAAAAATAAACATGTTTTAATGTTTTCATTTAATCGAAGGTGGATTTTTTCTTCTTTTATGTTTGGATTGAGAGGGAGGAGAGGGGTTTTTGAAGATTAGAGAATATGTGTGAGGATGTGAGGTTATTTGGACTGAGTATGATAGAATAAATTTGTGAAAATGATTTATTGTAAGTTTAAAAATTTATTCTTGTTATTAAAAAATATCTGAATAATGAATTATAATTTTTTTTATAGGTTTGAATTAATTAAATTATTTTAATATCATAATTACTTGTATTTTCAATAAAAAATAAAAAATATAGTAGAAAATATTTTTGTATTAAAATTTATGAAAATAATATTTATTATTATATTTATTTGTTATTTTATATAATTATATATGTTTTGTTAATATTATCATTTTATTTTATTATTTTCATTATTTATAATTATATGTTGTTATTAATAATATAATTAAATATTTTTAAAATTATTAAATAAATTTATAAAATATTTAATTTTATATACTGTAATAAAATACATACACAAAGATATTTTTGGATAAACTAAGAATCCTAAATAAATCAACACAAATCTCTTCATTTGTGTGAAAAATAATAAAAGACATTCACCCTCTCCCTCTCCCAATCCACTCTCAGACTCTCAACCGTTGAGGCAAACACAAAAAATATTCAGTCCTTCCTCCCACAAACACACCATATTAAAGTTGAATTTTCTCTAGATATAGTATAATTTTCTATATTTATATTTGTTTTGTGTGAAATCATAGTTTTTCCACTTGTTATGTGAGTCATTAAATACGATTACGACTCTCTCTTCACAAACCACCCACTTAGGTAAGTTATTTTTCAGTTAATTATATTTTTCATTTAAGTTTTCTACACCTCCTTTCAAAACTTTAGTTGGCAGAGTGATAAAACTGGTCAATTTAACCTATTATTAACCAAAAAATAAATAAAATGGAACAAATTAAAATAGATTACATATATAAAAGTTCCCTCATTCCATAACTTGAGAAGGAATCCAATTTTATATATATACTTCTGGCAAGTCCATATATATTGCCATGCATGTACGGTCATACACGTGTACATTGCATGATTATGTACATCTCATAATCTGGAGTAACGTACAAGCTCAATTAATTATTTGTATCAACGTGATTCATTTGTGTTGCTGAAAACGACCAATGGCAATAACTTTGTTAATGGTTTTCGTTTTCGTGTACAGATAAGTCTTCGGAGTTATGTTGGTGTTATTTTTCAGCTTTTCCAGCTCACTTAGCAACAGGAATCCGGCATAAACAGTCAGGAGATAATGAATAATGTAACTGCACTTCTCATTGATTAGATTTATAAGTTTAGAACCAACCACCTTCTTTTGTTACTTTGCGTGTGTGCGTGTGTATCAATTCAAAATTGTTCCCATGTAGTATGTATCCATTATAAGGGTCCCTGTTGCTTTTGCATCCAACAAAATTACCCACAAAAAAGGGAACTAGGCAACTAGCATGCATGTGTCTGTTTTTCTCCTACCTCACAGTCATAGGCATAGGAATACAACCTATTTAGTCAATAAATTTAAATCTCAAACACTTCCCTCGAACATCCCAAATGTTTGATCATATATGGAATACATTTTTCAACCCTATATATTAAGTAACAAAAGTGTAATTACATAGACACGTGCCACAAAAAAATAACCAGAGACGAGTATCCCTTAATATGAAAGAAACAAAGTTGAGTATAGTAAAAGAGAAAAGAAGAAAAGGGGAGATTTCACCATAGATTTTTCTTGATTACTGTTATATATTATGACTTTGGAGATAAGCCGAGCCTTGGCATTATTCTGTCGTCGTGCATGGGCAGGTGGATGAGGGATGAAAAAATTCTGAGAAAATGTACCATATCGTGAATCATGAAAGCTATAAAGAAAAGGGTGAACATGTGATGCAACAGGTTGTAATTTTCTTTGGCAGCGTTGCAAAACCAAAAAGTGGGGTCCAAATCTTAATATGCCATCAAGTCAGTGGGACGATCTTAGTAGTAAGAGGTGACTTTTTCATGGTGATGGCTTGATGCATCGCAAGTTCAATACGTGTGTGGTGGTGCATACTTCTCCTTGTCCTCATTCATTTTCAATAATCTCTCAAGTAGGACCAGTTAGAAAAATTCTGTTGATTATTTATTACTTCACATACTGTGGTCGATGCATAGGATCCAGCAGTTAATTCAGTGACATCCTAAATTCTCTAATGTGTGCCTGCTTGCGCGATCCCCAATGCCATAACGTTTCAATTGTTTTACTTATGGACTACTTTCAATTGGGTCATCTAAAGCAATAAATTTCAACCCCTTTGACGTCACAGGAAGAAAAGTTGGTGCTGTTGATGAAATAATCACATTATCAAATATAGCTTTGTGATGTGTCTAATTAAAATGGTGACTGCTTAAAGGTCACCTTGCTGCTTTGAACTGAGTTTGAACAGTCATATAGACAAATCGAAACCTGCATTTGGCATTGTAAAGTTTCTACAATAGAGCCAAAAGTGTAAAGTGAAGACAGAGAGAAAAAGAAGCAGATAGGAAATGCATTGCTTGCATGAATGATGCATTGCTGGGGACAGGCAAGAAGCACTGAGCCCCAAAGGCATGCCCCATCCTAAAGGGTTTATGAGCTGAGGAAGGGCATTGAAAGAACACTGCTTCTGTCACAGCCAGGTACAACACAAGGGTTAATGAAGTATAAATAGTATATATGCATACTATACTATAGTGATGAACTTAGTTATATAAGAAGCAGAATATGGGTCCACCCAAAAGCCCTGACATTTCATTTATTTCTCCTCTGCTTGGAGTTGGAGCGTGCACCTTTCTGTCTCTACATAATCAGTTGGACCTCAGAATTCAATATATTTGATAACGTTAAAGTCTGAATGTTAGTATTCCAAAAAACAATTTGACCAATACAGTTTGCCTCTGAGTTTGAGATTATAACACTTCATTGAACAAATTTTGGCTTTTGAATTTCTTTACTTCATCTCTCTGCAATTGGGAAGTTGGGTTGGTTACTTTCAATCATTGCACAATCTTTGAATAAGTAACAAAGAAATGGAATATAAACATCTATTTTGATATTTTATAATGAATTAGAACAAAGAAACTTATTCTCTCATTTGAAAAAAAAAAACTGAATGTATTATAAACTTTAAAAGGGGAAAATGAAACTAAAAACACTAGAACCATAATTAATCTTTTTTTTTTATATTTCACTCTTATTATAATGTTTTTCCTTTCACTCATCCCTCTCTATTACCATCCAACACCAACTCAAACATAACATGATAGAAATGAAAGTAAGGGCAAATGATAATCACAAGCACGTACACCTGTATGGGCAGACTTACTAAAGAAACAGATTATGTTGTTAATCCCATAAGGCATTAAAAAGAGAAGGATATATATAGAAGTTGAAGAAAAGATGAATGTTAATGCAATTTGTCCTAAAAGCAATGTTTCTTAAGTAAAGAATAGATAGGTAGGGTTGGAAGTTATGAGTGAAAAAGTGGATAAATGGATGGGGGTGGCTAGATTTTGTTGTGAATATGAAAATGTAGGTATAATCGAAAGAGAGAGGAATGTGGGAGAGTAGCGGTTTAGTTACTGTTGGTGCAGAATGACAGGGCAATGCGGTGGCACCTTTAATTAGGGGAATGGGTTAAAGACAGAGAGAAGCAGAGAAAGCAGTTGAAATCAGATGCTACAAAAGGTTATATGGAAAATGGTCAAGTTTTCCAGTAATGGAGGGGTCTAAAACAACAGTTCTCAGTTCCTTAGTCGGCCATTAATAAAAGGGGTGGGTCCTAACACTCACCAAACCACAAAAAAGATGACATAACACAACCCTCCCTTTTCCTTTCACATCCCCATTCAACCAAGAACAAATCTCATTTTTATTTCCTTTTCTCTTTTCTCTTTGTACCTCACGTACTGTTCCCTCTCCCCTCATTCTTTTTCTTCCTTTTCATTATACTAATACTAATTATAATAATACTACAAGTAATAGTAAATCATCACTCCATCCCCCATAACACCCCTTCCAAAAACCTTTCTCCACCCTTTTCACCTTTCTGCTTCTATCACCACTCTACTTCTTCTACAACCATCTCAATTCCTTTTCACTCATTCGCTTTATCTATCCCTCCCCACACCCAGTTTCCACTCTTTCTCTTCACCAAATCACCCGCCACATCAACCAACCCTCCAACACCACCACAAATTCAAATCTCCCACACGCAATTTCGTGCCATCTCTTCCTCTTTCCACCTCTTTCAACCACATCCTCGCCACCTTTTACACTTCTTCCCAACCCTGATCAATTATACAGTGACACCGTGATACAGTACAACACAACATGGTATTGCATCGGAGACCCCTTATTCTAGTTATCTGCTTGTTCTTGTTTCTCTTCGTATTGGGCCACTGCCATGCCTCTAGAGCAACCAACGTCTACAAATTGAGGCCTAAATCTCAACATCACGGTCACTTCTCTGGGTTCTTGCCCAAGAGGATGCCTATACCGTATTCCACTCCTTCGAGGAAACACAATGACATTGGGTTAAGAAGTTGGAGATCACCCTGATGAGGAAGCAAGCAGAATAGTAGTTTTGTTTTGGGTAAAGGTGACCTCTGGTTTCTTATTTATATTGATTTTATTTTCTCCTTCTTTTCCTCCTTCATCTCTTTTCTTTATCAAGAAACAAGGGAAGACGATTAACTAATGTACATGGCGGGTTATTCATTGTCTGTAGTACGTTTGATCATGTTATTCTGTTTCAAGGGATGTAATAGGTATGATCTGTTAGATGGATTTCTCCTTCCTACTTCAAAAAAGGAGGAACCTGCTTGTTTAGTCTCTAATTTTCTTTCCTTTCGGCTTCTTTTTTGGAGTGTGAATCGATTAATATAGACAATGAAATGGTCAACAACAGCTTTACGTAGTTTACATCTTCTTCTGCTGTATTCAATGCTCACACAGTGGTATATTAGACATGCATGTGTTGTATTTCTTCACTTATTAATATTCAAGAACAAAGGTAGAAATTTAGGTGGTTATAGCATGGTATTCAGATTAAACTGAATTTAAGGTTAATCTGATTAGGATTAATATTGAAGACGAAGACTTTTTCGTTGGTATAGTACAAGTTGTGGCTGGCATCGAACCTAACCCCGTTGAAATTACCCGTGTGCAAACTCCATTGAAATCGGGTAAGGTGATATCAGTGTCATGCGATGCGTGCGGTTGCGTGTGTTGCTTTCTTGATTTGATATGCAAAAATAAATACATGTGTCTGTACGTATACATTACACTGTTGAATAATTGATTTCAGATTTTCGAGGATTATCTCAGTATCTCACACACGAGTTCAATCAAAGAAATAAAACAAAAATGAAAAGAAAACCACCGAATTCTTCGTGTATATCTGTAATGATAAAAAGCAAGTTTGCTTTATGCGGTGTTACTTGTGAATATGCCCAATTAACGCCAAAACTTTGGTATAGGTTATTATTTCATGTCATCATAACTTCTTACGATCTTTGGAGAAAAGAAGAAAAGAACTTCGACCAAGAGGATGTAGTTAGGAGAATAATATTATTTTAGTCAACATTATAATATTTTAAGTCCCTCCAAGTTTCTTATGTACTTTTTTCTACTATTATTTCATATGAAAATAATATCAAAGTCAAACTCGAATCAAACTTTAGATTGTACTGTCTGTTAAAATGCTCACGTTAATTTAATTTGCTTGACCAATTCGTTGAACATAAAGTTTGTTTGTGTTGAATTAAAAAACAAACTTTAAATTTCGTTTTCAATTTCTTTCATTTAAAAAAATTATGAGCTTTATACAAGAAGTATATCTTGAATAGTTTATATGTAGCAGCTACTGTTCCTTCCTAACGTAGTATTTTTCTTTGTTTAATTTGTTGTGCAGAGATCTTAATGCTGTATCCCTTCTGTCCTAAGTAAATAAAAAGACAAAAATAAGCATGATCATCGTACCTTACTTTCAGATAATTTCTAGAAAATGAAGTTTCATTGGATTCCACTGGAAAGACATACATAATGATTCATGAGGAAGCAGAGATTAATTACCTTTTTTCTTCTTTTTTTATCTGTGGTTATGTATATTTGATGCTGTATATTCATTGCTTAGATTTCTCATTTCAATTTACTCGCCTTCATTAAGACACAAATTACAATGTCATGGGCATTTTTATTTAATCGAAATAAATGAAAAGGATAAAGTACTTCCTAAATACGTATTATTGAATCCTTCAAAGGTTCATTTTGACAACAATGCTTCCAAATTTGAAAAACACAGCTCATGCATCTCACCCCATACGCATTCCATACCTCATGCTACCTAACTATGACGAAATCCAAACAACATTAAATGACCCTTTGCTAAAAGTCTTCATTTTTTTTTTCTTGGTTGAAAAACCAGCTAGAATCAAGTTTTCATTTCTCCATATCACTGTAGCTTTGTTGTGACTCAAGTTTTAATGACATACTACAAAAAACCTGGTTCCGTGGCTAAAACTAGAGGAAAAGAAGAAGGAGAAGATATTATTAATTATAGTAAACAGCTTCCCTATTTCAAGGTCATTTTACTCAGTGTGTCCACTTAGAAATGGTAATGAAAGAATAATATCATCAATGAAGCTGGAGGGTACCTTTCCCATTTGTAAGGGTTACCAGGCAAACCCTTATCCCGAATGATCTATGTGATACAGAAGTGTCAATGGATTCTTTGAATTCTAATTCTGGAAAAAGATTTGTCTGGAACTTGTTCTCATATAAAACTTGTCTAAGGGTCCCTTCACCTTAGCACCATAAATTTTTTGTACCATGTTATGTGCTGTTCATATCTACACTAATTTCCAGTGTTATGTTGTCCCAGTCAAACTTCACTAAACTAATGTTATTTATTAGGGAATAGACCCTTCTTTAACTTGGCCCTTTAAAATTTATATTTCTTGATCATTTGACTATACCAGCAGCAGAAGAATACCAAGATCCCTGTTTCAAGGCAACAAGTACCATTATACCATAAATAAATAAATAGAGAAGAAGAATAATAAAAAGTTTAGCAGACACTTTAAGGGGGAATTAAGAGTAGAGTTGAAAGGGATTCATTTTTGGATTCTAAGACTCCATGTCTATAATATAAGTATGCTTTAAAAATGTTGTTAATGATGGTTTTAACATCCTAAGACCGCATGCTTTTCCCACGTTTGTCGTCTAAAGGAAGAGAATAATGAAGATTCAATGCATTAGCTTGAATAGTTTTTTAGAAAGTTGAATTTATTAAGGAATTAAGATGATGTAATATGTTTGTTTTTAGTCATAATGCAACATCCTGACTCAACTCTCATTTGCTAAGATCTCTAATCAGGTTTCTGTGGCTTCATTCATGTGTCCTGTAATTGTAGGGCCATGAATGATGGAGCTATGGGACATTTATTGTCAAGTCATATTTCCATATTAATCAAAAGGATTAAATAATTGCAAATGATTACCTTCATTGTAAGTGAATTCATGACCCCACGGTTAAAGCAACAACCAGATAATCATAGTATATATTATATATAATGCGTATCTGATATTAATCCAATAATGTTTATATTTTCTACTATTCATCTTCCTCTCTCTACATTTTTGTTACTTAAATAAAACAGTTAATACAAGTAAAAATGATTGTCTTAGTTATTCATGGACAGCCCGAATGTTATCATTTTAATTATGCTACTAATCCAAATTATATGTAATATACTTTTCCACCGGATGTGCTGAAGTGATCATAAAAGTTTTATCTGCATAATTAAGTACATCTAACCAAATGTTGTAACAAAACTATATATTAAAAAAATTCCCCTCTCACACTGTATTATATGGACCATACAGGTTGCAATAGTTTACTGGGCACATTTAACCTGACTTGCATTTCTCAAACTTTTTGTTAGAGTAAAAAAGAGAAGGCAAAAACAAGATAAAGTTGGATACGTGAAATAGATTTATTATAAGAAAATTATTAAATATAAATTACTAATTTTAAAATAAAAAATAATTAATTACTATATTAATTAAATTAAATATTATCTTAAAAATTTAAAAAATTATTAATTTTTAAATTAGTTTAGTTAACTATCATAATTTTAAAATTTAAATAATTAATTTAAAATTATTTCCAATAATAAAAACTTAGATATCAATAATTTTATTAATTTTTAAAATAGTATTTAATTTATTTAATATAATAATTAATTATTTTTTATCTTTAAAATTAGTTTTTATTTAATAATTTTTTAATATGATTATATAAAAATTAGTTTCTTATAGAATATTTTAAACTACAAAACTAAGTAAAGATGTAGACATAACTGAATAAAAAGTAATAATACCAGCAAAATTTGTCTTTAGTGTAATGGAGTAGATATCATAGGAAGATGGGAAAAAATTATACAAAAAGAACTTAATTGGATTTAGTGGAATACTTGCTTAAAATAACTATAAACATTCTCGATACTAATTGTTGAAAAAAATGACTAGATATAAAGAGTGAATGCACTAGATAAAAAAAAATCTTTAAAGAGAGAATAAAAGACTGAAAACAAATACTTTTTTTTTATACAAGTCTAACCAAACCTTGTTACATTAAGTTTCTCAAACAATCTAAATTTGAGATTTCATTAACAAATTTTGTTATTATCATGCAACCTATATATACGCACAAGTCATTAAGTCGATACTAATTGGATTTTAACTTTTTGAAAAAAATATTTGATATTATTATGGATTACTTCATTTTATGTTAGGATATCACAATATATTCTTAATTTCTCAAGTGAAATTTTTTTTTCCACCCAAATAATATGCACATATCACACTATTATATTTCATAATCAACGCACACAGCAATTTATAGCTTGTGACCTTCTTTATAAAAATCTAATCTAAACCAAATATGAACAAACTATTATTATTTAATTAACTCCAATTTTCTAACATCAGTAAATGTGATGACTATTGAAGTTTGCTTTGAACTAAAGAGGTTCCTTTTACTCAAGAAGTAACAGTGTATCAAGCCTTTTTTATTCAAATTTGGTACACTATGTTAGAATATTTTAAATATATTAAATAAAAATGAATATTTTTCTCTAATATTCACGAGTCTACGTGCATAATATATATATAACCTACTGAATCATCATCATTAACTACCAGAACTAATGATTACAAAAGTTAAGGAAATTAGTAAAGCTCGATGATTTATTTAATTTATTGGGTTGGGATACCCCTAAAGTATCCCATTTTAATTTATTTAATTCTTTGCTGATAAAAAAAAAGTAAAGCTCGATGATTACAAATAAAGAATTAAGGACAGAAATATGTTAGTTCGATTCGAGTTCGTGACAATTTTTCTTTGAAAGGTTAATATTTTTTACTGTCTTAGGCTTCCAACTAAAACTCAAACCAATCCAACTACGACGGATTTGGTTGAATTACATCATAAAGAAACAAAATATAAATAAATTAACAAAATATTTGAAGAATACTTTGAAATAAGAAAAGAATTAGAATGAGTTATGTTTTTTTACCTAATAAATAAATTTATTATAAAATTATAACATTCATGATGAGATGAGTCGACTTAGATATTTTAATATCTTTGTTCACTCATTTTGTCACATAGAAAATAATTTATTTTAATAGTTTCTTAGTATAAATATTTAGAAAATTAAAATTTAGATTAAAAATGTTATAAAAGGAAAAAAAATTACCAAAGAGAAAAGTTCATAATTTTTAATCAGTGGTCCATTTTTTTATGTAAAACTTACAGGCCTTTTACATAGTATATGCTGAGTATTTTAAATATTGGATAACTAAGAATAAGTTATAAGTATATATAGTGTTGTTAATTGATGAGAATACCTATTTAGATTTGATTTTAGAATATTTCCAATCATCTTAACATGTTCAAATTTGTGGTTTGTCGTATTAAAAACATTGGTGAGTTGTAAAAGAAAAGGTAAACCATGAGAGTGTGATAACCCACGCTTAATAACTGTTTGAACATTATTTCAGCTTATAGAATGATGAACGAGTATAATTGATTGGTGTATATTTCATAATCAGGATTTCTCAACTCATTCACTAATTACTGGAATGTATTTTCTCGTCTCATACTTTCTTGTTTTCATTATTTTCAGATATTTTTATTTTTTTCCAGCATTGCTTTAATCTTTTTCGACAATAAATATGATTGCTAATTGTATATGGTATTGTACATGATTGGGATAATGACTGTAGTTGCGGTGCCACCATCGCGTGGGTCACTGAATAAGTTATTATAAGATACCAAGCATGCACAATATAGTTATATTCACCTTTCTTTTTTAAAGTTTATATTCGTCTTTATGTACTTTTTAACCGTCTTCATGTCTTTTAAGATGATTATTGTTGTCAGTACTAATTTTGTTCTAAAAAATACTTACTCTAATACTTTTTTTCATTATCCATCAGAATATTAAAGATTAGTAATCAGAAGATAGTGTTAGTTATTAGTGGAACTTAATAACTCTAATAGAGTAGACCAAACCAACTTAAGTGATAAAAAATTAATTGTAAAAAATTGAATCTAGCAATGACTCTAAATCGACATTAAATATGATTAAAAAAAAATTATAACAGTAAATAACGTCGACTTTTAGGACGTCGGTTTGGGATGTAAAAGTGGACACTGAGATATAATTTTATAATAAATAAATAAACTCTAGCATGGATTTAGGCAACACAAACATAATTTAAAAATAACAATTTAAATAAGAAACTAAAGTTGTGTGGATGATAATAAAAAATTAAGTTTTTATTACATTAGCATTAGTTAAATCAATATTTTGTTTATTGAGATGTAGTGTCAATGCTAATTTAACTTATTTAAGAAAAAAATAATTAGTTTCGCATAAAATACATAGCATCGATATATTCATTATAACTTTTTTATAGGGTTTTTTGTTTGGAGTTGGTTCTGTTTTTGAAACAGAACAGTTGGTGTAACAAACCTAGCGAGTAAGGTTTGTGTTTTTTAAGCCTTTTGTGTAAGCGGTCACCACCGAAGGAGTCAGTTTGGCAGTGCTGGATTTCTGGAATAGTGAGTGTATGCAGAGAGAGATAAGTGATTGGGTGACATGTGGTATTGAGAGATACAGTTATAACAATATTTTAGTTATGAGAGATAAAATGGGCAACCAGTCCTAAACTACTTGCCAAAAACAAAACGGGAAGCTCGTCAGATTCCACATAGTGATGATATATACATGAGATTCAGATAAATTCTAAGAACGTGGTCTGCAGATGAATGACGCCAGAGGACCTATACTACAAGGGGCGTGCATAAATTTACCTGTTCATATAACATTTATGGAATTAAGCAGCAATCGCCAAACGCCTTTTTATTCATAAAAACTCTCTCAAACATTGACTTGATGAATTGCCTCTTATTCTTTGAACTGGATATTAACATGGGTGCTACATATCAAGCTTTCTTGCAGCAAGGTTTCACTCTGCAGCATTTATTTTCCCTCGTTGAGAAATGAACAATCTGCTCAGTAATGTGCTTCTGACTTGAAAGGGGTCGTAAAGTCGCCCACGAGCCATAGAATGTTTCCACAGCTTGTGCAGAAAAACCATTCTTGCTAAGGTCTAGTAATTGCAAGTTCTTTGCCTTACCAATAGCAATCGAAAACTGTTGCGTTAAATGGCACTCGGGAGATGAATTTCTTTGACATGAACTGGCACAGCTGTCGTCAATTCCAGAAGCAGCAGCTTCCAGTGCAATATCTTCACTATCAGCAACTTCCAGCTTATAGTTGGCTGTGTTTAAAGAGCAAAGGACCTCTTGATTATCATCAACTTGCATAGCATCTAGTTTCTGCTCCTGGTTTTGTGAGCAGCTTTTTACTGATAAATCATATTGTAGAGTAGAGCATTCCTTTGGAACAGAATTATCAGCAATATTAAGTTCTTCAATGCAGCTGTTCTCTGATAAAAGAAACAATATATTCATAAAATAGTAGTAGCTGTGAAAAACGAATCAACCAGATAAAATTTAATGACTACCTGCCAGAGCCTCAATTATGTGAAGGATTCCAGTAAGCCCAAGTTGACACTTTCTAAGAACCAAAACTTTGAGACAGCACTGTGGGTTTACGAGAAGAGAAAATAAAGTATCGCTGCCCTGTAGTTATTAGAGAATTTAAACAAACCATGAGTAACAAGACTGATTAAAGTCACAAAATTATCACTGAAACGGTCACAGCTATACACCTAAATCAATAAACTGCAAACCAGTGTAGGTAATGAAATGATATGAAAAGCCAGATTCTGTTTAGTGTTATAGCAATACGCAAATTCAACCAGCCAAGGAAACATGCACTACAATGATATTAGCAATAGAAATCCAGTTACAGCAACGAACCTCAGCCATGATAGGGTTTCCTTCCAGGTTTAGCTCTAGGATGGAACAAAAGAAATTAACACTGGTGTTTAAAACAAAGTTACATGTTAGACCACAATATGATAGGTCAAGTTTCACAAGCTCTTCATTCCCTTTTAGCAAAGATTCTACTAATTTATTCGCCCCTTCCTGCAGAGTATTGCCTCTAGCATCAGGAGATCATGTGGGCAAGGCAAGCTGGATTAAACAATAATGATATAACAACGTGAAAGTGCAGTAGTAGGAAATAGGTTTTACTCACAGTTCCAATACCCGTGCCCCCAAGTAGTAGTCCTGATAAAGTTAAGCTCCCTGCAAGCTTGCAAAGGGCATCGACAACTGGTTTGCTTAGTTTTAGACCACTCATATTCAACTCTAAAAACCTATAACGGGCAAACTTGTTTAAATTTATGTATGCTCAAGAAAGTAAAATTTATTTAAGGATGCTGCTACACAGAGATGGATGGTGACATTGGTACCCTTGATTTTACCTTTTCAGAGTAGAAAGCTTGGACAGAAGATTAACTGTAGCATTTCCAGATACAGGGCTGTTGTATCCTATCAAAGTTAGATTACCCGTTATGCTGTAAGACTACATGGACCAGGGATTTGAAGATAATGATAGATTCATCATACCTATACATAGATGGGCAAGGACAGATCTGGAGTCCAATGCATCTGCAATTTTTTGAATAGTTCTGGATGTGACAGAACAGTTCTCTATATTCAAGCTACAAAGCGCTGCAAAACAGAATGTAAGCAAATAGAAGTAGAGGCATATCTACAGCAAAAATCCACATACAAAGCACATTGAGAGACCATAAACACATCTCGACATAAATTTGATATAAACATTTCCATAGCTCAAAGCGAGACCATGTACACTAGAAAGGATAGAAGAGAAGGACATGACAATGAGTATTCTTCTAGAGATGGAAAAACAATATCCAAATTGCCAGAGGTTCAAGTCAAGCAGCTTACCTGTACAGTTTTTTAAAATTGTCGAAAGATAAGATCCACATGCATCAGTAAGACGGTTTCCAGATATGTTAAGAACTTCTAGTCTCGCAAATAGAAGTGAACACTCGCAAATCTAACAGAAACAAGCAAAGTTAATACATTAGCAAATTTGAGATTACTCGTGCAAAAAAAGAGAAAGTATACTTTTATTCTATTAACCTATAATTGTATAAATAGATTATTCGTGTGTAAATACAAAATAGGTTATGATTTGAAAATCATTGAAAAAATGGCCTTTCGTTTGGACACGATAGTATGATATTTCTGGTCATTAAGAGCTAATCATTCATTTTATTTTTCAGAAATTATCACAACTAGCATCAAGAGTATGCATCCATTATATTTGAGTTCAAATTTGGGACATATTTTCCTATTACACAAACCATCATTTTAGACCTCATACACCTAAAAAACAGATTTAACAAGAACCAATTTTAGAACAAGGAACAAGCAAAGATTAAAAGATTGCTAGTATCATACCTGAAACAACGTTGTTGGGCCAAATCGATTACAATGCAAATCCAGAGTTAAGCCACCATAAGATTGTCCCGATGCTGTGAACACCTTTTGAAGTTTCTCTATTGTTCCATTTCCTAAAAATATAATCAACTATAAATATTTAACAGTTTCACTCGTTATATTTTTATCTATTTTAATTCTTTCATGGTTTTAGTTTCATATCATTCATTAGTCGCCAACAAAAGGACTTGTTACCAGATATTGTCAATGAAATTTGAGACTTGACAAATTTGCTCACAAGACAAATATTAGAACCTATAGCAAAAAGATCACAAGCCAGAAAAAAATGTACCTAACAAGTTGTGAGAGAGGTCCAGCATTGCAAATGACTTTTGGGAATGCAGTGCATTTATCAATGGTGTAATTGACAAATCTTGCAGGTCGCAATCAGACACAACAATCTCGTCATCTGAAACCTGTTAACGACAATAGGCCAAAAGCAATTGTACAAAAAAAGAAAAAAACAGATTCTATCAAAAATATGAAAATGAGAAGGCATACGTGTCACTGTGCAGTGGCTATGAAAGAATTGATAGCATCCATCTTACCTCTAAATTGTAAAGCTTCATCAGTACCTTGATGTTTGGTACCTCAGATAACTCTTTGCAGCAGTCTACGTACATTTTTATCAGGCGCTTGTGAATCCATCCTATAAAGGATAAAAAAATAATGCGTCTCACTTGGAGATGGATAGTGGAAAGCTAAAATTTGATGTTAAATACAGTTTCAATACAGCATAAGCCTATAACTGCCTTTCCGCTGTCAACTTCACATTTATTGTTTCCATAAATTACAACTTGCAATCATCAATGTATATCAAGTGATGAGTCAAATTAAATTAAATTTTAATCAATACATAACAACCAAGCAACTATTCTAGAGATTCAAATATTTTCGTCAACTGACGTACAAGTAGTAAAATATCTTGAATAATGAAATTCTTGACAAGACCCAGATGAGAAAAAAAGAAAAAACAAAACTCGAGGACATGGCATAAAAAATCGAATGGTGATAATACTGAATAAAAAAAGAGCACCAGTAGTATCACATACCATCAACGGAAGCTTCAACCATGTCATTTCCCAGAACTTCCTTAAGATGTTCAACAGTTTCCAGGGATTCCATATCTCTTCCAGCACATTTTATATGCTCAATAATGGGCAACAAACCTATTCATAAATTTGTAAGTACATCCAGTTGATAAAACTGCAACTTAATGGTAATAGACTAATATTGAAGAATGGAATCAGTTGCTTGAAAGTTTGGTATGGTTTCACATGTTGGACACCAAGTATTAATATGAATACTTCTTGTGCCTGCTGCTAGTGATAAAATTCTATCAAGATCCATAAAACTCCTAAGCAGGACAAGAATTTGTCATTGACATGTTAGGCACAACCAATTTACATATAGGTACATTTTTTGAACATCTATATGTTAGATCTTGCTGTGTGACAATGCATGTCTCAATCACGGTCTCTTGTTGGTGCCTCTATAAACCTTATTGTTAGGGCACAAATTATGGTCCATATGAAGCTTAACATAATGTAAGGAATAAGTACAATACAAACAAAAGAACAGACAAACTTAAGCTGTGTCACTTGGTGACACTTAGCTACTCTTTCTCACAGGCCAACCAATTTCTGCACCAAAATTAATGAATCCAAAATCCTGGAATAAGCATTCACAGTAAAACTTCCATCTAGCTAGGAAAGAGGAAAAACTCAACATATGCCAATCAAAGAAAAATAGACCGATCACTTAGGAAAATTTATTGAACATGCATCTATCTTCACCTCGGAAAAGAGTTAACCAATCCATGTTGAAAACAGAGGTTAAACCATGTTTAAAGAATACTTCATGGTAAATAAGAAACTAACAGTAAATCTAGGGTTTGATTAAGTTTTCTGTTATTTATATACAAAGCTAGAATACCCCAAACTCACTTCCTCTTCTTAAATTTTATACAATTCTTAACCAATTAAGTTTCAAGTAGGGGTGGTCAAAATCCAATCTAAACCCAAATCCAAATAAATGGATTTGATTTAAAAACCATATTTAATTAGATCAAATTTATTTGGATTTTTTTAAAATCTATTTAAAGTGGATTAAATTCACTTTGTTAATTAAATTAAATCTACTTTGTCAATTATATTAAATCCATTTTGATATGGACACACACTAACTTGGCTCGAACTGGGCCTAAGCCGACTCAACCTAGACGCAGACCAACTCGGCTCGACATCGACCAGGGTCCGCTCGGATTGACATCGACCAGAACCCAACCAACTCAACATCGGCCCAAGCCCAGACGACTCAACATCGGCCCGGGCCTGCTTAGCTAGACATCGGCCTGGGCCCGCTTGACTCAACATCGACTCGAACTCGACACAGGCCCATTCAGCACAATATCGGCCCGACTCGCTTGGCTCGACATCCGCCCGACGCCACTTGATTCTGCATCAGCCCAAGTTTGTTTGACTTGACATCGAACTTGGCCCACTCGACTCAACATCAGCTTGCACCCGATCAACTCGACATCGACCCGGGCTCGCTCAACTCAACAACAACCTAGGCCCGTTCAGCTTGACATCGGCCTAGGACCGCTCAACTTGACATCGACTTGAGTCTGCTAGACTTGACATCGGCTCGGGCCTGCTCGACTCGACATGGGCCTAGCCCCGCTCAATTTAACATGGGCCCAAGATTTGTTGACTCGACATTGGCTTGTGCCCGCTCGGTTCGACATTGGCCCAAACCCACTCGGCCCGAAATCG
>Ga0123342_1005981_pt1 | contig 17208 bp, 7 predicted proteins | sample Turbeawhitnodule_FD_89960 | JGI IMG/M metagenome (GOLD analysis project Ga0123342, IMG submission 89960) | Root nodule microbial communities of legume samples collected from Mexico - Turtle bean Mexico white nodule | ecosystem: Host-associated > Plants > Roots > Nodule | place: Mexico: Nepantla... | reverse complement strand
CATATTACGAAGTGGACTTTAAGCCTAACTCAACCCCATAAAACCGGCTCATAGGGTTGAGGTTTGCACCCACTTATATACAATGAAAGGCTCTAATCTCTAGTCGATGTGGAATCTCCAACACACCCCCCTCACGCCGAGACTGCCAACTCGTGCGTGGGACTATATATTTTGGGTGGTCCGATAGCGGGTGGCACGATAGGCCCAACAGTTAGTATAAATAGATTAATTAAGCATAGTGGCAGTGGAAGAAGCCATAGATGAAAAGGAGAGAGAAAATAAAATAATCAAATGAGCTCTGATTAGGATGGCAGTTGCAACGATGGTAATGGCTGCCAGAAACAATATCAGACACATGACGGAAAGCAGCGATGATGCCAACACAAGGAGAAGCGCATCGAGCTCGGATCGTTGGGATCTCCGTGATGGTTGCCTAGCCAAGGCGAGTCGAACGATGGTGTCGACAGCGGTGACGTGGCTAGAAAACACCGGTGAACAATGGGTTCATCGAAAGGTATTGAACCTTAACCTTGTGCTCTAGATACCCTTAAGAATAAAGAAAATTAATATAGGATTAGTTTCCCTCTTATGTATGCTTCACACAAATTCTTTCTTTTAAGGGATACAATATTCTCAACCTTTTTATACCTGCCTTTTGTCTGCTTTTGTATCCATTCCAAAGTCTGTAGGTGATGACTTAGCTCATCCTGGTTGATTCAGGTAATACTTGATGAAATAAGTGTTTTTCAGACCAGGGGAACTTGGGAACTTATTCCTTTATCTTCTGGGAAATCTGTTTTTAGTTGCAGGTGGGTTTTTGCTATCAAAGTTGGTCCTTATGGTACTATTGATCATCTTGTGGCTAAAGGTTATACACAATTTTTTGGTTTGGACTATGGTGATATGTTTTCTCTAGTGGCAAAGATGGCATTTGTTTGCTTATTCGTATCCATGACAACTCTTCAAAGATGGCCTCCTTATCAACCACATGTCAAAAATGTTTTTCTTAGTGGGGATTTGCAGGAAGAAATTTATATGGAGCAGTCTCTTGATTTTGTTGCTTAGGGAGAGTCTTTTGGATTGGTATGTCATCTTCGCAAAATATAGAAGTACAAAAGATTAGTTGGAAAATTGAATTATCTTACTGTTTCTTGTCCTGATACTCCATTTTCAATTAGTGTGGTGAGTCAATTCCTCCACGTGTTAATCATTGGAATGTAATTATTTGTATATTGAAGTATATTAAAGGTTCTTCTAGAAAAGGTTTGTTATATGGTTACAATAATTATAATAGAAGATCCACTTTCGGATATTATGTTTCTATTAGTGATAATTTGATTTCTTGGAAGAGTAAGAAACAAAATGTTGTGGCAATATCTAGTGCTAAAGTAGAATATAGAGTTATGGCCTAAGCTACTTGTGAGCTTATTTAGTTTAAATTGTTACTTAAAGAATTGCAATTTGGAGAAGTCATTCACACTCATATGTAATAATCAGGTTGCCCTTCATATTAACTCCAATCTCGTCTTTCATGAAAGGACCAAACATTGCGATTGATTGTCATTTCATTCAAGAAAAGATTGTATTTGGAGACATCAAGACTAAGTTTGTTAATTTGAATGATGAGTTAGCAGATATTTTCACGAAATCTTTGTGCAGACCTAGAATTGATTATATTTATAACAAGCTTGGTTACATACTATTTATATGCACCAGCTTAAGGGGGAGTGTTGAATGTAACAAACTTAGCCCATAATTTATGTTATTCTATTATTATTTTCATTTATAAATAAACAACCCTATGTGTGTATTTTATACAAGAAAAATTAATACACGAACCTGTTGGTTATTTTAGGAAATATAGAGAGCCAATTCTGTGAAAACAAATCTCGTAATTATGAGATTGATTTTAAATACATAGTCTTAGTATTGATAGCAAGATACTACTATAATAAAGAATAAAATTAGAGCAAGGATGAAATAAAATCTTCTCGTAATGAGCAACATCGTTTTGACAAGTTGCAATGGAAAAGGGAAGTTGAATAGATGTTATTTCGGAAACAAGAGAGAAAGTGTCAGTATAATTTTTCTTATAGATTTGTGTGTATTCTTTGCCAACCACTCGAGCTTTATAGTGATCAATGTTACCGTTAGATCCTGTTTTAAGAGTATGCAACTATCGACACCTAACAATTGATTTGCCAGCTAGAAGAGGAACCAACTCTCAAATACCACTACTTTGAAGGGCACACATCTCATCAATCATCGCTTGTCATCTCTCTGGGTGAGATAAAACTTTACTTGGAGACTTAGAAACTAGAATAGAAGATAATGAGGACAAACAAGTCTATTAAGGTTCGTGTAATGGAGAGAAAGGTTACGGTAGAACGTATAACTTTTTTATTAGTAATGGGCCAATCATTTTTAGATGTGAATAGATCTAGTTGGGAAGATGGTATCGAGGAAGAATAAGACATAGCCTCCACTTTATCATTATTCGTCAAAGATGGGTCTTGTACTGGAATATCAACTAACTGTGAACAACATTGATTTGTTTGAAAGTGTGCAGGAGAAACATCTTGAGTTATGGCAAAGTTATCTTGTAGTCATGAAGGAAGATTGATGGTAGTGGGAAAGCAATTACTTGTGTTGTCATTAGAATGAACAATTGTATAATATGGAACAAGCTCAAAGAAAGACGTCAATAGACATAAAATACCAATGAAGATCAAGAGAGAAATATTAATCCCCTTTTTGAGAGCTATGATATCCCACAAAGACATATTTGAATGGCTCAGGAGAAAAATTTTCTTGATCAGGTGTGAAGTTATGTATAAAACATGTGGTACCAAAAACATGTGGAGGAAGTATGTAGAGGGGAATGAGGTAAAAGGGCAAAGTGGGATACCCGATCATCAAGGACAAATGGTGGTATTCAATTAATGAGATAACATGCTACAAGGATAGTATCTCCTGAAAAGGGTGAGGAAGATGACTCTGAAGAAGTGTCCGAGTAGTTTCAATAAGATGTTTGTGTTTGCGTTTGGGTACTCCATTTTGTTGAGAAGTATGAGGATATGAAGTTTGATGAAGAATACCATTAAATGTCATGAACTTGTGAAATTGGTTAGATAGATATTCACGAGCACTGTCACTACGAAAAGCACGTATGGATATACCAAATTGTGTTTTGATTCCATTAAGAAACATTTGAAATATAGATTCTTCATTAACCAAGTTCAAGTACATCTAAAATAATTATCAATATAGGTAACAAAATATTTAAAACCAAAAGCAGTATCAACATGGGATTAGGTGTTTTTTAGTGAAGGTGAGGATAATATCATGAGATTGAATTAATCAGGTAACAAATAGTAAATTAAAATGGCTATTAGGGACATAAAGAACAAAGTCAACTATAATGGATGAGAGGGGCTGGGTAGTACCAATGCTGCAAGCTTGTGTTTGTGAACCATTGGTAGCAGTTATACAAGGCAAATTGGCACAAGTAAAGGAGGAGAAAAGAAAACAATTAGCAAATATATGATCAGTTGCTCTAGGGACCAAGAGAATGAGATTGAGAGATACAAGCAGATGAAATACCAATGTCTGCCACCGAGGTAGTGTTACTAGTGGATAGGCATGTTGCACACCATTTGATAGTCTTTAAATGTTGTTGGAGATGGATCAGGGGGTAATGTAGGAGCAACAAGTGAACTAGAATAGATGCTTGGGCAATATTGTGTGGATGAGGGGGTTCCCCATCCAACTTCCAACACCTATCAATTGTATATCCAATGTGGTGGCAATGTTCGCATTTTAGATGAAGTTTCTAGAATTATTACTTTGTGATACCAAGGCAGTGTTTTCACCTTTAAATGAAATATGTGTCTCCGTGTTTATTTTCTGAAGAATACAAAAGAGTGTAGATGATGCGAAAGTCATAGTAGGATTTTTAGTTATCCCAAAGTCTGGTCACAGGTAGCAGCATACTCTTGTGGCAAGCAATACAGGCCCAAGGTCTTAAAGAACATACTATGGTTCTTAGGTTCCTTCTTCACTTTTGCTGATGATGGCATCAACAAGTTCTTCGCTTGGCACAAAACTGGTTTTTCTTCAACCAAACCTTTTACTTGAAGCAATCCACTAAAAGGTAGTTTGAAAAATGAGAATTTGGGGTTCAAAATCAGTTTGATTAATTTGGCTTTTCTAAAATGGTTTATATTGATGGTTTGGTTTAACTGAACTGCTTTTTCTGAACACCCCTACATAAGAATGATATTCTGTGCAGGTTAGATGAACGGAAGCGAAGAAAGCATTTTATTCTTGAAAGGGAGTTACTTTATCCTGATCCTTTTGAGAAATCCCTCTTGCCTGAAGAGCTTCAAATTTGTCAACATTACAAGGTCTTCATGCGGTTTCACTCAAAGGAAGAGCATCAGGATTTTCTAAAAAATATAATTGAAGAACACAGGCTTGTCAAAAGAATACAGGATTTACAGGTATTACATTCTTCTACACGTTATGATGGTCTCACCATCTTTATCTAGAGATATTGTAGTTACTTTCTTTTCTAGTGGTATATCCCTAAAATGAATTTGAGTGAAAGCAATTTTAATGCATAGATATCCTTTTACTTTAATATATAGTTTTATCCCTCGGTCTTCCGTTAATTCAATACTTACCACCTTGATGTTCAAAATGATGAGATTTGACATTTCTCATACAAAAACTGTTCTAAAGTGAGGACTGATAAAGTATAACTATGCTAGCTCTTGTAAGCACTTAGTAATGTAAGTGCCTAGTCAGCATTTGATGTTACTAACTGAAGTCAGTTATGCTGAGCTGTCAGTTGGTTAGATCTGTAGTTCAGTTAGCTATTGTCTAGTTAGCAAAGCTTGCAGAGCAAGCTACTACTCTTTTGTATAAACACCAACATATGTTCTTCAAATAGTAATGAAACACAATCTCCAATATGTTATCATCACACGACCTGATATTGACCAAAGTCAAGTGAAAACGTAACGTAGATATCTAAAGGGTACTCTTGATTTTGGTCTGCTTCTTTACCCAACAACTTCTCATACTTCCTTTACACTGCATGCTTACTGTGATGACCAACGGTCCACCTCAGGGGCATGTATCTGTCTTGTTTCAAATTAATTTCATGTTGATCTAATATGCAAACACCGGTAGCTCACTCTAATGTTGAAACTGAGCTTAGAAGCCTGGCAGCTGTAGCTACACAAATACACTAGGTGCAATCTTTGTTATCTGAACTTAAAGTCAGTCATCAACTCCTATCATTTATTGTGAAAATCAAATGATAGTAGTTTTCGGTTGTAAATAGCATGTTATTTGGATAAAAATATTCTCAATATCTTTATATTAATAAGGAAAAAATATCTTCAAAATCTTCCTTCAACATATTTTTATTTCTTTATTTTAAAGGTTTTAATTATTACAAACAGAGGTGATGAAAATGTAATTGGTGTGATTGTTATTAAAAAAATAATTTTCTAGAAGAGGTCATCACATTTGTGGATCCCAAAACTTGATCACGAACTATGAAATACTTTTCTAGAAATCCATATAAAGAGCCATCAACACAGAAAGTCTGGTGTTGTTCTAATTCTTGAGCAGGAGTAGAAGCGGAAGGCAACAATTCATTAAAGTCATGTAGGAGATCATAAACTTTGCCCAAATATGCAACCAGAAAACCATCCCAATGTCTGGGAGCAACGACGTTCAAGAGATTTTGACAAACACTAAAGAGACATTGAGTGTTATTTTTTGTGTAAAGTAGTCGAGTCGAGCCTGTTCCCAAACGCTAGAACATGTTTCATGAGCACAAAATATTTGTCTGAGTAAAAGATTGATAGTCGAATTGAAGATGCTGCAGGATTTATGATGAACCTAAGATCAGTTAGGGCGATCTTTTTCATCACTAGAGGCTGCCATTAGAGTTAGTCAACATAATTTTGGCCCTTAAGCCAAAACTTAAGATAAAAAAGCCCAAGTATCATAATTGGTTTCGTCTAACGTGTTAATGGGGAGGGGAGCATTGATGTAATTAGTAAAAATGGAAGAATAGGACCGAGCACCACTAGGGGAAGTTATGGTTCACTGGAGGAGAGAGAAAACATCCCCAAATAGGTGAGGAACGTCAAATGAGCTCCAATCACAAAAGTAAAACCAGATCGGTAACAAGGACAACACGGCCGGAAGGAGGTCGGACATGCCACCATGCATAGTGGTCGGCAAAGCTAGGAGGTTAAGTATGCGTCTGAAGATGATGAGCGTGAGGGCATATCGCTACTCTGTTGGATGCAGGACTAGTAGTGCAGTGATCGTTTGGCAAAGGTGAACTGGACGGTGGTGGTGATGCAATAGCAATGGCAGAAACAGTGAAAAGACAGAAAAGAGCCAAAGGAGTGGCGAAGGAGGCCAGAAATCGGAATGAGACATAATTTCCAAAAAAATATTTACACCAATGAACATATGGTCCACTGAAAATGCACAAATTTAATTTAGGCTCTAAATATCATGTTCAGATATATGATGAAGAGTCAAATAATAATCTATGTTGATTACAGTATACGAACATTACATACATATATATATATATATATGTATATATATATATATATATGTCTCACATACAAAAAAAATACAAAGAGATGGGCTAAGTCCTATGTATTTGATTACATTTAACAATATTCATTCACATTATGGAAGGTTAAAATTCAAGAAACCTCTATTGGTCATATGCAGTAAAGCACTCACTAGCACTACTCCCTACTCGTCAACTGGGATTTCTGCACATGCATGAGAGGGGTAATATGGACTACGATACATGTTTTGGTTAATTTAGGGAGCTGTGTTGATGGAGTTCCAAAGAATGAGTGGTTTTCTGCTCGTGACTTAGAATGGGAGATGTTTCCAGATTTTTAGCCTTGATCGAATTATACTAATTTTGGTTAAAGACTTAAAGTGTTGTACTATGATGTCATTTCCATTTGAAATATCATGTAGGAAGCTCGAATTGCTGGCTGTGTAACTGCTGGTGATGCTTATCGATTTATCAAAGAAAAGAGGACAAAGGAAGCTGAATCAAGTTCCTGTAAAGAAAGTGGTCATATTGGAACAAGTGGTAAGACATTACAGAGGCCAAATAATCTCAAAGGAGAACTTGACATTAGCCCACGGGGTCTTCAAAAGGGGACTGCAGCTTTATATGGGGATTCCAATGATTCATCTACTGCCATACAAGCCATCACAAGGTCGCTAGAAGAGTGGGATATTAGCGCATTTGCAGGGGCTGAATTTCTATCTGAATCGGTGAGAATTCTCTCCTTGTATGATAGCATTTCATTTCTCTATTTAAGTTACTGTTCCGTTTCTTTCAGCATCCATTGGTTTTTTATTTTTACAATTTTGACAGAACTGTAATTTTGATCCCTTTTAATTCTTGATATGTGATTTTAGTCTCTATATTTTTTCATCATTTTTGTTTTCATATTTTAGAACATTCACAATTTTGATCCAATCCTCTATTTTGAACGTATTTTATTTCTTTTATTATATTCTAATTAAACTCTAGACCTCGTATATTTCTTTAAGATAAGATCAAGATATAATTTAATTAAACTGTTAAAGATAAAAGAAATAAAAGTATGCAAAATTGTGGATTGGACTAAAATTACGAATTTTCTAAAATCTGTTAGATGGAAATCATGGAGAAAAATATTAGGAGGACAGAAACTTCTGATGAAGGATTAAAAGGGTATCAAAATTGCATTTATATTGATGAAGGAGTGGTAAAACGAATTAGTCTGTCATCCTTAGTGGTCAGAAAGTAGTCTTCCATCTTATTGGTTTTCTGAAAATGATTAACGCGCAGGAAAAAAAGCTTTGTAATGAGATCAGAATACTACCGTCACACTATCTTAACATGCAGCAGACCATGTCATTAGAAATTTCGAAGGGTAGTGTGACCAAGAAATCTGATGCACACAAATTCTTCAAGGTAGAGCCAAGCAAGGTTGACAGAGTCTATGATATGCTTGTGCAAAAAGGAATTCTGCAAACATAGTCAAATGCAATGTAATGAATATGTGGCTGGCTATTTTTTTACATTTTTCTTCCTTTACTCCCTTGACTCATTAAGAAATAACTAGATAATGACCCTGAGATGTGCGGAAAATAAATGAATATAAGAGTTTTGTGCCTATTTTTTCAGAAGATAGCACATCCAATCTTGAGTCATCTGTTCATTAGCGGTCATATGCTACAATTTTACATTTCATTAAACAATTTTGTGAAATCTGCTAAAATAAAATGAAAATGAAAATATTAACAGAGATTATGAATTTTTATATTAGAGACTTTCAATTAAATGATGTAAGTTAGATTTCACTATTCACAGTAACGCACCACACCTCCATGCCTCCGTAGTTTTTTCTCCAACGAGCCTTCATTCCGTCATTGCCAACGTGTATTGTCGTCTAAGAGGTAACTTACCCCTTGTTGTTTGCTTATACATTTTCAATTCGAAATAAGTTAACGGACGATTTTCTGAGAAGTTCCGGAAAGGAAATAGTTGCAGGTTGAGTTGTAGAAAACAAAACTCTTTGGTCAAGGGTTATTGTTGTGTTTGTATAACACCCTTGTTCCTAGGGTCATGTATTGTAATTCATACTTTCTACCCTCATAATCTGTTGGATTTAAAGTGAATGTTTACCATATCAAATTGATCATTAGAATTTGGTATCAGTTAGGTTGGGTTGAAACCAACAGAGAATTAGAAAACCGTCTGGACTCTATGGCATGCCATTGAGGGATTAGTTTCTTCTAAGGCACCTTTGAGTTTGAGGAAGCAAATTTTGGTGCCACCACCTGCAATTCAAGACTCTGAAATCTTCTTCAATGGCTTGTGACTAAAACTCGTTCATTGATAGTTGTTGTTTTGATGTAATTCCAATATAGATTTGTCTAATGCTATAGAAATAATAGTATAGAAGTGGTTAGATAACACCAAGTCATCTTCCAACGAATTCAATAGTGAAATCGGTAAATTAGTGTTTAAAATTTATTTGCAGGTAAGAAAAGTTAGAAATAACAATAAAGATAAAAAAAAAAAAAGAATTGAGATTGTTTAACATAAAATATAAAAGAGATTAAAACAATTAATAAAACTAGTTGATCCCAAGTTCTTTCGTCATTGAATTCTTCATAGGTTCTCTAAAGATTAGTCTTTTCTCAATCTTCCATACGTCAATTTGATTCAACTTGAAACTCACCAATAAAACATGTGTTACTGGTTTAATCGGTATCCACTTTGTTCCATGTGTATATTCTATATGAATGTTTATCTTCCTCTCTCTTGAATCATGCACCCAAGAAATTAATTAGAACAATGCGAACCAATTAAGAAACCAAAGTTTAAGATAAGAAAGATGCTCAATTAATCATGTGTTCAAGTACAACCTCTCACAAAAAACAGTTATCCAGGAGATTAGAAGATAAAAAGAACTGCTATAGAGAATTGGAAAAAAAAACAACTTTTATTGATCAAAACCTGAGAACTCAATGGGGAATTACAGATGAATGAACCAAAAAGATTTAGTCTTCCGTGCAGAGGAAAAACGAAAGAAGAAAAGAAATTAAGAAAATCCTGTGAAGCTTCCTCTCTTCTCCTTGAGGCTTGTGTCTTTTTATAGGTTTTTCTGCTCCAATTATCTTGAGAAAATATTTTGGTTTATATTTTTGTTAATAGTTTCTCAATTTCTAACTTTCCAAAATTCTCGGATTTTTTTTCCTTGTATTTTGAAAAAAAAAAATGTTTTCAATTCTGTTTCTGACACATTGTATGTTTTATTGGACTTTTGCATATTTTGCTTATTTACAAAGGTAGACTCTTCCTTCAGACTGTCTAATATAAAAAACACACACAAAAAAAATTAAGACCCGAATAAACTCAATTATATGAATCTGAATTAAAACAATGAATTTATTTATTATTATAATTTAATAATCTACTAAGTGTAAATAAAATTATACTCATAGTTCATCTACTAGATTTGTCCATTTGCACCTCATTTATAGATTTTGTGAGTTTGGGGGTCGAGATATTAAGAGATAATATATAAAATATTATCTATAATCCAATCAACTTGAATAAATATATGATAACATAATTGGTTATAACTGATTGAATCACAAGTACTATCTAACCAATTATACCTCTTACTTACCTTAATTATCTTTTGGATATTTCATCCTAAGTCTAAAAATCTACAAATACATATTGTTCCCAAAGGAAACACTCACTCAATTCAATCATTCACTTCAATACTCATATTCTACAATTTCTCTAGCTCTTACTAACTTGACCATTCGAGAATCTTCTATAGCTGAATTTCTCCTTAGTCTTCATCAGAAACTTGGTAACTAATCCTCAAATATTCAAACTTGACTTTCCAAAAATATCAGTATTTTCGCCTTAGAAAAACCACACTCATTTTAAGTAAGAACGAAACTATTTAATAAATCTATCCACGATCTTGATAGAATTATATATCTTAGTTTGTGTTGGTGAGTGACATCAAGTCTCATATAATATGTTGATAAAGAACTTTAATTAAAACAAATTTAAAAAAAGTTATTAGACAGTCTCTCTATTAAGAAAATAATAGTCAAACTATAAAGCACTGGTCCATTAGACAGTCCAATTATGCATAGACGCGCTAGACGATCTAGTGCAAAGACGTTCTAGACAGTATCGCCAGATGATATTTGGGAACATAACATACTAGACAACTCCAAAGCACAAGACAAGTTAGACAAAATAATGTTAATGAACATGCTAGAGTTACTTTGTTTTCTACATATTAGACAAACACTTCATCTTCTACGCGTTAGACATTCAACGCATCAAGGAGTGTCTAAACTTGATTTCTATGTTCCTAAAATACTTTCTAACATTGCTTGAACATTTTCAGACTTTATTAGATAAGATTAATTTATACAAATCAAAGTTTTCAATTAAAATAACTTATTGATTACTTATGAAAAGTTTTCGTATTTCTAAAAGTAAAACAAAGCATCCTAAAAAATCCTAAAAATTGTGAATCTCGATTGTTTTAATGATTTTTTAATGAAATATATTCTATATGATTATTAAAAAAAATTAGTATTGATATGCCTTAAAGATTAAGATTAAAATAATATTAGAAAGTTTTCGAAATGACAATGTTAAACTAAAATGTTTTCGAAAAAAAGAGGCACATTTAATCACTATCTTAAATCGTTTTTCAAAAATATATTAAGGAAATAAATCTAGGTTAAAGTCGAAATATTTCTCAATGTTTAAATCTTGTATAGATTTAGAAATATTTGAAAATATATTATGGAAGATAAGGTTTAGTGAAAATGATGATTATTATTTATTTTAATAGTCAAAATATTTTTAAAAAAATTTTATAGCACTTAAAGACATGTAAATGAGAAGTTGCTTTTTCAAGCCTCTAATGGTAAAAGGATTATACTATAGTACTTGAGTTGTGTGAATAATGGTTAAAGCAATATCAAGCTTTTACGAATGAAGATATACAAATAGAGAAAATATTCAAAGTTAAACAAGTGATCAAGATGCATTAAGACTTCAGTATCTGGAGATTCCTTTTCAAGCGTATTACACGAGAAAGATTATGAACAATACAAAGTTCTAAAAATTCAAGTACATATGTGTCAAAGCTTCAACGGTCAAATTTATACAGATAAGAAAACATTTTAAAATTTCAAATATATGATTAAGACGCTGAACATTTTAAAAGTTCAAATATATGTTCAAATTTATGAATTCCGAGTTTGGAGTCTTACGTACTACCCGTATCTAAAATATTTAAAATAATATATAAATATTATCTACTCAAATAATTTAAATAATATATAATAATGTAATTGATTATAATAGTAACTAACTATATCTCTTATTTATCTCAATTATATTTTTATCTCAATTATATTTTGGATAGTTCCGTGCCCAAAAGTTTATAAATACATATTTTTTTTAAAGAAATATTCACCCAATTTCCTCGTTCACTTAATACTCATATATTCCATTATTAATTTCCCTAACTCCTTCAATACTCATATATTCTATTATTAATTTTGTTCAAGTGAATCTTCTCAAATTTATTAGCAACTCAATAACCTATCCTTAAAGATTCAAACTTAACTCTTCAGGAATATCATTCTTTTCAACCCAGGAAAATCAAACTCATTTTGTGTAAGAACAAAACTATTTAATAAATGTATCCACGACCTTCATGGAATCATATATCTTAGTTTGTGGCAGTGAGTAACATCAAGTCTCTTTATAATAGGCTGATAAATAACTTTGATTAAAACAAACAAAAAAAATCTATAAAATATGTAAAAAGATTGCAACATTTTAAATACAGTAATTTTTTTATTTCTGTGTAAAAGTTGCTAAAGTTGTTCCCTAGTTCCCTTGGTGGAGTCTTATTACAAATATTCGTTTTTGGTCAATTTCGTTATCCAAAACTTTATCACTATAATTTATCCTTTTAAATTTTTCATCTCTCTATTTTTTTTTATTATATTTCTCTATCTGACATGTTTAAGAAAAAAAGCTGCCAAAATATGTAGTAAGCTTTTAAAACTTATTGACATTCCAATTTCTAGAAGTCAAATTTTATTCATGCAGGTCTTTAGAAAATTTAAGTCAAGATTAAGAAGAAAAAGAGAGGCTCAAAATTAGTATTAGACATATTGTGATGGATCTTATATGACGAAGACTTTTGATAAATCAAGTTTTGATGTCACATTTTTACTAAAAATCTTAAGACATTAAATAGAGACTTGGAAGATTATTTTTTTTTTCAAACAAATATTAATTTAAAAAAAATGAAAACTATGAAATTTAGTTTGAAAATGATCACCAAATTTTCATATACTAAACAGCATTTCTCCTTTTTCTTTATTGAGCTCTTTCTGATCATATAGGCTACTAATCAATCACACTCGAATTCCCTTCATATTGAGCATTAACAAATTAGAAATTTTGATTTGTATGACTTTAAAAACTATAGATAAAAAAAAAGAATTAGATGAATGAATTGAAACATTCACCCAATCCAATTAGTTTATATTCTCATTTTTACAAATAAATAAACGACTGAATGAATTGAAATGAATTTAACTTTAACATGAAGGAATAGGTTGAATTATTTATAGCTTAAGGAACCCTATTCCCTTAGGGTAATTTTGTTTGTAATATAGAGAACATCCTTTTGCTTTTCATAAAAAAATATGGCATCGGATTTGGAGAGGAAATGCCATGTGGTGAGCTCAGATATCTGCACATGGCTTCTCTTATTTCTAGCCTTTAAACAGTGATTAAATAATAAAATTGTGAGTCTAATTGGATCAATTTTTGAAGAGAATCAGTGACAGGGTAAGCCACTGAACTGTTGTGGGAATTAAAAAACTCACTTTGGTTTTTTTTAATTCTGTGCAGCACTTGGGAACTGTAAATCTATAGTAGGTTAAGCCACTTGCCAGTACTAGGCCTTGTGAAAGATAACAAAAACAATTGTTAATTAGTTTCATCTTTTCCTTCTGTTTTTGAAATCTGGTTTTACTGTCACTTTTTTTTAATTTTGCTTAGGATGTCAACAACATATTCCACTGTACATCATGAAACTTGCTCTTGAAAACCCTTAAGCCTTGGTTAATGCCTCAGTTAATTTCTCTTTCTGTTACTTCAATCTTAATCTCAACAAACATGCATATCAATCACAAATGTTCCTTCCTAAGTGAAACCTCTTCTTTCTTATTTATTTACTAACTATTTATTTATTTATTTATTTTATTATTGATTTCATTTATCTGCTTTTTCTCCTCTGATAATACCACTTTTGTGGGGGTCATACTCATAGCTAGTGTAGGCTTTTTGAAGTTGATGGGGTGGTGGAAAAGCAAAGTAGCATACCAAATGCTTTCATGTTTTTGCATGTTCAGGAATTTCACACCCTCATGGAGGATGGCTCCTCTTGCTCTCTTGCTGCTTTTTTCCAGTTACAGACTGCTTGGATTCATCTTCTTCACATCTCTAACACTGCTTTTCTCCACTCTTGTCTTCATGTGGAGTGGTTTCAGTTTGAGTTTCAGTGGTTGTACTTCTGAGGAGAAGAGACCACATGGAAGGGAAAGTGTTGCCCCAACCCCAATGCACAACCATGAAACTGTGAGACATGTAAAGGAAAGTGAAGAAGAACAAGTTAGTGATGTTGATGTTGATGTTGATGATGAAGATGATGCCCCTTCAGAGAGTGAGTGGCAAGAAGTGTTGTTCTTGTCCAGTTGTGAGGAGGATGAAGTAGATCACACACCCGAGTGCTCAGATGGGACAATTTCTGATGAGGACAGCCTCATAGAGATTGCACTTCCAAGTGGGCACTTTGTGGGGCACAATCAGAAGAGAGAAGACTCCAACAAGTACAACAACAAGAAGAACAACTGCTGCAGTTTGCAACAGAAGAAGAGGGAGTTATCAGCTCATGAGGCCCTTTTCAACCAACAAAGCCTTATGGAATTGTTTGCAGAGTTCAATGAAGAAGAAAACCTAATAGAGATTGACATAGCCATGGGTTCTATCAAGTGCTCAAGGTTTGAAATAGAAGCATAATCAAACTGAAATGTTAATTTGTTGCATGATCATGATCATCATCATAGAAATATATGATGATGGATGGTATTACTTTGTGATCTTAATGTGTAAGCAGTGTGAGAAAAAGCTTCTGTTGTGCCTCACAAGCTTTGGATACTCATTAAAGTGATTGTATTATGACCCTTCTTTTTGACTTATTATGCTCATTACAAAAATCCATATGAATTAAAGTTGAAGAAAGTTGGACCCAGTTAACCAAAATTCCACTCTCTGCCTTGCATTTCCCTTTTTCTTTTCATCCTCATCAATCATCATCATATGCATTTTACACTCTTATCTTAATTGCTTCATTACAAGATTAACTCCCACTTTTTATATATTTTTTTTCAAAAAGAAAAAATAATATAAGAAAACTTTCATCAATTAATTTATTGTTTATTAAATTTTTGTGTTAGAAGATTAAAAATAACACATTATATAATTATATAAGTAATTTCATAATAAATTAGACTTAAAGTTCTTTGTTTTCTAATATCTTAATATTTCAATAGGAATTTGCATGTAATTAACCTATTATATTTTGTGAAAGCTGCATATGATGCAGGTGTCGAGTTAAATGTATATATAAATTTTGTGTAAAAAACTGTTTATTAATAATAGTTGTTGTTAGAACTGTTGTATATATAAAATTTGGACGGTTACTAATACTATAAATCAACCTTCGAATATGACAGACTAATAAATTATACTTAAATCCAATTAATAGTATGATTAACTCATAATAAACGTTATTATTATTATTATTATTTGAACTTACCTAGAGTTAATAAATACAGGACTTTTATCTTGTAAAATATGGACTAATAATTAATAAGCATGTCCATCTTAGTTATAATATTTAATGTTCTTAAAAAGATTATTAATCCTTTCAATTAAAACGTGAAATAAATTAATAAACATGGCCATCTAACCTAATTAACTTTTTGCTGAAAGAAATAATTTTTATTTTAAAATATAAAAGGTTGAATAAGTTGTCAGACAGATCAATCTAATAACCTAGTTAACATTGCTGTTAATAAAAAAAACTAAAATAAACTTTAGAAAAACATAAAATATCTAATATTCTTAAAACTTAATTAATATGCTAAAACATTAAAATATAAAGTACTAAAAATAACATATTTATCCTAATTATTATAATTATAGTAATAACTAACTTAATTTTATTGTAACAATAATGATTTAATTGCAACGCTTCCTGTATTAAACTTTTATTGTGAAATGTTATATTTGATTAGCAGTATTTTTAATTGGCTAACTGTTACATGCGGTTTGTTTGCGTTACTGATGAATTCAATTGTTATTGTTACGTTAATTTAATATTGCACATTTCTTTATTATATTGAAGAAAAAAAAATTAATAATAATAATAATAATAATATTATTATTATTATTATTATAATATTGAATGGATATATACGTTAACTTTTTCAGTCAACGGCTTAGCGCGAGGTGATTAATCACGTTTTATTTTTATTTTTTCATTAAAAAAATATAAACCATTTTAAGGGTTGTTCAATTGAAAACATGCAAACCAAATTTACTGTTGTCTGTCGTAATTTATATTTAATTATTATTATTTGGTATAACAAAAATTTATTGGTTTAGCAACATGAATTGTTTGAGTTACAATTTCAATTATATTGTCATTGATCAGAAACAAAAGTGACAAAGTTTTGTAATAATATATATATATATATGAAAATTTTAAAGGAACTTTAAAGCTATAATTGAAGAAATTATAAGGGTTTGTTAGCATGTTTCCACAAAAATAGTTGCTCTTGCCATCCATATAGATATTGGTTCACTTGAGAGTTTTTATCCAATGTTTGTTCATGTTGTAAAGGATAAGAGATTTATATTATGCAGATTTAAAATTTCATTGGTTATTATGAGAATGAAGTCGGTTACAAGTTTTATCGTCTCATAGTTTTATTATCTCTTAAACTGTGTTTGTTTTCAGGTGAAGAAAGACGAAGAATTACTGTTAAAAATGAAAAGTGAAAAAAGTCACTTAATAAAAACAAAATAACACACGAATCAAAATAAAATTTTCAACCAAAATTTTCTTTGCAACGGTGCAAAGAAAGTTATAAATATATATATATATATATATAAATTTGAATTTACTTTTTTACCCTTTTATTTTAAACTTAAATTATTTTTATTTTTATTTAAAATATAATTATCATTTAAATATAAAAAAATAATTATTATAAAAAACATAATTAATCAATACTATATATAATAAATTATAAATATAAATAATAATAAAAATAAATTTATATAATAATTATATTAATTAAAAAAAAGTAAAGATAAAAATAGTAATTTTATTTAATATAAAAAAATTATCATATAATTATAATTATAAATATTTAAATAATATTTTAATTAAAAATAATTATAATTTATAAATAAATATATCAAATTAATTTTTAACCATTTTT
>Ga0123342_1005980_pt1 | contig 17208 bp, 8 predicted proteins | sample Turbeawhitnodule_FD_89960 | JGI IMG/M metagenome (GOLD analysis project Ga0123342, IMG submission 89960) | Root nodule microbial communities of legume samples collected from Mexico - Turtle bean Mexico white nodule | ecosystem: Host-associated > Plants > Roots > Nodule | place: Mexico: Nepantla... | reverse complement strand
CAGAACCTTTCAACCCTTTTAGGGTTTATCTTCCCTTCATCTCTGCATCATTCTCATCACAGGTTCTTTTCATCATTCACGAAGTTCTTCTGCATAATCAAGACAGAGGATTTATTTCTATTAATACTCTTTATGCTATTGATTTAATATTACTTTCATTCAATTAATAGATTACATATTAAATATAAATAACAATACAATAATATATTTAATATTGACAAAATTCAAAAATTTCAAAACGGACAATATCTCAGATGCGGTTAACAATGCTATCTCAACAAATTTAAGGTTAAAACACTATTTATCTTCATTACCTTAAATTATTATACTGAATTCTGAAAAGTCAAACAACCAAACTAGCTATAAAAAAATTAGTTAAAGAATTAAAAGTCAAATTTGACCATTTTTAAAATAAATCTTAGACAAATAGATAGGAAAAAAATTACTCATTTTACTTAAAAGAACACTTTAAAGACAAACAATCCATAATCTTATCTATTTTAACATTATATTGGTCAATCAGAGAGGATGCAAAAATTTTCGATATCAGAGGTCCAACCAGCATAAATACATAAAGGTAAAATAAGATATATGCAATAAATCATGTAACTCTATTTTTTATAATGATACATATTAAATATGGTTCATCAATCATAAATCTCATTACAAACTCTATAAATAATCATCTTATATAAACAAACATTAACCACACTTAAATACTGAATACTTACTTGAGCGTCAAAATTTTTTTTACAGGTGTACTCATAATCGAGAGCTGAAACCCAAACACGATAAGAAGAGGAAGAAAGCACGACCGAAAGAGGAGATTCGATTATTTTGTTGATATCATATATTCTCTAGGCCCCATACAAGCACAAACATCAACCACATTTTAAACTAACAAAAATAGAGAAGATAATAAGTCACGTTATAATTATATACATCTTATTAACAATTTTGCAAAAGAATATTATTTTAAACTAATTAGTGAAATAAAAAAAATTAGCTTATGAAATAATTGCACAATTTTTTTTTATATTCAACAAGGAATTAGCAACTGCAATTAAAAATTAAATATAAAATTTATATTGATAACAAATAAGTAGTGAAACATTATAAATTTTAAAATAAATAATAATATTGTAAAGTTGCATAGTTGTATATTACATTTGTATTTATATTTATTTATATCTTCAACTTCATCTTTTTATTATTTGCATTTATAAGAGTAGAACTTGCTACATATCATAAGGGAATATAGGATGTACAAGATACACCCCAACATCCTTTAAATTTTTTATTTTGTTGATAGTTATTACAAATAAAATAGCAAAAGAAAATTGTTGGTTTTGAAATTTAAAAAAAAAATCTTGTATGAAAAGGAGTTAATGAAAATCTAGGAATGTAAAACTATAGTCTTGGACCAAAAGAAATAAGGCCATGTAAATATTTAAAAATTCATATTATATAAAAATAGATAAATAATTTAAAATGGTGTATTTTATCCTATTAAACTATCAATATAATTTTAATAATTCTTAGAAAAACACATAAATAGCATGACAATGTGACAAGTGATAAGTTGGAAAAGAGGTTTGCTTTCTCCATTTCTATCTTTACACTACATGGGAAAGATTCAATTTTAAATGAATAGTTTTATATTTCCAAATAATCTCAAATGAACTTTATTGATTTTTGTGTGTGTGTGAATTACTGTATCAATATGTCACACAATTGTTTACAAATATCATTACTAACACAAAAGATATAAAAAAATATTACTTGTGCTTCTCAAAAACATTTTGCACTTGAATACTTTTTTTTTTTAAAGATAGTTTAAAACATTTGTTCCATTAAAAGGGATAAAAGGAGGAAACAAATAGTTTTATATTAATTATTTTCCATATCCTGATTACTTGTAGATTTTAGAGAAGTCCAACTTCTATTAAAAAAACACTTTTACAAAAAATTACTTTTATAAAAAAAAGACTCAAATATTTTTTATGCAATTTTTAAGTAATTATTCCAATTATTATTACTTTTTTATTTTTTTGACTTTCTACTTACTTGTTGTGAATTACAATGTATTAAATAGACAAATATAAATGTGAGCCAAAAGTTTTTAACTAAAAATAAAGGAGAGGATAAAATAATTTTACAAAGTTTGAATGAATATAATAGAGATTCACATATGAAATGATAGTTGAGTTTCTTTTTCATATTTGTAAATATTTTAAGAAAATTTACAATGTTTTAGGAAAATTTACTATGGTGGTGTAATTTTTTTACACGAATAAGTAAATTATACTTAAAAAACACTTATAGTAAAGAAATTGTGTTTTTCAAACACAACTTCAACTTTTGCTTTTAATCCTAAAGAAATTGTGTTGGACATTATATAAATGTGTTTATTTTATTTTTTTTCCTAAATCATCTTCAACTTATATTAACTATAATTTTTTTCAATAGATTCGTATATGATTTTTTTTTAACTAAAGTTATCCATAGCATGACTTCTATTATTTTATGTTGGTAGTAAAGTTTTACGTGAAAAATATAACTTGTATTGTTTTATATTTAAATTGAAGTTGTGCATAATAAGTATGATTTATACTTTTTAATAAAATTTTGTAATTCATCACTATTATAATTGTAATATAATATTGCATACTTGTGAATGTTTTATGTATAAGTATTTATAAGAGATAGTTATGGAAAAATATGAAGAGATCTTTAGATAATATTAAATATATATTTTTAGTAAAAGAAAAGACATTGTGCAATTTTTTCTCAAAATTATTATAATTGACATAATTCTTTTATTACGAAAATATGTAAGTTGTGGTACAAAAACATGACTTTGAAAGAAAAAAATGATGACAAAGTCGTGTTATGTATGTACGACTTACGAAAGAAAAAAACTATGAAGAATTCGTCATATTCATGCACAACTTCAATTGTAGGGAATTTACATTGAAGTTGTACATACATAACGCAACTTCAATTGTATGAAATTTACATTGAAGTTGTACATGTAGAACACGACTTCAACTTTGTTGATTTTTCTTAAATTATTTGTTTTTTATTTTTTTAAATGAAATAATTAATTGAATTATTAATTTGTCACATTTTATAAAATTAAGAAATATTTATTTATTATTTTAATTATAAATTAATTAAAAAATTTGTGTTAACTAAACCTTAAAAAAACTAAAAGCCTAAAATATACAAAAATGTCTCAAAAATACTAAAAAATAAAAACTATTAGTAAATGATTAATTTATTGAAAATTTTGTATTCATAATCCCATTCCGTTATTGACCATCACATTTCTTACCTCATCTCAAATAACTTTCATTTTTAACTTGTCTCAATCCAAACATTATATGAAAAGTCATGATAATTTGAAATTATTTTTTATAAAATTTATTAAAAAATTAAATATTTTTAAATAATTCAATGTTTTAAAAAAAATATTTTTAAAATAATATCAACATAAATTTCATACAATTCAAATAGTGCATCTTAACTTTTTCAAAATAATCATTTTCCATAAATGACAAGGACAACAAAGTAAACCTCCAAAAATAATATTAAATAACATTTATAATTAAATTTTTTTAATTATTATTGTTTAAGAATATGTAGTTTAATGTAGATGATTATTTATAGTCTAATCTAAACGTAAAGATGATGTATAATATACTATAAGGAATAAAGAAAGTATTGTTAATTATTAGAACTTTAGAAAATATTTTATTTCTTTCTTAAAATATATTTATTTGTATATTTTTCATCAGTCTCTAGCATTTTTTATTTAACATTCATGCTATCATAAGACTTATTTTTTTATTTATTAATGCACTAAATTTTAGCTTGCTTCCTTTTATAATTTGAGTTTTAATTTTTTTTCTTATATTGTAAAAAAGTAAAAAATTTAAATACTTATCACAAATCTATCATATTTTTTACATGTTACAAGAGAATTGTTTCAACATAAATTTATAAATGTAACATTTATAAAAGCTATCAACCAACATGACAATATTTTTTAATTAATATAAGATTTAATTTTTTTTTAAAAATGAAACGTAAAATAAAAAATAAATTTAATATATTATTAAAAATAACACAAAAAATTTAAAAAAATTATATAATTATAGAATTTAAAAAAAAATTGGATCCCTTTTTAACGTATGCGATTGCACCTCCAAACTAGATCTAGATAATGTAAGTCTTTCACCAATAATGACTTTTTCCTTCAAAAAATATATTTATTTATATTTTCCATGATTAATTCTGTTCCATGGCACTCAAGATTAATCTAATTTTATATATATATATATATATATAATATGACAACATGGTCGCACCATAATATATAATTTAAAAAATATATAAATTATTATTAAATGACAAAAACGTGGAAAATATTTAATTTTATTCACTCAATTATTTTTCTACATAAAAGGAGTGTACGATATATAATCATCTATAATAATTTTATTTGTTTTCATGGTCTTTGAATGTCAATTTTATTATTTTGTATGTTTTCAGTCGAATTTTGGTTAAGGGGAACACAAGTTCATAGTTATTTTTGTTTGTATGCTTCTAAAGGACTTAAATGTTTTTTAGGGATAGATCAGTCAGGTGTGTTGGTTAAGCGACACAAGTTCATAGTTATTCTTGTTTGTATGCTTTTGAAGGACTTATATGTTTTTTAGGGATGGATGAGTCAGGACTATTGATTAAAGGACACAAGTTCATGGTTATTCTTGTTTGTATGCTTTAAAAGGACTTAGATTTTTTTAGGGATTTATCGATTACCTGACAATCGTATTTTTATGGATTGTATTAAAAAGCTATTTATAATCCATAATATTTAGAGAGAACATAATTTTAGCTCAATAATTTTTGGAGGATGTATATGGTGGTGCAAAAATATTATGTGTTGTTAACTCATACTATGATTAATGACGTTAGTTAGGTAATGTAGGCGGTGCAAGAATTCATGCATGTTTTCCATATAATAGTCCTAAGTTGCGACCTTAGAGGAGGATGAGTTTCTACATTAATTTGGTTTTAAGTGTCAACTAAGTTGACAAAGTTGAAGATATGTTAGAGAAATGATTTATTATATCAAATGTTTTTTCATGGTCCAATTTTGTTGATGGAGAAGAAGGATGAATCATCAAGGTCATGCATTATTATAGGCAATTGAATAAGCTTATTATAAAAATTTAATACTTTTTGCCCATGATTGAGGATTTGTTAGATCAGTTACACTGAGCAATGATGTTCTCCAAGATTGAATTGATATTTGCATAAGACAACTTTTCGTACTAGGTATGGTTACTATGTATGTAGCCATGCTTTTTGGAGTGACTAATTGATACAATCCAAGCCAACAAGGAGATGACCAAGGACTCACATGATCATTCACACTATGAGAAGTCATCTCAACTTTCAAATGAAGACCCCACCAATGATCTAGCAAACCTTACCAGAAGAAGAAATGGGCAAAGACTAGAAGATCCAATGTTCTTTCTTCTGGTTTTCTTAAAAAATAAAACATGTTGTAAATAATTTGGGGTCACTTTAGGGGTCCAAATAGCAAGATAGGCTAGAATAAGGTGCATTTAGCATAAAAAGGGGGTGTAGTTATCATTTTAGCTTGTTTCTAGCTCTTTAGGAAGGAAAATTGACCTATTTTCTATAACATCAAGTCTAGGGTGCGTTTTTGACTTAGTCAAACCCTAAAGGCAGCCCCTCACACATTTACCATCCTATCCTTGCTCATCTTGTTTTCAAAGGCACCCATTTCTATAAATAGGGTGCCTTACTCCATGTATTTTCATATTGAATTTGAATAGAAAAGTTACTCAACACAAATTGTGTGAGGTATTTGTGAGGCTTGTTTCCTCTTAGCATTAGTTCTCATCTTGAGTGATTGGAGAGCTCTCAAGTGGCGGCCATCAACACTTATCTTGGAGGAAAACCACACTCCAAGTGGCATGACCAACTCTCTTCCACCACATAAGTTTTTCCTTCCTTCATCTCTTTCATTTTTCCATTACTCCATTTATCTTTGTGTTCTTATGTTCTTATTTTCCTCCATTGCCAATTCGGTTTCCATCATGCTTTTATGTTTCCTTCCATGTTCATTTAATTTCCGTCCTTCATCATCAATCACCATATACTTGTATTTTTTCCTTTACCCTTTAGAAGTGAACCTTTACACTTACTTAACCACTTGGTTAAGAGTTCGTGTCCAGTGGAGATCTTCTTTGGGTTATCACCATATAATTAATAAAATCTCAATCCTAAGTAAAGTGTCATGTATAAAATGGATAAATAAATCAACTCACATCACTAATGCTTCACCCATATTCATGATTGCATGAAATATGATTTTTAGAGAATCTATGGTGGTGTTTATTAATGAGTTACTCTCATACGCATGAGGAATATGATTCACATACGAGGACAATGTTGGGTAGTCTAAGAGAGAAGTAGTTGTATGCCAAGTTGTCAAAATGTGAATTATTTTTGACATGTTATCTCGAGTAAAGGGATTAACGTAGATCTTTCTAAAGGCAATGTTGTTCTTCAATGAGAATGTCCCAAAACAATTTCAATGACTAAGACTTTTGTAGGGGTGATTAGATATTATAGAAGATTCATGATAATGACTCCTCTAACTCAATTCACTTATAATAGACAACCTTTTATTTAGACAAAAAAGTGTGATTAAAATTTGCTAGAGTTGAAACAGAGGATGACTAGTGCTCTAGTGTTGATTATTCCTAATTTGAGTAAACCTTTAAGGTTTATATGTGTTTGGATAAAAAGATTGTTGCTCATGCTTCTAGTAGTTAAATATTCATGAAAATAATTATTTACCCATGAGTTGGAATTACCAACTTTGGTGTTTGCTTTAAAATCCTGGAGTTAGACTACATAAAATTCCTAAAGTATGGTGTATGATAGAGATACTAGGTTCACTTATAGGTTTTGACAAACACTATAAGAGTCCTAAGGGCTAGATTGAGGCTCAATTTAGCTTATCGTTCTAAGACAAATGGGCAATCAAATAGAACCATCCAATATTTGGAAGGTTTGTTGAGGACATGTGTGTTAGACTATCTAGGTAGTTGGGGTGAGATCTTTCCACCAGTGAAGTTTACCTATAATAACATTTATCAAACAAGTACTACGATGACACCATGAGACATTGTATGATAAGAAATGCAAGACACATCTTTGTTGGTATCTAAATTATGATTGGTAGGATCAAAATTGTTGCAATAGACTATTGAGAAGGTATGACAAATATGAGATCAGTCGTACGAGGATTTCTCAAAGAAAACATAAATCGTATGTAGACTAGAAAAGGAGTATCCTATAGTTTTTAGTAGGGAAGGTTTCTCATGCTACAAGTGTAGGGTGAGTAATATGTGAAAACATATTAAACACAAGAAGGGGGGTTTGATTTTCACTGTCATTCTTGAAATCAAATATTATAATTTTTCTCTAAAATTTAATATATAGAGTACAATCTAGGTCAATTCTCATATAACACGTATTAATTATATTCAATCTATAATATTCTTCCTATACAAATTAGAATTGGGTGTTTAGGGATTTAGAAGCATAAAACTGAAATTAAAAAACTTTACATAATTGAAAAACCAAAAATTAAGAAGATCAAAAGGCCAATTCACAGATTCAGAACCAAACAATTCCTTTATCACAATTCTCTAAAGATTCAGTTCTAAGTTTGAACAATTAACCAATTTAATCAGTTAATTAAATCAATTATACAAACCAAATCAAAATATCATTCAATTTAATTTATATCTAATTATCAAATCAATAATAAATCGATTCCTAACTTTATTTTTAAAATTAGAAATAAAGATTGTAATCACAAAGTGAAAAGCCAAAATTAGAGAAGAGAAGAACAAATTTGGAGATTCAATGATCGATACAAAACTGAATTAAACTTGTTTCCTCTTGATTTCATGAATTGACCTCAAGAATTAGTTCTCCATTTAGTTCTTCAACAAGATGGAGAACACAAGAATCAAATTAGACAATTCCTAAAACTGAAAAGTTAAGCAAATGATTTTTGTACAAATTTAGATCACATATATGATATTTAAATGCTTTAAAATCTAAAGTAAATTTGGGCATAAATGTGGGCTCTAACTAGCTGCATAAGTCCAATTAAAAAAGTCTAAGCTAAAACAAATAAAGATAAATTTGCATGAGTTCTTTTACAGTAGAGAACTCTAAATCTATCAAATCATATGTCAATTTTTAAAGTCTTGGAAATGTAGAATCACTACACAAAAAAAATCGCTTTTAGCGACCATCAAGTTTGGTTGCTAAAAGCACTACAATCGGTCGCTAAACATATTAGTGACCAAAATAGTAACCAAATAAAAATAGAAGTAAAATCCTTAGTCGCAAAGCATTTAGCGATCAAATTATAAATTAGTCGCAATTTTGCGACCGAAATTGCGCTCGCTATTCAATCGCAAAAAGTTGGTCACCAAAATTTCAAAAACCAAATTAGCAACCAATTTTTGATAGAAAATCGATGACTGACATAAAAAGTAATATCACATTATTATTATTATTTATTCTCTTTCAATTGCTATTTATTTTATATCACACATTTACAATTTATTCACTTAATACTATAATGTGTATGATTTTTAATTTTTAAGTGACAAATAATAAATATTTAATATTAAATGAAAAAAAGTTTACACGATAGTTTTTTTAGTGACTAAAACTCTAACTAATAACAATACAATAATATATAAATCAAACAACTCAAATTATTCAATAAGATTACATGAACATTTTAAATAATAAATTGTGTTTAATGTGAATAAATATAGGAATTTTATGATATGACAAAGAGAAGAAGATAGAGAGAAATTATACATATAGGTTAGATATTTATCATTACTCCTTTAATTATATTATGTTAAAAGTAATATAGAAAAATAATTGTATCATTACTCCCTAACCCACAACCACCCAATGAAAAGGAAAAGAAAATTGAAAAAAAGAGTGAAAAGTTGGGTAGGATATGTAGAAAAGCCAAAACAATGAGGAAATATTGGAAGACCACAAGCAAAACATGTCTTAAATAATGAAAACTGCTTGTTCAAAATTAAGTTAGTATGCTTTCTTAAATCAACCATTCACAGTTCAATAGATGCATCCAACACTCTTTGTTTCCCATGAATACTTAGAACTTTAAAACACACTTCAATTTCTCTCAACACCCTTTCCAAATACATTCTATAATTCCAAAGTGGATATACTTAGCAAAATAAATAGAAGACATAAAAACTACACAGAAATCAAATACAAAAAATACATATATAAGAAAACTTTGATTTCAGAGCCATAAAAAAGATAAAGATATTGAAAGTGCATGTCAATCCTTACTTGGGAGATTTGAAAGACTCTCCCACCATAACTTACATGAAGTTACCTATTATGTCTAGGAAACATCAAAACAAGAGATAAATAAACAAAGTAATAGCTTAGAGTGTAACCAAAGTTAATTTGGTTCAAGACAACCCCTTAAAGTTTTGTTCATTCAATTGTAAAGTACAGGACATTTATTCAACAACTGAAGAAAATTAAACAATTGTATAACTAAAATAGTAGCCAGATTTACAAAGTGTTAGGTGCATTATGACAAACTATTCATTTATAAATTAATTAAACAAAAACAGATTACAGGATTATTAAGTGAGTATTTGGCAAGTTGGTATTTGTTCACTTCATTTTACTAGGACAAATAGCATTGGTCTTTGAATGGCTGACACCTTGCAATCCATAAAGTGAAAAAAATCATGTTACATGCTAGCTAGACAACTCATAAGAAGACTGTGAACAAGCTAAACCAGCAACCTCCATTGCAAAATTACAATGAACTTCTACATGTAAGTGATCCAACAGGGAATACCTTAACATAGCCACCTAATCTCCTTACAACTCTCCACAACCTAATATTCACCCACAAGTTATCATCATGTCATACTATGGACTAGTGTATTTATGTCATATTTAAATATAAGAAAAAGTTTAAATGAACATGAATAACCCACTTGAGTCAATTTAGTCATTCTCCATAGAATTTAGTGTTAGAACTATAGGCCTTAAACAAGAGGGGTGAATTGTTTATGAAGGATTTTCACAAATATTGAAGGCATAATGAAGGCCAATGAGAATTAATCAATCAAAAATTTGTTCAGCTGATTTTAAAAAGAGTTTTCACTTAACAGCAGAAAATTAACCGGTTGTTGTTTATAGCAACAATTATAAACTTCAAGCAAAAACAGATTTAAAGAGATAAGGGATAGAAAAATTCACACAGGAAATTTATAATGGTTCACTCTTAGCCAAGAGCTACATCCGGTCCCCAGAAAACCTCTGAGTATTCCACTAAGCAATCAAACACTTTGATTACAACACACACACACACCAAAGTGGTGATCGTGAACCCTTCAAGAACACACATCACCTTTGGCAATCACATCACATAATTCAAAACACCCTCTGAATCTGCACACCAACAATTCTTACATAAATACAATGGTCAAAAGAGAAAAGGAATGATATCACCTGATACAATCACAGATTGAATGGATGAAGTGCACAACAATCCTATTCCACTCTTAGAAAGAATCCAAAGCTTGAAGTAATCTTGGAAAAACTTGATTTGAAAGTATTCCCATGAATCAATAACAACCAGGAGCGTAAAATAGATTATATATACTCTAATCAGTTGTTAAAAATATTTAATGCAAAAGCCAAATCAGTTTTAAAACAAACATAACAGATTAAATCAGTCAAACTGAATTCTATTAAGAATTTTTAAAAATGAACCGATTGAAAACACAAAACAATCGGTTGAATTGGCTTGACAACAAAGTCAACCAATTTCAAGCTTTTTCAAATTCTTTTCAAAAACACTAAGTAAAACAACCGGTTGAAACGAAAATTCAACATGTTGATTTTCTACTTTCTTTAGAAAACACCTTTTTTCCAAAAGAACTTGAACATAATCTATGAGTAGATTTACAAATTCAAACTACACAAAACCAACACACACAAGCAACAACAAAGTCTTCAAGCTATCTTCTTGGATTTGGAGACATCAAAGCCTATGTTCAACACTTAGGATGTTTGAATTCCAAGCTCCTCTCCTTAAAGAAGTTTTCAAGCTCTTTCATAAATGCTAACTGATCCTCCTCGGTTCCTGACTCATTATCATCTTAGGAATGGTCAACATCCAGGAAAACCAAGTGCTTTGAGTTTGAATTCCCATTATCAGCAAATCAGTAGCTTGCTTTTCATCAACCTTATTCTCAACTTCTAATACATTCACAAATTCAGTGTTTGTATCAGTAGGAGCAGGTTGTGATATAGCAGGTTCATTATGACTTGCAGACATTAGGTCACCATTGTCTCAAATTTTACTGTCAACCACTCCACAACCTTTAAGCTTCACTTCCACAGTCATTTCAACATCATCAATATTCTTCTGACAAATATAATCACTATTCTTAACCTTCTTCTTCATTGTAGGAAATTCTTCAACTTCCCCCTTCGCTTTAGAATTTTTTTCACACTCAGTCGAATTCAAAACCTGAGTACAAGCCTCTACTGAGATAGAGTGAAGAGTATTTTTAACATCCTCTTGTGGAATTCCTTCTTAAACAACCTCATGTTCCACATTTTTATGCTCACTAGTGGCTTTCCCTTCTTATTCATGAGGCACACAATAGAATTTTTTATATGTTGACTGAACCTTTATCAAACAGAAGGTACTGATTGTGGAAATAACCTGGTATTATTTGGCTACTCAATTTTCTCCCCAAAGAGTATTGAGTGTAAAATTAATGCAAGCAATTAAAGTACCTCCACTCGCACTGCCATTTACATTTTACATAGTTTTATAGTGTTATGTTCTTATTATCAATTGAGGGAATTATAGTTTTCAACTCAAATATAATACGAAGTTAAAAAAAAGTAAATATTACGAGTTAAAAATGTTTAATATAATATCATTGAGTTTTTCTTAAAAATAAAAAACACTTCAAATAATTATATTTTTATTTTATATATAAACTTGTTGTGTTTAATAGATATAGTTTCTCAATGTTAACATTTAGAATTATACATTTTTTTGATAAAAAAAATAAAAACATATTAAAAGAAACATTTGAAGTGTCTTAATTCGTATACAACCTACATTAATAAAATTCAGAAATCTATACTTATAACATTTGAGGGAGCACAACCAGGAAACTTTCTACACGTGGCGTTCTCACGTTTTGTTGAAAAAAAAACCAAAATTAATATTTACTAAAAGAAGAAAGTTTGACAAGTGTCGCAATGTGAGATTTTTTTGTGTGAACAAAACAGGCCCTTGCTTCGACTGGTGCAAACCCGACCCGATGTTTTAAAACTCATTTTTTCCCATTCTCTCTCTTTCCCCAATCTCTTTCATTTTGTTTTCGCAGTTCTCTCACTCTCTGAAGCAACTAAATTTGGGTTCATCAGTTAAAGTTTTTGAACATGACTTTTCCTTTTCCATGAATGGGTGTGCAATGTCGATTCCAGCAGATGTTGCAGAACAATGATAGAGACGGTTTTTGAATTTCAATTTCCGATTTCTATCATTTTTTCTCACTTTTCCCATTCTCTCTGTCTTTGAAACCTGATTACTCTTTTTTCTCTCAAACCCTAATCGCAACCCTTCATCTCAACCTTCCGCCCTCTCTTCTCTCATTTTCCTTTATTCCTTCTCACCATTCCGGCAACTTCAGAGATGTCGTATTTGAAAGCATTTTTGCCCAAAAACACCATTAGACTTTTAGAAATGGCGCGTGCTTTTGAAATTTGAAATGACAATGATGACTGTTTTTCACTATATATACAATGTTGTATATAACCATTATTTCATTTCTGTTCGGTTTTGTTCTTTTCATTTGACATTGAACGAGGTAATCTTTTATATAGTTTCTAGGGTTGAGTTCGTGTTCTAGGGTTGTAAGCATGTGTTCATTTCATTTCTCTTTATTTTTGCCTTTATGATATTTTGTTCTATTGATTTGTTCATCTAATTCAACTTTTTCAGTGTATTTTACCTCATTTCTATTGAGTTCATGTTCCAGGTCTGTAAGCATGTGTTCATCTTATTTCTCATTTTTGGCTTTTTGATATTTTTATTTATTCAACTAATTTTTTCTTCTGATTTGTTCATCTCATCCAACTTATTCAGTGTGTTCTTTTTTCGTCATTACTGTTGAGTTCAAATTTTTCATGGTTTGTTGCGGTGCATTTCATATTTATTTTCAATTTGTTTTGGGCCTCTTCTTATTGGATTCATCGATTCAATTCATATGTTGTTTAGTTTTTTTCTTCCTCATTGTTTTGCTGTAAGTTGGATGGTTTTCATATTGATAATGGTTTTGTCACATGTTTTCTTCCGCACTGAATTTAACAGGGTTTCGTTTTAGGTCTATTTGGGGCCATTGCCAACGTGGTGTAGAAGAATCATAGAGCACCTAAAAGGTAATTTATTTTTGAATTTGAATTGTCCATTATTATTGGTTTTGACATTTGTCATATTGGTTATTGTTAATATTTATATATTGTTTTATATTGGTTTATTAGACTTTATTGTGTAGGCTGCATTTGAAGAAGAACAATATGAAGAACACGCTCACGTTGTTACTTATTGTGTAGGTTGCATTTGAAGAACAATCTATAGGATCAAAGAACTTTCATTTGTAGGATTGATACAAGGATCAAAGAATTCTTTGATTGTTTAAAGACATATTTTTTATACTATGATGAAAGAAGTCTATATCAATGTAAAATCAATTTTTGATGTAAAATGTTTAGATTTGGTTCAAGGTAATTTGATTTATATGATTGATACCAGGATAAAAGATTTCTTTGATTGTGTAAAGAGACATTTTGTATACTTTGATGAAAGAAATCTATATCAATGTAAAATCAAATTTTGATGTAAATTGTTTAGATTAGATTCAAGGTCATTTCCTTTGTTTTAAGGTCATTTCCTTTGTTTTGTGTAAAGATATGGATTTTCTGTCATTGTTTGGAAACTATTTTCTATTGCATTGTGTTTTGGAAACCATAACATGTTAATAACGTAACATTACATTTAGATGATATAAAAAAAATATATATATATATAATGACATTGATTTCCATTCAATATTATTTAAATCATTTTATGAACATTGAATAAATTAGAAGACCTAAGAATTAATGAATAAAATGGAATAATATGGAAAATATTTCTAAGTATAGATTCATAACTAAACTTAAGACGAGTTATACCAAATAGTAGTATTGCAGTCAATCATTATCTCTTTTGAAGGTTAATAAATTTCATCAAATTTTTATTATATTAATATTATGATTATTATATTAATATTATGATTATTATATTAAGATTATGATTATTATTCTTATATTAAGATTATGATTATTATTATTATTATTATTATTATATTAAGATTATAATTATTATTATTATATTATTTTTTTTTATTAAGATGAAGATTATGATTATTATTATTATATTAATTTTTTTTATTAAATTAAGATTATTATTATTATATTATAATTTTAATATTAATAATAATATTTGATTATTAAATTAAAATCTATACTTATAAGTTGTAGTCTGGGATATCATTTGAAACACCTTTTTAGTTTCCCACTTTTGCATTGTCATCTTTAGCAACTGTCTTCTTTTGCTTCTTTCAAATTTGGCAAACAGATCCTCCATGCGTTCAGAAACAAGGCCCTGCAACTGTTCAAGTTCTATTCTATTAGTTTTCTTTCTGACATGCAAAAACTTTCTTCAAATTTTTGTGTGTGTTTTTTGTTCTTTGTTTCTAATCAAAGTTGCAAACTTTGATCTTTTCTACAATCCTTTCATTTTTTGTTTGTCAATATGTTTTCTCATGTTTTTTCTCAAATTTTTTTGGTCTTTGGTTCTCTGCTTCTGGTCAAAGTTGCAACCTTTGACATGTTTATGAATATGTTTTCACCATTTTTGGTTGCTTATGGTTCTCTGTTTTTTACTTTTTTTCACCATTACTGTTTTTGACATTTGTGATTTATTGCCATTTATAATGTGTTCATATGTTAATTTTATTGTTTCTGATGAACATTTAAATCCATTTCCAATTCCCTATGTTACTGCTAATATGTAGATATTTGTTTACCATTTGTTATAGCACCACTTATACCAAAATTTCCAAATTTGGATGACATATTTGTTGAAGATGGTTGTTGCTCCTTCAAGACATGTGTTTGATGAAGCCATTTGTATAAATTTCATTTGTATTTGCTTTTGCTTTAAGAATGTCTTAGGTATAGTTTAGAGGTTGTTTAAAGTAAGCTTTTTGCTAGGTAACTCACCTCTTAACCCCATACCATGTGATAAGAGCAAGCACAAGTTTCTGAAACTGTTTTACACATGTTTTTGCAAAAATATCCTTACTGCATAAAAAATGAATCTGTTCTTTTCTAAATGAATAGATTCTTTTCTTAAGCTGATGCTTTGATTAAGTGTTTTTGAAAATCATGGTTTGTGCATGAAGTTTTTTAACTCAATCTTCATTCCTTCAAAACGACTGTGTTTTACTTGTTAATAAGTTTCTTTTATCGTTTTGAAAATAAATCTGTTCATCTGTAAATGAATAGATTCTTTTTGGTCTGGTGTCAAGTTTATCTTTAAAAGGCTTTTTACGTTTTTATCCTTGCACCAGTGTGTTTGACTAAGTCTCCTTTACATAACAGATTCTCTTTTGAAAATAAATCTGTTCATTTTATTTTCAATTTGTTCTTTTTATAACAACTTTAACTGTTTTTTGAAAATCAGTTATAACTTGGTTTTCTATAAAATGAGAACTTGTTTCTGCGTTTAAAGGTTGATCATACAATTGAGAAAACAAGTTTTACATAAGAGAATTAAGGATTTACAGAGAATTAACATGTGTTCTTGAAAGATTTTATAAATCAAAAGTGTGCTTGTTCTTGGTTGGCTCCAAAGCTTGGTTAGAGGTGTTGCTACTGTTTAAGCAATTTGTTCTACTGGTCTACGGCAAATTTTTGCATTCTCTATCAGGTGTATTCGTTTCATATTTCGAATTCTTGTAAAAGTGTGATTGTAAACTCTTCTTGATAGGGTCTCTTGAAGAGTGTGTGTGCTGAAATGGTGTTTTTCAGCAAGTGTGCCAAGTTTCTTGTAGGGTTCAAGAACAGAGGTTGTGTAAGTGTGTTTGGTACGTTTTGTTTAGTGGATTTCACCTTGGATTAGGTGAGACTGGATGTAGCTCAGTTGAGTGAACCAATATAACTGTTGTGTGTTCATTTCTCTTCATCCCTGCACTTGATTTCTTGTTTATTTGTTAATCTGTCTAAAATTGAATTTGTTCAATTAAAAATAAATCTGTTCTTTCTGAGCTTGTTCATACTGTTCTTATTTTCTGGAAAATCGTTTGGTTCTGTTAAGAAGATATATGAACTGTTAATTACAACTGAACAGTTAGATTGTGATAGGTTACCCAATTGATTGACAAGCTAATAATTGAACTTTATCACTTGCTTAAAAATTGAAGGTCATTGTTTTTGCTGTTAATAGTTATCTCTGTAAAATTAGTGTGTGTGGCTTGAAAATTAATTTGCATAACCTTAAGAATTACTTGGCTGATGTAAATGTTTTTAAAACATAAACAGTATCAAAATAAATTTGTTCATTTCCAAATAAATCGATTTATTTTTTGTGTACTGTGATAAAATCTGATTCTGTGCGAAATATTTAAAAGGTCAATTCACCCCCCCTCTTGAACTTTGACACTATTAAACCCAAAAATATTGACAATGGAAGCCAAAGGAAAGTTCCAAACGTTGAACCTGTTAGACGAGGTGTGTTGTCTTCTATTTTTTTTGGATTTCAGATCACCATTACGGAAAAAGTAACATGTTTTTTCTTTTGAAAATGATCATGGTTTAGTTGATCGTGCTTTTGCAATCGAGTTCGGGTCTGAACTTGGTCCAACTTGGTTTTTGGTGGATAACGAAGGGCATAGACATATTGTTAAGTATAATATGGACTTGTGTGTT
>Ga0123342_1005979_pt1 | contig 17209 bp, 17 predicted proteins | sample Turbeawhitnodule_FD_89960 | JGI IMG/M metagenome (GOLD analysis project Ga0123342, IMG submission 89960) | Root nodule microbial communities of legume samples collected from Mexico - Turtle bean Mexico white nodule | ecosystem: Host-associated > Plants > Roots > Nodule | place: Mexico: Nepantla... | reverse complement strand
GTGCAGAGTTTCTTTACTTCATTCAAATTCAACTTGTAAAATACAATGAGGTAGGCCTCCTATTTATAGGTGAAGGAGCCTTGGAGAACAAGCATGAAGGGTAGGATGGGAAACACTAAAAAAAGGGCAGCCTTAGGGTTTGACTAAGTCAAACCCGCACCCTAGGCTTGTCCTTCTAGAAACTAGGTCAAAATCTCTTCCTAAAGGGCTATGAACAAGCTAAAATGCTAACTACACCCCCTATTATATATGTTAAAGGTACCTTATTCTAGCCTATCTTTTCTATTTGGACCCCTAAAGTGAGCCCAAATTATTTACAACATATTCTATCTTTTAAGAAGTCCAGAAGGAAGAACAGTTGGTGCTCTCGTTTATGCCCATCTCCTCTGGTTGGGTCTATGAGATCCTTGGTGGGGTCTTGAATTGTTTTCTGAGATGATTGCTCACCATATGTTTTGTCTTTTGCTTCCTTGGTCATCTTCATAGCTACTTGGTTTATATCATTGTGTGAAAAATGTTTTCCCTTTTACTTTCATCAAAAAGCTTTTGAATGTGACCAAGCATGCGCCTTATCACTAACAAATCTCCCTCATATGATAACTCACACTCTTCCTCACTTTGGCTTTTTGAAGAGGTAGGGGACTTAGACTTTTGAGAGCTATGGTTACTCATGACAACCCCCCATTTGACCATCATGGTTCTTTTTGAAGGACAATTGGCTGCTATGTAACCAAAACCTAGACATTTAAAACATTTTTGACTTGAGGTTTTGGTGGGTGACTTAGGTGTAGAGGTTGAGGGTTGAGAAACTCTAGGATTGTAAGTAGTATCTTTCACAAAATTGGAAGGAAAAGTTTTTGAAGAAGTTTTATTTTTGTCCTTCCATGATGATTAGTAGAAGTAATGATTATGAGTACTTTTGAAATGGGTTTTCTATAAAAGTTGTGATTCAACCAGATTTTCTTTAAAGTTATAAATATTTATATCATTTATTTTTATAATACAAATGATAGTCATTTAAATTAAAAATATTTATGTAATTATTTTTCATTTCTTTTATTAATGAAAATCCATTTTAAGATTGAAATTTCTAAATTATAAATATTTATATGATTTTTTTATTACCCAAAACTGAACACATAAATTAATTTAAATTAAAAATATTTATGTAATTATTTTTTTATTAATAAGAACCATTTTAATATTTAAAATCTAAAATTATAAATATTTATATATTGTTTTATATTACAGTATTCAAATGATGGAGTCACATTTAAATTAAAAATATTTATTTAATTATTATTTTTTTATTAATGAAAATCCATTTTAATATTTTAATATTTAAATTTTAAAATTAAAAATATTTATATGATTTTTTTTATTAATCAGAACTGAACTCATAAACTAATTTCAATTAAAAATATTTATGTAATTATTTTTTTATTAATGAGAATCCATTTTAATATTAAAAATTTAAAATTAAATATTTATATAATTTATTTTTATATTAGAGTATAGAAAATATAGATTCATTTAAATTAAAAATATTTATGTAATTATTATGTTTTTCTTTTATTAATCAGAATCCATTTTAATATTCAAATTTTAAAATTAGAAATATTTATATGATTTTTTTTATCAATCAAAACTGAACCCATATATTAATTTAAATTAAAAATATTTATGTAATTATTTTTTTTATTATTAATCAAAATCCATTTTAACATTGAAAATTTCAAATTATAAATATTTATATTAGTGATGATATTTGGGTTATGGTGGTGGAGTTGAATTTTCAGGATGAACAAGTGATGGATCTCAATGCTACGACTGTTTATGTGAAAATCCAATGAGAGGCAATTATTTGTTATGTTATATGAGCGTCAGATGACAAAGTTGTTTGCATTTATGATTCGACATTGATTTCATGTCTTTAACTTGTATTTAATTTAAATTGTTGTCTTATTTGTGTATGTATTTTTGTTTTTAGACAATTCTGTTTCAAAACTTGTAGTATTGTGTTTCAAAACTTGTAGTATTATGTTTCATAACTTGTAGCATTGTGTTTAAGAACTTATAGTATTAAGTTGTTAGATGACTTAAGTATACAACAATCGAATTTGAGTATACTAGTATTGTCGTGTTTAAGAACTTCTAATCACTTTGACTTACTTTAAATTGTGTTTCATATTTGTTGTCATCAACATTTAATTTCTTTACACTAGGTTATAATTGCATTATCTATGGCATTGTCATTGATGAAAAGGAACATAACCCGTAAGGGTAAAGCTCCAACACATAATGATGCAGTTTCTCCTCCCTAAGGAACGGAGATTGAAGACGTTCTTAATTATTCACGATATTTTAGTACAAAACGTCAGATGTTGGTCTATGAGAAAAGGTTTCACGGGAGACCAATGTTATCATCGAAAGCCATGCATTTTCCATTTTTTGTCGCACCAGGGTTTCAATTTCAAAATCATTTGAATTTCCAAGGATTACAACAATTCCTTGGAATGAAACTTCCAAGTTATGAGGACTTGGTGAGAATATTTTACACAAATCTTATGTTTACAACTATTGGTGACCTTTCTATTAAGATTAGTTCAAAATGAATTGAAATAAGACAAATGGATTGGATGAACATGGCAAATATGAGGTATGATCATGTTAAGTTAACCCTTTGAACCATCCCTGAGGGAGTAAACTTTGATCGAGTAGTGACGCTATCATCCATGAATCGTGAAGAGGTACAAGGTGAAAATGTCAGAAATGTAGGTAGTTTGAATTTGAATGTACATTACACATGGGTGCACATGTTGTGTCCTCGGAGCAGCAACTTCGCACAACTCTTGAATGAAGATATTTTCATGGTGCATGAAAATGATATATTGATTAACTAGGCTCATTACTTCATGCAACACATGATGAAATCTTGGGATAACATCATGCCTTTGTCGTATGCCATTTTGATAACACAAATCATGCATGTGTATGGGTTGGACTTGTCAAATGATACAAGAATAATGATAGGATGAAATCATTACTTCGGGAAGAAAACTATGAGGAAATTAAGTATATATTTAAGGTAAATGGTATTTGGCAACTTGGTAGGCCTGACGAAGTAGACAAAGAAGATGATGAAGACCTACCATTGTCAGAAGAACATGTTCAAGACAATCAACCTCAACTCGCAATCCCCCATGACACCCAAATGTTAACCCAAATTTGAGGCGTGATACAAAACATCCAGGAAAGCATGACCACCATGAGGTTGGATATCAATACATGTTTGAAAATGTTCGACACACGTTTTGAAAGGATTGATGAAAGGATGAACCAACTAAAGGATCGGATAAATCAGATTGAACGTCATCAATGCCAATGATTATATTATGATTATGTTATTGTTATTTTTCATGTTGAACATTGTTAAAATTGTTATTTAATATTCAGGTTTCACACTAGGCTTTATCATTTAATATTCCTTTGAATGCAAGTTCTGCAACATTTTTTTTACATTATCCATTAATCAAAATTAGGGTTCATTTTTCTTTTTGATAACTGAGAGCATTGCTTTAGTGGCCTTCAATGTATGCGTATCACTCATCGTCATCGTGTAGTTGTACTGACTGTGGTGTTTACAAAAGTTGTACTTTTACCCATGGTGGTGGGAGCACGAGTGTCTTCATTGCACCTATTTGTCAAGTGATTTTGGAGTTGTCTTAAGTTCAAAGGAACATTTATTCAATTAGGTTTGATGCAAACTTAACAATGCTATGTTAAAGTTATTGATTGTTTTCATTTTATGCTTTTATTCAAAACAAATTAGAAATGACATGGTTCCAGGCTGTAATTTTTTCAAATGGTGCGTTGAAGACATTATAGATGAAATAGATGTAATTATTGTCAAACAAAGAAATAAGATATGTCTTTTAGAAAAAATTTAAAGGTGTACCGACCGATCCCCAGTCATTGACTAACTGGTAATGTTGGTGCCACGTAAGTGGGTCCCACGAGCAGCGCGGGCCAGTACCTCGCAAAGCATGTGCTCCAAGGAGTCAAGAAGTGGTCAGACATCGGTCATCAGAATGTACCGACTTGCCACTAAACAGTGTGGAGAGGTCGGGCATCGGAGACCCAAACAGTAGAGATGGGCCACGAGAAGTGGATCCCAGATCACACACCAGTTATCAGTAAGGGAGAAGCCTAGACCACGAGTGCCCATGCGTGTAGAGTAGACGACGCGTTCAGGCATGACACAAAGTACAGAGCCACTAGAAGAATATGGCCTGCAAGGGTCACGATCAGGGGCGAGCTGCATGCATGGCACGTGAACAGCTAGGGGACTCTCAGAGGTGGGTGACCCCAGAGATCAGGTGCATGAGGAGGCATCCAGGAGGTCATCCCGTCAGATGTTGCACTCCAGTTAGGGACCCCACGCGCTAGGTTATCCTACGAGTAAGGTAACGACAGTGTTGGGCCCTCCCATCAGAAAGGCCCATTTCAAGTAAATAGGAAACCCTAGTTTTCAGTGTATAAATAGTAAGTTATCAAACTTGGCAAGGGAGAATCCTCTTGCACCGTTACACACACAAGAGCAAGAGTATACAGTTTTTGGTGTTTCCTAGCCCTAGTATTGACTTGAGCGTCAGAGTGCAAATGGCCGCTAGGGCGCCCATTGTCTTTGTGTTTCAGGTGTTCATCACAGGAAAGGCACAGGTGAACGCAAGGACTCTGGACGTAAGAGTGGTGTAGGCGTACGAAGGCGTTTCGAGTCAACCGGCAGGAACATTTGGCGCCCATCGTGGGGCACGATACAAAACACTGTCCCACTAGCAAGAACCAGGAAGGTCCAAGAGATGAGAAGTACGAGGCAAGGACCTACTGCACCAAACGGGGGTGAGGGCCTCACCATGCAGCAGGTTATGGAGATAATGCAAGCCCTTCAGGAAGAGGTGGTCGTGTCAAGACCAAATCAAGAATGCATCCAAGCTGATTTGGTAGCGTCGCAAGCTATGAACGAGGAGTTGCGCAGAAACCTGCAAACCCACATGGCTGAGCGTGAGGGTGCAGATCAGGGGCCTGTGACGCCACCCAGAGAATTCCCAACACCGTTCTCGCCAGAGATCGTGGATGCAGTGAAACCAGCCACACTCGTAGGGCCCAAGGTGACCTTCACTGGGATGGAAGACTCGGAGGCCCACCTTGCGGCCTTCCATACACAGATGATGCTGGTTGGCGGCTCCGATGCGGCGCGATGCAAGCTATTCATGAGCACTTTGGCAGGAAGAGCGATGGAGTGGTTCATGAGCCTCCCTTATGGTCGTGTAACGTCGTTCCCACAACTCACAAAGTTGTTCAAGGCACAATACCTCGTGAATCGAGCCCCCCCGTCAGTCTCATACGACCTCTTTGATGTAAAACAGTATCAAGGAGAGTCTTTGAAAGAGTTCCTCCACCGCTTTGGAGCGCAAGTGGTGAGGTTGAACCTCACATAAGAAAAGATGATGGTGCACACGTTTAAGAAGGGCATTGTGTCGGGACCCTCCCACGAGTCACTCATCCGGAACCACCCCAAGACCTTCGCCGAGATAAAGCGTCGCGCGGTGGCCCACATTACGGCTGAGGAAGAACTTGGTGAAAAGCGCACATGCGTGGTCCCCACACGGCCGCACGCGGTAGGTCGTCCTCAAACCCTCAGGGTCCACAAGGCGACGACAGAGATGAAGGCTCCCGTGAAGCAGCAGCCCTACCAAAGGCCTAATACGAGGGGGCGTGGGAGAGAGAACGCGTCACCAAGGCACGACTTCATAGTAGAGCTGAAAGACCTTATCGTTATCCCAAACATAGTGGAGAGACTGAAAGTGCCTCCCAAGACCGACAAGAAGCTCGGGCCCAACAAGAAAGCATGGTGTGAGTTCCACCAAGCATACGACCACCCCATACGCAATTGCTTAGTGTTGGGACATCAGCTAGATGAGCTGGTAAAGAATGCTCTCCTAAGAGATTACCTGCAAGAAAAACAGGGGACTGAGGACGTGGCGGCAACAAGGGGTGGCTCGGGGCACGAAGTTCTCGTACACGGTGAGGTCCACACCATCGCAGGGGGGTTCTCGAGCGGAGGTTGTACCTCTTCTCAGCGAAGGAGGTACGCGTGAACGGTGATGTCGGTAGAAGCACAGAGAACCAACGATGCCTTCGACGTAGACCTGGTCTTCCCTAAGGCCGACCTAGAGGACGTTGTCCCCCATGAAAACGATCAAGTGGTGATCTCAGCGGTAACCGTGGGAAGGAAGGTGCACCGCGTGCTAGTAGATCAGGGAAGCTCGGCAGACATAATGTTCTGGACGACTTTCAATAAACTGCAACTATCCCCCAACGTGCTAAGGCCCTATGGCAGCTATCTCTATGGTTTCGCAGGAGACCAGGTTCACAGATGGCACCGCATGACGAACGAAGAGCATCAGGTACCTTGTCGTCAACGCCTTCTCTGCTTATAACATGTCATTGGTTAGACCAACGTTGAACAGGTTAGGGGCGGTGTCGTCGACAAGGCACATGAAGATGAAGTTACCGGATCTGGCAGGAAAGGTGATTACCATCAAATCAGATCAGAAAGAGGCCAAGCGATGCTTCGAGAATAGCCTCAAAGCAAGGCGAGGGGTATCTATGGTCACTAATGGACCACCGTACACTGAGGGAAGTCCCCTGCCCGAGACCAGCCACTCCAAACCCGACGAGGCCATAGCAGAAATCGCCCGCAGAGCCAAATCTGATCCGTTTGGCAACTCTGGGAAAAGAGAGATTGGAGAGAGAGCCTCCAACCCAAGCGACATTCCCGGTCAAACGGCGCAAACCCCGGTTGAGAAGACCGTAGAGTTCAGGACCGGGATCATCAATGATGATCGACTAGGCGATCGGTTCGGCCCCCGAACAAAGACAGGGTCAGTTTCAAGGTCTTACACACAGGGGAAGCAGAGTATGCTAAGAGCCTGGAGAGAAACATCAGGTACCATCGCACCCGCCCTCCCCTGTGTGTAAGACCTTGAATTCCCTCAGGAAAACAAAGATCTTTGGGGACGAAGCGCGCATGTTTTGGCGTTGAAGCAGGACTCGGTTCCTCGCACACAAAACGTAGGCGACTACAAGTTTATTTCAGTTAAACAAGAATATTGTACGTGGTATTAGAGGGCACTCTTTTTCCCTTACAAGGGTTTTTTAATGAGGTCCCCAGATAATTACGATTGAAACATTTTCTCAAGTTATGTACAATTCAGTTAAGAACTTGTTTTCCTTGCGTTAGAAGCCTCGTAGGCAGAGAGGTAGGTTCGTGAGAGAACATCTCCCCTGACGAGAGAAAGCGCCAAGGTTGAACGAAGTAGTTCGCCACATAAAGCCTCCTCGCCCTCGAGTAAAGCTGAGGTCAGTTAATAGATAAATCTTCCTCGCCCTCGAGCGAAGCTGAGGTCAGTTAATAGATAAATCCTCCTCGCCCTTGAGCGAAGCTGAGGTTAGTTAATAGATAAATCCTCCTCGCCCCCGAGCGAAGCTGAGGTCATTTAAGCATTTGTTTTCCTCGTGTTAGAAGCCTCGTGGGCGGAGAGGTAGGTTCATAGAGAACACCTCCCCTCTCGAGTGAGAGCGCTAAGGTTAAAGGTAATAGTTATCAAGTTAAATCCTCCTCGCCCTTGAGCGAAGCTGAGGTCAGTTAAGCAGTTGTTTTCCTCGCGTTAGAAGCCTCGTGGGTGGAGAGGTAGGTTCCTAGAGAACACCTTCCCTCTCGAGTGAGAGTGCTAAGATTAAATGTAATAGTTATCAAGCTAAATCCTCCTCGCCCTTGAGCAAAGCTGAGGTCAGTTAAGAATTAATTTCTCTTGTGCAAGAAGTCTTGCGAGCAGAGAGGTAGGTTCATAAGAGAGCACCTCCCCTCGTGAGTGAAAGTGCCAAGGAAAAACGAAATACTTCGCCAGATAAATCCTCTACGCCTTTGAGCGAAGCCGAGGAAAGTTAAGAGTTTGTTTCCCTTGCAAGGAACGCCAAGGCGGAACAATCCAGTTCATAGTAAAAACCTCCCCTCATGATAAGGGGAAGATGCAAAAGAACACTAAAGGAAATGTCTTAGCGCCAAGCACCATGACAGAAGCAGTTATGAGAATCAAAAAGCAGTTCGACATAAAGCAGATATCAGTTCGGAAAGTAAAGGTAGCAAGCAGATAAAAGACTTTGTGCATCACTCCAATACAAGTCAAGGAAGGACCCTAGGAACGATCCTCCCATTTTCAACCAGGTTCGACGCGGAGAAGGGTGTCCTGGATGCACACAAGCAACTTGAGCGAGCGCATCCTTAAATCCCTCGTCGTAAGCATCCAGAATGTCTCCAGTCAGGTCAGCCTCTTCAAACCTTTTGGCCTGCTCACGAAATTCGCCCTTCGCTCGATCCAGCTGCACCTCAAGGTTGGTGGACCTTTGTTCAAGCCCCGTAATCTTGGCCTTAGACTCCTCATCGACCTCTTCCAGCTCAAAGACCTGAACCCGCAGGGACAGAACTCTCGCCTCCAGCGTAGTAACCTCTTGGCGCTTGGCGTGGAGTACTTTCGAGAAATGAACCAACTCTTCTCTCAGAGTAGCCTCGCGGGCAGAAAACGAGGGAGCTATCGAGGAGTCCCCAGATTCAGCCCTGGACAATAGAGCGTTGAACTGAGCGACAAGTGCTCCGACGTTGAAACCCAGTCTCTCCCTGGCAGCAGCTTCATCAGGGTCCGCAGTTGCCCCTTGCTGAAAGCCCTTGATGGCATGTTGAAGAACAAAGGGTAGTTCAGGAACGGTAGGGTTAGAGGCACCAATCCCACCAAGATCAGGGAGCAGAGAAACACCGGTCGTGCGACCCCGTGGCGAGGCAGAGTGACCGAAGGAAGATGAGTGTGAAACCATCACCGGCGTAGGTTTGGGTTTCTTGTAGATTGGCCCCTCAGCAAAATCCTCGTCTGACTCGATTACCACAGCTTTACCCCTGCAAGGGAGTGAGGTGGGAGACGGTTGGACAGCGGTGAGAGGGACCGAAACCCCAGGATTAGAAGGAACAGGTGAAGACGAAGCGGGCGTGCTGAAGAGAAGTGCCCACGTCTCTGGAAACCCCGTGAAGACGAGTGAGAATATCAGTTAACTTAGCCCGTTTTCTTCGCTTAAACCCATGCCTGCACACAAATTTCAAAAGATATGAAGATAAACCATGCGAATGTACAGTAGAAAAGCGCAAACGCGACGTTACAGTAGCAAGAAACAACACCTCACAGAGTTTAGGGTTTCTTGAATCAAAAGGAAACCCAGAAACAGAAAGTGATTGATGCAAAGATTAAGCAACACAGGCAGTTATCCAGAACCAGTAAACAGGAGTGAATGAGAGTCAGGGTTTATACCTACAGACGACAGCGAGAGAAGGCAGAAACGTGTGAAGGAAATGCGAGAATTCTTGTGGAAGAAGGCGAAACGATCGAAAGGTTTCAGAAAGACACGTATTCCCAGATAAGACAGGTCCAGAAAGACATCACTTTGGCGCCGCAGTTACGTCCTGTCGCACAAAGCCACGTAGGTCCCCAGGGCAAGGATTTAGCCTCTTCGCTGAATGCGTTATAGCTCGAGGCTGGGGGGCTTGTGTACCGACCGGTCCCCAAGCGTTGACTAACCACTAGTAATGTTGGTGCCACATAAGCGGGTCCCACGAGCAGCGCAGGCCAGTACCTCACAAAGCACGTGCGCCAAGAAGCAAAGAAGTGGTCAGACATCGGTCATCAAGATGTACCGACTTGCCACTAAACAGTGTGGAGAGGTCGGCCATCGGAGACCCAAACAGTAGAGATGGGCCACGAGAAGTGGATCCCAGATCACACACCAATTATTAGTAAGGGAAAAGCCTAGACCACGAATGCCCATGCGTGTAGAGTGGACGACGCGTTCAGGCGTGGCACCAAGTACAAAGCAACTAGAAGAATATGGCCTGCAAGGGTCACGATCAGGGGCAAGCTACATGCATGACACGTGAACAGCTAGGGGACTCTCAGAGGCGGGTGACCCCAGAGATCAGGTGCACGAAGAGGCATCCAAGAGGTCATCCCTTCAGATGTTTCACTCCAGTTAGGGACCCCACACGCTAGGTTATCCTATGAGGAAGGTAACGACAGTGCTGGGCCCGCCCATCAGAAAGGCCCATTTCAGGTAAATAGGAAACCCTAGTTTCCAGTCTATAAATAGTAAGTTATCAAACTTGGCAAGGAAGAATCCTCTTGTGCCGTTACATACACACAAGAGCAAAAGTATACAGTTTTTGGTGTTTCCTAGCCCTAGTACTTACTTGAGCGTCGGAGTGCAAACAGCCACTAGGGCGCCCATTGTCTTTGTGTTTCAGGTGTTCATCACAGGAAAGGCACAGGCGAACGCAAGGACTCTGGACGTAAGAGTGACGTAGGCGTACGAAGGCGTTTCGAGTCAACCGGCAGGAACAAAAGGTCTCCACAAAAAGGATTCAGATATTACTAGTGGGGTGTGTTTTCTTTTTTGGCCTAATTAATTAACATTATTATGTTCTTAATTTTGTCCTAAATTTGTTAAAATTTGCATGACATGAACATATCTCTCTCTCTCTATCTATCTATCTATCTATCTATCTCTGTCTCTATCTCTCTCTCTCTCTCTCTCTATATATATATATATATATATATATATATATATATATATAATATCATAATATTTTTAAATTTTAAACATACACAAAATTATTGTTAAACAAATTTTAAAGGCCTTGTTTGGATTGGGGAGAGGAAATGTGTGAGGAAAGTTTATTGATTGGAGTGGATGTGTGAGGATGATTGTAAGTGAGTGATGTGATGATTGTAAGAATATTTTGATTATTTTTAAAGGTGTAAAATGTAAAACTACAAATTTACCCTTGTGTAAAAAAATTGATTAACAAAATGAGTTAATTTTGTTTACAATTTAGTTAATTAAAATAATGTAAAATTATAATTAAAAATAAAAAATAAAATAATGTAAAATTAAAATAAATATAAATAAATAAAATAAAATAAAAATTTAAAATAATATTTTATGATTCATATTATTAATTTAAAATAAATTTCATAGTTAAATTTATGTATATAGATAATTTTAATATTATTTACTATTATTTAATTTGTATTATATTATGTTATATATATTGAGTATATATATTTTATTTATATAAGAATATTAATATTAATGATTATTTTTATTATTATGATTATGAAAAAGTTAATATATTTTAAAATTAAATAAATATTTAAAATTTGGCTAATAAAATTTTTGTGTATGTTTAAAATTTAGAAATATTTATGATATATGAATTAAGAACATAAAAAATGATATTTTATATTTGATGTATCATTCTTTATTTGAATTTGTATCATATAAAATAATGAAAGAAAATACCGAATGCTTATTATACGAACAAGGTTGTGGTGTAGTGAAGTTTGTTTAAGTGATTAATACCATTCATTAATTTTACATGCATTATATTAAAATAAATAAAAATATTAGAAAAACATGTAGTTATGATTAATATACACTAATTGTACTTGAATAAAACATAGGATCGACATAAATAGTCATAAGGCACAAATACATAAAGTCATTATTTTTAATACAGAGAGAGATATAGAGACATATTTTGGTCATGAAAATGTTAACAAAATTAAGAACATAATAATGTTAACTAGAAAAAGAAAACACAGTCCCATTAACAACATTTGAATCCTTTTTGTGGAGACCTTCAAACATTTTTCAAAAAGACATATTTTATTCCTTTGTAATAATTGCATCTTTTTCATCTCCAATGTCTTCAATGCACAATTTAAAAGAATTACAGTCTATGACCATGCCACTTTTAATTTGTTTTGAAGAAAAGAATAAAATGAAAACAATCAATCACTTTAACATATTCTTAAGTTTGCATTAAACCTAATTGAATAAATGTTACCTTGCAGTTAGGACAACCCCAAAATCGCTTTCCAGCATCTTTTTTTAGTTGTTGTTCTCAAAACAACAAAACCTCCACAATCGCAAATAGGTGCAACGAAGGCACTCATGCTCCCACCACCATGGGTAAAACTACAATACTTTTGCACACCACATCCCGTAAAACTACACAATAATGACAATGTTCTTGGCTGAGCTTGGGCGTCTAGAAAATGTTCTTTTGACAATGGTAGGTCTTCATCATCTTCTTCGTCTGCCTCGTCAGGCTTACCAAGTTGCCAAAAATCATTTAATCAGAATATGTTTAATTTCCTCATAGTTTTGTTCACAAAGTAATGATTTCATCCTAGCATTATTACTGCATCATTTCAAGTCCAACCCATACACATGCATGATTCATGTTATCAAAATGACATACTACAGAGGCATGTTGTTATCCCAACATTTCATCATGTGTTGCATGATGTAATGAGATCAATTTATCAATATATCACTTTTATGCACCATAACATGAAAATATCATCATTTAAAATTTGTGCGGAGTGGTTACTCCGAGGACATAACATATGCACCCGCGTGTAATGTACTTAATTCAAATTCAAACTACATACATTTTTGACATTTTCACCTTGTACCTCTTCACGAATTATGGATTATAGCGTCACTGCTCCATCAAAATTTACTCCTCAGAGATGTTTCCAAGGGTTAACTTAATGATTTGTGTAAAAAACTCTCACCAAGTCCTCATACTATGGAAGTTTCATTCCAAAGAATGGTTGTAATCCTAGGAAATTCAAATGATTTTGAAATTGAGACTCTGGTGTGACAAAAAATGGAAAATGCATGGCTTTCGGTGATAACACTGGTCTCCCATGAAACATTTTCTCATAGACCACCATCTAACATTTTGAACTAAAGTATCGTGAATAATCAAGAACATCTTCATTCCCCTTTCCTTGAGTAGGAGGAAATGCATCATTATGTGCTAGAGCTTACCCTTACGAGTTCTTTTCCTTTTCATGGATGATGATGTCATGGATAATGCAATTATAACCTAGTATAAAGAAATTAAATGTTGATGACAACAAATATGAAACAATTTAAAGTAAACCAAATTCATTACAAGTTCTTAAACACAATAGGACAAGTTATGAAACACAATACTACAAGTTTTTAAACCCAATACCACAAGTTCTGAAACATAATTGTCTAAATAACAAAAATATACACAAATAAAACAACAATTTTAATCGAATACAAGTACAAAATATAAGTTAAAAACATGAAATCAACATTGAGTCATAAATGCAAACAACTTTGTCGTCCAAAACTCATATGGCATCCCAAATAGTTGTTTAACTCGTACTGGATTTTCATATAAAAACTCATAGCATTGCATTTATCCATCACTTGTTCATCCTGAATATTCAGTTCCACCAGCATAGCCCAAATATCAAACTCATAGAAATAGGACGATGTATGGTGACGTTGATGGTGTACATGTTGACCATATAAGTCGTTTCTTCGTCTAATTTCCCCAGCTACATCTTGTGTTGCGGTTGCTTGTACATAAGACATGTCAAACAACTTTGAGGCCTTTTAATTTCCATGCTTAATGGAGGATACACATTCTTTAATATTTTTATTTAACAAATCAAAATGTTCATCAATTAACTCCATGGTGAGATCTTTTCTTTTTGATCCACAAAACGAAGTTGTGCTAGCAGAGGCCGCAACAGGCATAAACAGAGTGTTTGATGGAGTGTTACCTTTTCAACATGAAGGGTAGGTGATCGAGGGACATCGACATCTGTAGCTTCAAAGTCTGGTTGCTCAGGAATATAATCCATATTATTGTCATTTAGGTTGACATTGAAATTAGTTGTGTGTGGAGGTGAATTCATCTGGCGGGCTGTCCTCACCTAACTTGCGGTGGCTTTGTCATTACACCACAAGTCCTCCATTAGATGGACACACCATTTCTCGACAAATGGCTTTGCCTACAAAGATGTCACATATTACTACAAAAAGCTATAATAAAAAAATATTTCTTATGACAAATACTTATTATGGTACCTTTATCAAGTCATCCCAAACTTCATTTTCCACTTCAAAATGTTTACTAGTATGTTTTCTTGTGAAACCACTCAGTCCACTAAACAAATCATGTACCTCCACCCACCTGTCCTTGAGGCTTTTTTAACAAATTTTTACATGATTTTTTTTTTGGTAGCAGATAGTCTAGTTTCATGTAAAGCCATCACAATGTTAGTATACCCTTGAGTCGTCCAGCTACCATCAATTCTTTTACCTCAGCGTGCCTCTTCAACCATGACACTTAGAAGAGTTAGGTCCATCTCCTTAGTCCACTTAGCGAACTATCGATAAGCGCCTGATGAATCTGGAACAAAATTCTTCCCGATATCCATCTAAATAACTTAAATAAAGTTACGAGGAGAAACATTGCAAAAAAAAAGGAAAGCACATTTTATTACATAAAATTAATTGCTTACCTAATTTTGCCATATTTTGTTTGCTATAGTGTCCCTAATATGTGAACCTAGCCTATAATCATCCTCACGAGCATGAGAAGCGGTTGGTTGTACATCTTCTTGTAGCAATTCACGATCTACTTCTTCAATCAAAGACTCATCGTTGTCGATCCCACGAAGAAAGTTATGCAGAATACAACAAGCTAAATCAATTTTTGTCATATCATCAACATTGTAATGTGGCTCGGTCTCACTGGCTATAATCGGGAAATTCTTTTTCATTACTCCAAAAGTCCTCTCAATTACATTTCTAAGTGACAAATGTCAATGATTATACAACTCTTTAACATTTTGTGGACCTCGTCTTGAATATTCTTTCAAATGGTATCTAATATCGCGATAAGGTATTATTATTTTTTGTTTTATTATAAACCCTGCATCACCAAGATAGTATTCATTGTTCTACACACCCAAAAACCTAAAATTGACCTTCTAGAATAAGCAAAGGATCGTCTCAAATCAAAGCGTCTTTCCATATCCTTGAATCTGAGGCAGTTCCTTCCCAACCAGCCAGGACATATGTGAATTTCATGTCAAAATCACAATTTGCAAATATCACTAGTAGAAAATACTTCATTCATGACTCCCTTTAAATACGGTTAGAAAAGAACCATCGTAATAAGCGAGGCGGTGGCATATGCGTAAATTTTTTTATTTTTTTGGCGTTTTTAACGACGATTAAGGCAGGAACCGTCGTTAAATGTAAAATATGGACGATACAAGGACGATTATGTATAGAACCGTCGTTATAAGTTAATTGGGGGAGGATACAAAGACGGTTCTGTAGATAACCGTCTTTATAAGTGAGCACTTAACAACAACAACTTTCCCTCTCTCATTCATTTGCACTCTCATTTTTGTTTCCCTCTTTCACTCCTCACCCACACCGCAACCCTCACTGCCTCTACCTTCATTGAGTTTTGCGCCGCCTGTGCCACGCGACCACCGTTGTGACTCCAGTGACCACCGCCAAGCCTACTGCGACCAGCACGCGTGACCATCCGCGCCGATCGTGACTCGCGCTGCCTGTGTCGCGAAGACCTCCACCGCGACTCGCGCAACCACTGTCGCCTGTACCGTGAAGCTCGCGCCGCCTGTGCCGTGAAGCCCGCGCCGCCCGTGCCTTGAAGATCGCGCCGCCCGTGCCGTGAAGATCACCGTCGCGACTGCCGCGACTTGCGCGACCACTAACTCCGCTACCGATGTTGTGAGCCGCTTTGCAACCCTCTTCGTGAGCTGCTCCGCACCCCCTGTCACGATAGCATCTTCCCTTGCATCTTCGTCACCGCTAGCATCTCCTCTTTCCTGTCACGTTTATTAACAAAGTTCCTGCTCGCTTCTTGGCCATTTCAGCTTCGTTCTAAATTTGAGGTTAGTACGTTTTTATTTATTATTTACTATATTTTGAACGTGTTTGTTCTGAGTTAGACATTGATTTTATATATTGAACACACTGAGTCTGAGTCCAAGGGTGTTCGACTTTCGGCAATCTGAATTTAGTTTTTAATGGTTAGATATTGTTTTTATATATTGAACGAACTAATTCTGATTCTGGAGGTGTCCGGCCTTCGACAGTTTTGATTTAGTTTTTAATGATTATATATTGTTTTGACATATTGAACGCATTGGTACTGAGTCTGGAGGTGTCTGACCTTCGGCAATTTTGATTTATTTTTTAATGATTAGATAATGAACGCATTGGTTTTGAGTTCGCACTGGTTCTTAGTTTAGTAGTTCTATGGATCGGAGTTGGATTAATACACCACGAATAAGTGATACTTACGAAAAAGGGGTGGAAGAATTCATACAGTTCGTAGAACATAATGCCGTTAGTTGTAATAATGGAGTAAGGATAAGGTGTCCTTGTGTGAATTGTTTAAATGGAAGGATATTGAGTGTTTCTGAAATTAGAGAACATCTTTTGTATGATGGAATTTTGAAAAGTTATACAACATGGACGTGGCATGGTGAATTGTTAGACTTGCCAAGTATGCGCGGAGCTTCGGAGGAATTTCATTTCTCAATGAATGATAGATTAGAAGACATGATTCGTGATGTGGGAGCAGAATCTTTTGCTAATGCAGTTTTCGAAAATATGTCTAATGATGCAGAGACTCCTTTGTATCCTGATTCAACTAACTTTACACGATTATCAGCAGTGTTAAGGTTGATGAATTTGAAGGCAATGAATGGATGGACCGACAAAAGTTTTACAGAATTGCTGCAATTGCTTAAGGACATGCTTCCAGAAGGAAATACCTTGCCCAATCGAAATTATGAAGCAAAAAAAAAAACTTTGTCCAATGGGTATGGAGTATAGAAAAATACATTCATGTTCTAACGATTGTATTTTATACAGAAATGAGTATGAAGATTTAAGAAGATGTCCCAGGTGTGGTTTGTCACATTATAAGGTTAAGGTTGGTCAGAATGATGAAATTGATGAATTGACAAAGGTCCTTCTGCTAAGGTTGTTTGGTATCTTCCAATAATTCCAAGGCTTAAGCGTTTGTTTGCAAATGCATATGACGCTAAAAACCTTAGGTGGCATGCAGATAATAGAAAATGTGATGGATTACTTCGTCATCCTGCTGATTCTTTGCAGTGGAAGAATATTGATAAAGAATTTCCTGAATTTGGAAAAGAAT
>Ga0123342_1005978_pt1 | contig 17215 bp, 11 predicted proteins | sample Turbeawhitnodule_FD_89960 | JGI IMG/M metagenome (GOLD analysis project Ga0123342, IMG submission 89960) | Root nodule microbial communities of legume samples collected from Mexico - Turtle bean Mexico white nodule | ecosystem: Host-associated > Plants > Roots > Nodule | place: Mexico: Nepantla... | reverse complement strand
GGTATTAAAAAATTTCGGGAGGGGAAATTGGGGGCTACAGGAAGAAAATGGGGGGGGGCAAAAAAAAGTCCCTACCTTTTAAAGGTATGCGGGCCAACCCCCCCCCCCCCCCCCCTCCGTCCCGCACTTGGCCTGCGCGGGATGCGAGTTATGCGAGTTGGCCTGCCCCACTTTGCCACCCTTAATCTCTATACAAATTGATGTTGTGTCCTAATGGTATATGTACATATTAAAATATATTATATATTATAAAAATCATTTTGTCAAAAATCTAATACACTTAGTTTTCAAAAACAAAATATAGATTGCACAATCCAGAATGTATTTTCTAATATTGATTATTCTATTGTGCAATTTGGAATATATTTTTCAAAAATTGATTATTACACGACAATAAGCTTAAAAGATACTAAATTGGGGGAAGAATAAAGATTCTATGTCAACAAAGAAATTTCAGTTAATTTTTTTAACAAATTGTAGAAAGACAAAAGTTTCAATCTTAACATATAACATAATAAAATAATACTAAATTATACACTACTTTTTGAATAATTAGTATTAGTGAATAATTTTCTCATATCCATGTTATTATACATTATTGGTTTAGTTAAAAGGTACTACTTTTGTGATGGTAGGGTAGTAAAAATCTAACTGATAAGGATGAAATCAACATTTGGTTTTGGGATACCAACTTGTTGTAGGTGACATTAATTATTTTGTGACAAAGATCAAGTGGTTTGAATTACAATCAAAGAGTTTGTTTCTTAACAAGACCATTGTCGAGGGGAAGATTATTGTAGGGTTCATCAATTATTCGGTGGCGTAGGCTAGGTGGGCCAAGTAAAAAATTAATCGTGAAATTTGGGTTCCCATGCTAATGCAATCCTAACTTGGATCTTCATCTTTTTCTTCATTGTTTTGATTTGAATATCTTCTACTGATGTTGAAGACAATTGCGGAAGCATGGAGAATTGTAGAAATTTGGAAGAGATGAAAATTATGACGGTAAATCTAAGTGACGTTAGGTCAACACAAAGTGAAGTTAGGCCAACACTACTATGAGGAGTCTAGAAATTTTTCTACTAAGAAGACAACTCTAGAGAGAACTTTGAACAAGTAAAAGTGTCTCAATTGGACAACATTTCATTACTCGAATCAAAGTTAAAAATCATATACAAGAGACTTCTATTTATAGGAGAAAACTCTCCAAATCTCTCAAATGAGAGTGTGACAAGGGTCACCACCTTATTGGTGCAAATCCTCTCCATTGAGGAGAAAACATGTGGAACCTCATGCCTTCCTTGCTTATATTCCTCATTGCGCCCTTCTTTTACTATTTTACACTCTACCTTCTTTTCTATTTACATCCTTCTCTAGTTTGGCTCAAAATACAAGGCCCAAAACTTCTTAACTACTTTATACAGTTTTTACAAGGCTAAGAAGAAGAAAAAGACTTTACAATCTCTATAGTAAGTCTCGATTTTCGTCTACCTTCTTAGCCAAAATTTTTGAGGTCGGATGGTTTTCACCGCACACTCTTAAGTAATAGCAAGAGTTGTACCCTGATTATTAGCTATAACTTTTGACCTAATGGTGAGCTTTCGATCCATCAATTGGTATTTAGAGCTGGAAATTGAGAGTTATTCAATTTTTTATATCCTAAAAGGCTAGTCATTCATAAACATTTGTATACGATGCATATCTAAACAAACCTCCTTTTTTTGTAGGAGAATCTGTTCCAACATGATGAGAAGACGAATCTCATAGAGGAGCTCATCGCCACTAGTCTCGAAGGTGACGAGGAGGTCGGGGTTGGTGGTTGACAAGGGCGAGGGAGTTGTTGACCTGTGCGACAATGATGAGACGGTTCTGTTCCAAGCCAGAGATGTCAGTGATTTCTATTAAGAAGTGGACTTTAAGCCTAACTCAATCCCATAAAACCGGCTCATGGGGTGAGGTTTGCACCCACATATATAAAATGAAATATTCTCATCTTTAGTCAATGTGGGATCTCCAACACACACCCCTCACGCCGAGACTGCCAACTCGTGCGTTGGACTATATATTATGAGTGGTCCGATAGCGGCCCGATAACGGGTGGCCTGATAAGCCCAACAAATACTCGCTAGGATAGGCTCGAAATGGCTCTGATACCATATTAAGAAATGGACTTTAAATGGCTAAGATACCGTGTTACGAAGTGGACTTTAAGCCTAACTCAACCCCATAAAACCGGCTCATGAGGTTGAGGTTTGCACCCACTTATATACAATGAATTGTCCTCATCTCTAGTTGATGTGGGATCTCCAACACACACCCCTCACGCCGAGAGTGACAGCAGCTCGTGCGTGGGATAACATATTATGAAGTGGACTTTAAGCCTAACTGAACCCCATAAAACCGGCTCATGGGGTGAGGTTTGCACTCACTTATATACAATGAAATATTCTCATCTTTAGTCGATGTGAGATCTCCAGCTCGTGCGTGAGACAACATATATTATGAGTGGTTCGACCCGATAGCGGGTGGCACGATAGGCCCAACAAACACTTGCTAGGATAGGCTTTAAATGGTTCTGATACCATATTAAGAAGTGGACTTTAAGTCTAACTCAACCCCATAAAACCGGCTCATGGGGTGAGGTTTGCACTCACTTATATATTATGGAAGACTCTAATCTCTAGTCGATGTGGGATCTCCAACAATTTCCTCAATGGTGGGAGGAGAGAAGCCTTCACAGATGAAGGAAGTGACGAGGAGAGTGTATTAGTACTTAAGGCTGAGGCGGTTGACAAAGATGTCAATGCGACCGATGATGTTGAGGATGTTGTATTAAGTAGGGAGGGGTTCCAGTGAAGGGCGAAAGGGTTGGTAAACTTGTTGCTGCAGTGACGATTAGGACTTCTTGAAGGATGAAGAATTGATCATGGAAGATTTGGTTGTTTGTTTAATGATTTGGTTGAACTGTTTCATTTTTTATTTGTTGTTTCGTTAGCAGTATGAACTACGTAATGAGATTATGGACTTTGGCTATCCTTAGTACACTAAGCTACAAATTCTTAATGAGTTTATCAAAATTGATACTTATAGAATAGAAGTTACATAGAGACCTCCCATGGTGTGACTAATGTTGTGTCTTGGCACAACGAATGGATAAACTATAAGAAAACGTTGTAGTCATTACAAAATTAAAGAATCAGAAGCTTTTTTAATGGACAAATAATTGTATTTGATGTTGTTAAGGCGTTGAAGATGAGAACATAGTTGAGGTTGGCTTTGTACTTTCCTTGATATCTATAGATTTTTTGACATTTGTTATTAATTGATTAGTGTTTCTACTATTACCTAATTGATGTTTCTACTACCTAATGTGCTTATCTCAGTTTTCTAGTTTTCCACTTGTTTTTGATGTTCTGTCTACTCATGTGTGCATGATATAGTATATAATATATGTGTGGGGTCATTGTTTAGGACTAAAGAGGTACATTAGGGATTAGAGAACCAAGCCTAAACTTAGTTCTTATTGAATATTTTCTTAAAACTATCTTTGATTTATGTGTAGGTAAATTTTGAAGAATATAAATGAAATTAGCTATGAGGACGTGCAGTTTGTTTGTTTTTTTTTTTTTATCAGCAATGAATAAATAAAATTAAACGAGATACTTCAGGGGTATCCCAACCCATATACAGAAACCACAAAAAGACTTCCTATCTTTCCTTTATGGTTGGAACAAGACGTGCAGTTTGTTGTTTACTGTTTTTTTACTTTGTATTGATTATGCAAACTTAGTTTGAGAATGGTGGAGATTAAAGATAAGAAATAAGAGGGTATTGGGAAAGGAAGGAGTCTATTTCAACAATAATTTGAGTGGTGTGAAAAAGAGTAAGTATGTAGTAGCCAGTTCACACCTTCTCATTTCTTTCTTAGCAACGCAACAATATACAATTTCCACCTTTCTTAACAAAACTACTTCATAGTTGCACAAGATAACAGTGAAGTCGAACCAAAACTTTGTTTTATAATTTAAAATTTAACTTAATTTTCAAACTTTAAACATTGTCATTAAGGTTTTTCTTGGGATGGGGTGTATATGGGATTTCAATTTCAAAAAATGAATTGAACCATAGTAGTCAATAGTGAAATGACCTCTACACAATAATATTTTTTATATATTAAATAATTAATCATATATATGTATACTGTTGACATAAAATTCTACAATTGTAATAGAAGTAAAAATAATAAGATTTGGATTAGAAGATGATAATTAATTATTCCTATTTGGGAAACTTGTATTTAACTTTTATTGATTTTCACTTTTATATTTTGTTTTGTTTTCAGATTGGCAGTAATATGTCTTTCTCAATAATTTAACACCTTTTTGTTAACGTGGTCTTTTTTTTGAAGTGAGTTTCGTGTAGAAGGTATAAGAAGTCATTAGAAGAAATTTTTTATTTACCAACAAAAAAAAAATTATCGACGAAATTCTATTTGTCGCTAATCTTTTTATTATCGACTAAATTATTGACAGACAGTATCATCGACGAATTTTTGTCCGTTGATATTAAAGTATGTGAAAAAAATTAAACAATAATCAATATTTGTTGGTAATTGAATACAAGCACAATCCGTTAGTAAATTTCATCCATAAATTTAATAATATTAATAATAATAATAATAATAATAATAATAACTATAATAATATTAATGATTACAATAATAATAACATTAATTTTAATAATATTAATAATAATTACAAAAATAAAAACATTTCTAAAAATTACAATAATAATAATTACAAGAATAATAATAATAATTAAAAATAATAATAATTACAATAATATTAATATTAATAATTATAATTACAATAAAAATAATAATAATAATAATAACATTAATATCAATAATAATATTATTAAATATTAATAATATTAGTACTAATATTAATAATAATAATAATACAAAATCTTCAAAATTTGTGCATAACATAGTCAATTATACAGTAAATATATTGTTACGATTTTTTGAATCTCTGCACCTATAATGAATTTTCTTTGCTTTGTGTGAAAGTAATGCTACTTAATGGTTTCTATTCACCTCATTACCTTCATTTGTTGTATGTGTTCATATTTTTGTTATAAAACCCCCCTTTTTTTTTCTCTCAAAGCTCACTCTTCATTCAAAATCTATTCATATTTCATTTTGCTATCATGACTATCTTTTCCCTCATTTTTATATCACATCCTTTGATAGGTCTAAGAGAGTGAAGCACTCAATCGGTTCATTCTTAACGTCTCTTTCTTTTCTGAACTTGTTTTTATTTTCTTTTAAGATTGTGGGTCTATCTAATTGTAATACTCCTATTCATAGCAAAATTTGTCATGATTGCACTCCTTGGACTCTAACTTTTGCAATTAATTGAAATTTTGATTATTACTTTTTAGGAAACAAAAGGATAAATCCACCAAGTAATTGTAAAACGTAATTAAGTTAATTACACATGGAACATTCTTAATGGAGTAGAAGAAAAGGGAATCTAATCAAATTTATCATTTTTATTAAATTCGTCATGTCAAGATCAACAATAACTAAGGATAAAACTTATCTGGATTAACAAATCTTGTGAGACCATGTATGGTCTTATACCTATTTAATTGGTCTAAGTCTTTGTGTAATTTTCTTCAAACCTTTAGATAAAGTGATACACTTTATTAAGATAATTATTTCGTTGTGTGTTTCATGCAAGCTTCATTTCATCAAAGCAGTTCGTATAAGTATTTTACAAAGTTCTTCAATGTGTCAAATAATTTTTTTGAATTTGTTTGCCTTATATAATATTAGACTAAGTATGTCTGACAAAGATTAAGTTCATTTATCCTTCAAAGTTTGTTAGATGAAGATTCAAACATGTCCTTTAGCATGTTCACATAATTTTTTTTTTATTTAACATATATTATTGACTTAAACATAAAGCATTTACAATAGAATATCCAAATTATTTAATAGTAGTAATATTCTTTAAAACATTATAAAGAAAAATTATTTCACAAGTCTAAGATGTTACATTTCATAAATGCATAAATATAATCCAAATTCATATTCAATTAAATTTTTAAATCTAACTCATTCATTAAGTTAATCAATTATAGCTTCTCTTACTTAAAATAACTTGCACATGTAATAACATAGGATTATTGAAGAGCACAAAATTATAAACTTTCTATTTGAAATATGTTGGAGTATATCTGATCCTCCTACATGATTATAAAAAAATTATTAAATAATAACTAAATTTAAAAATAAAAAATAATTAGTTATTATATTAACTAAATTAGATATTATAAAAATTAAAAAATTATTAGTTTATAAAGTAGTTTCTATTATTAATAAAAAATTATAAAATAATTTTTAAATTGGTATTTAAAATAGCTACTAAGGTTTTATCTACTAATTACTTATATTCTAAGTTAGTCTCTAAAATAATAAAATACCAATTTAAAAACTATTTATAAATTTTTATTGATGATAAAAACTACTTTAAATACTTATATTAATTATTTTAATCTCTAAAATTATAGTGAAATGCGATTTTGAAAGAATGAAAATTGGAGTGAGAAACTTACAAAGATAGATGAAGAGAAAAATTACTTAGAAGAAGTTTTCTTTTTAAAAAGAAAGAAAAAATAATAATACGCCTAACCCATTAAATCTTACACAAATAATGTCACCAGTAACTAAATTCAAAGCAAAAATATTTGTAGAGTCAAAAACATAATATTAGATTAAAAAATAATATAATATATTTATAAAGACTAAATTTAAAAAAACTGATATAGTTATGACCTAATTAATAAAACACATATACATGGACTAAAAATATAAAATAAAATATTTACCAAAACTAAAGTAAAAAGTGACATATTTTTAAAAAAAGATGTTTAAGCTGCTTAAATTTGTATATTTTCAAAAATCATAAACATTGATTAAAGTTACTCAAAGCTTGTTTAGAGAAGTTTCTCCGTAAACCTTATATAGGAAAAAAAATGAATATAATTTCTCTTTTAAGTAAAATTAATTTATATAAATTAAAAATTAAAAAAAAAGAAAATATGATTGAGTGGTTATATGAAGAAGGTAAAACGTAAAATCTCATTTTTTCTCTTCTAGAAAAAGTTTATAAAGAAGTTGATTATAGATATACATACGAATTTTGCCCTAAAATGGATTTACTTACTTACTCTTATACTTCAAATTTAAAATTTGTGGTTTATTTCCATGCATATTCTTTAAAACACTTACATATTTGGTGTTGTGTGTGTCTACATATGAATAGCTATATATTGGTTTACAAATGAAGCAAACCAAACAAAACTATGAATGTGAAATTTTGAATATCCCTTTTATGTACTTGTTTATTCCTTAGGACACATGAGGAATTTGAGAAAGTAGAAACAAGTTGTATTTTATGTAAAATGTTGTTGGTAGACATGAAAAGAAGAGTAAGAAAACAGGCTATCATATCAACTAAAAGGCTATGTGACCAAATGCGCACACCCTATCATATCAACCAAAAGGATATATGACTCATGCCACAAGGTCCAGTTTCCAACATGCTAACGTTCGATTAATTCTCACCATTAACATCCATTTTTTTTCCAAACACATGCTCTAAAGTCATTTGTCTCTCTAAGAACATGGCCAACACAGGAATCCATGGTTGCTGTAGTAAGATACTGGTGTCTGCTATGATAGATGAAAGTGATGAGACGTGATATCAACTACACCATACTTACACAATAGACTTAGGTTATCATTGACTAGCTAAGTAAAACATTTACTTAATGACTTTTCCAAATTTACTTAATGACTTTTCAAGCTTTCGAAGTTTCGGGATGAGGTTGGTATTCAATGCTTCATCCATAATTTTCTCCCTATCAGTATTTAAAGGGTTGTAACTGTAAAATCGAGGTTTTCGGTTTTTCTTATATTTATCACCTCTTTCGAGTGTGTGTCGGTCATTTCGTTCTTTTTCTTTTTCTTTATCTTTCTTTTTTCCTTTATCTTCATCATTCTCTGCTTGAACATGATTGTGATAATCACGGAATTCTTCAACTTCTATGAACTTTTTCGCTCGCTACCTCAATTCATCTAAGTTAGCTGCTGGTTTATTGAATAAGTTGTCAGTGAACGATCCTGACTGTAGTATTGGCACCAAGTGATCTATGGTCATCTCTGGACTAAGATTTTGGATATTTAAATATAGCTTATTGAACCTTTCCATGAAGGCTCAGAGTGACTCACCTTTTTCTTATCGTATGTTGACAAGTGCAATGGATGTAAGATGATGTGGTTGGCTAGTTGCAAATCGAGTATCAAACTTGAATAAAAGTGTTCTAAAGCAATCCACCGAGTCAGGGGGAAGCCTGTGAACCAACTAAGTGCTCCTCCCTTTAGTGAGGTGGGGATACTCAACACAACATTGAGTTGTCTAACGTATAAAGGATCATTTGTTTTTTATATACGTTAACATGCTTGTCGAATTTGTAGTTACATTATACCGGTCAATGTTTAGCCCCTTCCAATTACGAGGAAGTTGTGCTTCCATGATTTCATCAATAAAGTTCGTCCTCCAAAATGAGAGTATGTTCGGAGTGATGGTGTCTGGAGGATTGATGAGTCTGAGTTTGAATGAGGGTAATATTCTCCTGATTTTGTGTACCCTCAGATTTTTTCAAGAAGGGTTTCCTTCCAGCTTTCGGATCCAACCCTTGAGGCCCTAGTCCTAGTGATGGTCTCCTAACTTTTAGGTCTGGCCTTCTAGGCCCTCGTTCAGGTGCGATCCCGGCTAGTTTTTGCTTCATTTGATCATTCTGTTCTCAGAGGATTCATATTTTCTTCTTGTTCTTCTGGCGAAGGGCTTGTATCTCTTCCCTATTCTTCTAGCGCATTTTTGTCATCTCTCTTTGTAAGGTTTGGAGTATAGCTACTAGCTTGACATTTGTCATGCTCTTGCTTGCCATCTTCCTTGTTGAAACCATTTGTTGCTCTTTGAGTCTATCTCGATCCTACGATGGATGCCAAATGTACTTGTATAGGGCTTAGATAGTACCTACTACCGGCTTGAACAATTGCCTATGGTTCCTCTGTTGCTCCTTCTTCTCCTTTCTTCTCGTACTCTCTTTTTGGTGCTCAGTCGCTCCTCCTACTCCTCCCTTCTTGTACTTGCTCTCTGTACTCGATCAGAAATTAACGTACAAAAGGTTCTACGACGATTAAATAAGTATTCTATATAAAAGTGGTACAACGGTATGTGTTTAGTACTAAAAACATTTTATATTCTACCAATTAAGTAATTTCTCATATCTTCAAAAATAAAAATTATCAATACTTGTTTAAAGATAAGTCACATTTTTTGGGTTTTACAAGTATTATTTTTTTCTATCATTTTAGTACACAACCCATTGAAATTCCAGTACACGGCAAACACCACCATACCTAAAAATCTTATAATGGTTGTTCTAAGTACGCGATAGCCTAAGCTCATCTTTTTTATTTCTATTTTAATTGTCTATATTACAAATTTTATCATCTAGACTTTTACATTTGGTATATTTCTCAATTTTATTTACATTTTAGAAGAGAAAAGTGGTAAATCCCAATCAAAAAGTGAAGTCAAATTCTTATCATTTTTCTTTACACTATCTCTATTGGTAGTGCATAAGTTAGTTCTCATATCCTATGATATGCTATTCCTCACTGCACTCATGAAAAAAATCTAAAATATCACAATATACCTGAACTTGTACAGCCACATTATACATTATCATACAAATATCTAAATATAATATTTTATATCATGTATATAACATCATTATCATCATATTATATATATATATATATATATATATATATATTACTTGAATGACACTAGCTCTAAATGGAAAAAAAATGTTCTATCATCTATCTCGCTCAAACGTGTTATTGTTTCTTGAACAACTATCACACTCTCTTATTGCTTAATTAGTGAGGGAAGTTGATTTTTGGTGAAATAGATTATGCACTACAAGAAAATCATGAAATAGAAACCAATTTTTAGAGACTAAAATAATTAGTTGCAATAGTAACTAGATTAGAGATCATTTTAAAAACTAAAAAAAAAAAGGTTTTTAAATTAGTTTCTATTATTGTTAAATAGTTTCTAAATTGGTATCTAATTAGTAACCAAAGTTTTAGAAACCAAATTTAGAAACTAAATAATTGGTAGTTAAAACATTGGTTGCTAATTAGATACCAAATTAGAAACTATTTAACAATAATAGAAACTAATTTTGAAACCAATTTTTCTTTTAGTTTCTAAAATGGTCTCTAATTTAGTTACTATTACAACTAATTATTTTGGTCTCTAAAAATTGGTTTCTATTTCATGATTTTCTTGTAGTGATGAATTTGGAACCTGCAGTGGAGAAAGTTATTATTTGAATGGGAATTAGAACATGTGCAACAATTTATGTTAGAATTTAATTTTGTCCACCTATCTAGGAATAAACTTATTCTTGGAATGGTTCTATGAACATGATGAGTATTTCTTGGTGAAGTCAACATATGGGATCATTAATAAAATAATGGGACAAGTAGTTTTTTTCAAAGCTTTTTAGGAGGTGAAGGTTGCTCCAAATTATTAAGTACTTGCTTGGAGGACGCTACTTGATAGATTACCTTCTAAACTAAACTTAATTAGAATAGGGATGAATATACCTAACTAGTTGTGTCTAATGTGCCAAATGTGTCAAGAATCTATACAACATTTGTTTTTGGAATGTAAGGTAGCACATATAGTATGGAATTCATGTCATAGTTGGCTAGAAATCCAGTCTCTCCTTCATAATAATCTCTTTGTACACTTTGAACAATTTCAATTGCTACATTTAAACAAAAACCAAAATCAAGTTTGGAAAACTATGTGGATAGCGATGATTTGGAGTATATGGAATCAAAGAAATACAATGGTGTTTAAATATGGTGTTGTTGATGTAGAAGAAGTAATCATATGGCTCATCTAAATGCATTGTTGAGAATTAAATACAAAGAACCTGGTATCACGTTCTAATTCTCGGACTGGATGTTATGTCCTTATTAATGTCTTAAAACAATCACATAAAATATATGTATGTTTCTCTCGGATGCATGGTCTGCCTGCATATTTTTCTACTCCTATTTATCTTTGTACAAGCATTAATTTTTTATGCTACTGCACTAACTTCATCTTTAAGATTAGAAAGTTCTGTATTGTAACAAGGAGCGGAGTATGGCACATAAGGAATCTGGTCAAAAGATTATGTTACAAGATTGTATAAAAAACCATTTTCATAAGTGTATTTGTTTATTTTTGGAGCCAACGAGACAAAGTTAAATCTAAAAAGGTTATAGGTTTTCTATTTGTAGTTTCTGAAGTTTTTTATTGGCTTAGTTTGGTGTTTTGAACTTTAAAGGTGTAATTTTGGAAGATGTTTTAATGAATGGCTATATATTAAAATAGAGGAAGAGGTGACCACACTGTCATGGTTTAGAGGATTGTGAAGGGCTATATTTTGTTTGTGGGTGTTTTTTTTGCTTTGTCCATTAGTGTTTTGGGGGCTATATGAGGTGTTGTATAAGGGTTTAGGTATCCCTTAAATACTCTTATTTATTCATTTTAATCTTTGTTGATAAAAATAACACTATCTTATTGCTATAGTATCACATTAACACTTGAATAATGAGATTGGTTGTATAATATAGCAAGCTCCATAACCATTATGCATCAACTCTTCCTTAATGCTTGTGATCATATTGTCGCTTGAGCGAAGACAATTGTTTCATGCTCCAACAAGTTTAAAAAATTTCATGTACCATTGCCACACCTCAGTGCTTGTGCGACCATGTTGTCGTTTGAGCATTGAGTATCTAGAGGAATAATATAGCGTGAATAATATGCTTTGTCATTTGAACATCAATGTTGGTACTTGAGAGACATTGCTTGTGTGACATACTAAAAAGTGTCATATTTCAGTAATATTGCATATTGAAATACAGGCTTTTATGGATACTAATTGATAAAATAACTATAATATAACCCCTAATTTAGGAATTTAAACCTTTTTACATATTTTGTGATTGTAATATGAATAAGAACAATTTATTCCAAAATTTGTGTTAATTTCAGGATTCTAGGGAAAAATGGAGATGAAAGGACAAAAGGAGAATATACAAGATATAAAGGGAAAGTTGGAACGCTCCAAACACTCGCCAAAGCCAAAAACTCTCAAAGGATCTTGCCCAAGCGAGATCACTCTAGAGACGTTGAGCCTATTTTCGTCCAACTCGCCTAGGCAAGTCTAATCACGCCCATGAGTCCAATCACGCCCAGACGAGAAGCCACTTAGCCTAAGATCTACTAGGTTAAATATGAGGCGTGAGGCACAACCCTAGAAATCAATTTGGAGAATAGAAGGTGTTATCGAGGAGGAGCTGTCAAGGAGAAACATCCTAGATCTCACTAGTGGAAAAAATCTCATTTACGACACCAAATATACATCGTTTTACTACCAAACACTGTCCATCAAAACGCGATGACATTTTTTAAATTAAAAAGGGTCTGAAACGATGGTGTGCGCATTGGGAGTGATCTTCAAACTCTTATGTATTGAGGTGATATTTAAATATAATATTATGTTCTTGATTGATGATTGGTATTATCATTTTATTTGTAATGCTTGTTTACCATCATCAATATCCTTAGATTTGACTGAAAAGTACTTCTAAGTTTTTGACCAATGATTGGAATATTAGGAATAGATTTGAAATGTTAATTGCTATCAACATCTAATCGTAATGCCAAGGAGGTTTTATAAAAATGTGAGGAATTGATATTTAGGAGACTCTCTTAATAATTTTATATGTGAGGATTTTCGATATAAATGACTTTTATATAGACATCAACATCAATCAAAGGATAGAATATTACTATGTTTTTCAAAATACAAAAGAGTAAGAATGAAGAACTCTAATCAAAGGATAGAACTTCAAACTCTTTGACTTACTTTTTTTATAGTTCTTGCAATCATTATACAACGAACTCCCAACAAACTTTATACTTTTATTTTCTATTTAGTGAATCTTGTACTTGATAACTCAATTGTTCCTTGTGGGTTTGATATTCTTCCTTAGGAACAAATTATTACTTTTGACGCATTACACTTGCGGTAAAATAGTCATCACATACCAACACTTGAGTGATATATGTTAGAGTTAAAAAAACTCATTTTCAGTTTTGTACTGAAATTACCATTTTACCATGTGTGTTTGAAGTGGTTGTGTAGTTTTTTTAACTTGAGAAAGCAATTTGGAACTAGATTAATGACTATAAGGACTTTTGAATGATTATCGAGGTTTGAAATAAAAATTGTTTAAGTCATGAACATGGTAATCAATTAATATGTTGGTGTGGTTTTGAACTTGAAACATGGTTAACCAATTTGATTTTTGAATGATTTAGTGAATTGGGAATTGTTGAATTAAACTGGTTAGAAATAGTTATATTTCTAGTAGCAAATTATTTTATGGAATTTTAGGTAAGTTTTTTGTTGTTGAATGTTTGTGTTTTGTCTTATTTTCACTCAAATACTAAATTATTGCTCAAGCTAAAATTTGAGAAATACAAGTCTCTACTTTCAGCATGATTTTTCCACAAACCATAAATTCTTGCTCGAGCAAACATTAGAGCGTTGCAATTGTATCATTTATGCTCAAGCAAAAAAAAAAATCAATTACTTTTATGTATTTTTAAGATTATATGTAATTATGACATTGATATACATATATGTGTATATGCATAATATAAAGAAGTTGTAGAGTAATTATTAATCACATATATATAAATTTAAATGATAGATTTGATTAGAATAGGAATTGGTATGATGTAATTGAATTATAATTGGTTTATTCACGTATTTTATATGGTATGCTGACCTTGTTTTTCAGTTGTAAATATTAAATAAAAAAAGAACATGCGCTACAACAAAGATTATTGTTTCACTAACAGTTTAAGTCATGTAAATTAAGACATCAGGTGATGAGAAGCTGAGGAGAAGTTTCTTGTGTAACATTCCAAAAATGTGATATACTACCACTTTTTCAAATTCTATGTTTTCATTATTATTAAATAATTTAAATAATGTTATACGCTTTATGAATAAATAAATCAATTTTGTCTGAAGTATTGCATCCATTTCAACAATTAGATATTTTTTCGTCTAATGCCTTTTGTCTAATAAAACCAAAAATTGAACTTTACATATGGACACAAGTTTTCTTCTCATATCTTATTTCATGAAATGCTACAGATGCGACACAACCTAGGACTCTCTCTGACACTCACAAATCCTATAGAAAAGAAAACAAGTTAGACGTAAGAAAATAACTTGCATGACAAATTCACAAAAAGGACAAATGATCTGCGTTAAAAAAAAGTTGCATAAAAGGCACGTAAAATATAGTTGTATGAACCAAGTAAAGTTGTTAGAACATGGTAAAAACTATTCAGAGTCTTAACTAATCATTTGACAATAATTAAATATCATAAGACGAATCGAAAGATGAGATGAGATGGAATAACTAGAGTATAATTAAGATCTTTCTTACAAGGTTACTAACTCGAATGAAAACAATAGATTCTTAGTTATTGTTTATGATGTCACAAATTTAATGCAAAAGATAAGCATACTAAGATTCTTTTCTTCTACTCCATTAAAAACCTTTCCTCTGCAATTTACTAAATTATGTTATTTCTAATTATATGGAGGATTTATCTCTTACAAAGTAACTGTTGAAATTTTAATTCAATTAAAACCAAATTACAAAACTAGAATTCAAATTGAGAGAAGTGCAATAATTACAAGTTACACTATAAATAAGCATTATCGTAAGATAGGTACACACTCTTGAAAGAGAAACAACAAACTGAGTAGAGAAAAAAAAATCACAAGATCAACAAATCAATGTTAAAAAAAATATTCAAGTAAGGGAATAACACATTACTCTATATTCAACTTAAATGAGGTGTTTCTAACCTCATTACTCTATTTTGTTTAATTAAAGTGTTTTTTGTTTCACTTTATATATGACTATATTTTGATAAAGTGTGAATTTAAATTATATGTAACTGATGGTTAATTATGTCTCATAGATTTTAATGAGTAATATCTAACTCAAAATGAATTGTCATTTACATTGAAACTCATTTATCATGACTAACCATTATAAAGATAACTTTAAATTGATAAACTTGAATCAATTATTGATTCTGATATAATTGCACCATTTGTGTTATTTGATCTTAACATATATGAGTCATACAAAATCATTACAAGACACTTGTTCTCATTTTGTATGTGTATTATCGCATTTTTTTGTATATGATTGTTTGGTTTCATGCTATCATTGTATCATATGCACAAGGAAAGGTTGATGCAGGTTCTCGTGAAAATCTTAGACAAATTAAAGGTCTTTCTCATTATTAGTTTTTGTTAAATTTTAAAGATGTACGTTTGATATGCTTTGCTCAAATGTAATTGTGTTATAATAGATCTGTTGTGTAAATCCTTTGTTGGATAAAACATAGTATCATCTTGAACTTTATGTGAAGCTTATAATAGTGATATAGGTTTATATCCTTACAAGTGTGTTAGAAACACCAACCTCAAGAAAAAAAAATCTAATATCACTACAAGAAAATCATGAAATAGAAACCATTTTTTAGAGACCAAAATAATTAGTTGCAATAGTAACTAAATTAGAGACCATTTTATAAACAAAAAAATTGGTTTCTAAATTGGTTTCTATTATTGTTAAATAGTTTCTAAATTGATATCTAATTAGCAACCAAGGTTTTTGCTACCAAATTTAGAAACTAATTAATTGGTAGTTAAAACCTTAGATGCTAATTAGATACCAATTTAGAAACTATTTAACAATAATAACAACTAATTTAGAAACCAATTTTTTTTTTTTAGTTTCTAAAATGGTCTCTAATTTAGTTACTATTGCAACTAATTATTTTGGTATCTAAAAAATGGTTTCTATTTCATGATTTTCTTGTAGTGTATAATTTAGTTTGATAAATTTTAATTTAAGAAAATGAAAGAAAAAAAAATCATGTAATTTTATTAAAAAATATTTTTTTCAAAAATAAAACTTAACAAATCCATAAACCGGTACGTTTATCAACACACTGTGAACACTTTACAAACTAGATACGAACTTATGCAAAAAAAATTATTTAGGAAAACAAATTTATCCAAACAGTATAAAATTCAGATTTTGTGAATAAAATAATTAGAATATTAGTAGTACTCCAACTCATATAAAAACTTTTAACTAAGTTTTAACGTAAACAAAAATCTACACGTAGGAGAAACAGAATAAACCCATTACCCTCAGGTTATCCTAAGGATGAACCGCTCTGATACCATTAAATGTAACACCCCATAATTTACATATAACTATTACAATAAAAGTTATACCCGTTTTTATACAAACTTGGAGTTTTTCAAAACATTCCAAATATGATTAGGACATATAGAAATACAAATATTTACAATATAAGTTTCAAAGTCAACACCCTAAAGCTCTTCAGACCCTCCGACACCTGTAATATCATTTGCTCGTGTACGTAGCACAGTCATCGCAGTTCAAACACAACAAGAAAAGCAAGGGTAAGCTAGTGAAAAGAAATTGCATATCATATCTAATTCTTGCAAAGAGAACCAACCAAACAAATCATTTATAAACATTTATTTAAATGTTGTCATGTAAAATTTCAATATCAATTTCATCATTCATATAGACCACACATTGATCTATTTTCAATCACAATCATTGGATTTCATTTCAATCCCACTTCATCTTTCGGAAGACTCATTAAGTATGCCCCTACAAGAGACTAACACCTGACCCAAACATTACCAGCGAATCCAATAGAAAGGATCAGGGTAAGTTCAAACATCCAGTACTGAGTGTCTACAGTGGGACCCGATGTGTATGAACTCCCTCTCGGCTTCTCACCACCTGATATCTTAGTCTACATGACTTAGATCATCAGTGAAGCCAGAGGATCTCCGTTAAACATAGACTTTTCATACTTAATGTACCATCAAACAACAACTCATACATTATCCC
>Ga0123342_1005977_pt1 | contig 17216 bp, 8 predicted proteins | sample Turbeawhitnodule_FD_89960 | JGI IMG/M metagenome (GOLD analysis project Ga0123342, IMG submission 89960) | Root nodule microbial communities of legume samples collected from Mexico - Turtle bean Mexico white nodule | ecosystem: Host-associated > Plants > Roots > Nodule | place: Mexico: Nepantla... | reverse complement strand
TCAAGATCAACATTCTTGGTGGTGTATGTGCTGAGCCAAAGGAAGTGTGTTTCTTGAGGGGATCAAGGTCACTTCTTTGGTGGTGTGTGTAAGTAATCTAGGTTTGGTTACTTAGTGGATTCCTCAGTGGTTTCTGGGAAAACTGGATGTAGCTCTTGGTTTAAGAGTGAACCAGTATAAACTGTGTGTGCAATCTCTCTCTTCCTTAAACTCTTTAATTTCAGTGTGTATATTTTTCAATTGGTATAAACAACCGATTGTTTTCCTAGTGCTGTATTATTTTGCTTTGTGTTTTTGGCTAATTAGATTCTAAATCAGGTTTTCTCAAAGGAATTTCATTCTAGACTAAAAAGTTTGCGAAAACCCCCTTTAAACCATTCACCCCCCTCTAGTTTAAAGTAATACATTCTTACAATATTTACATGGTTGATAATTTTGTAGAACATGAAGATTAATATATTATTCTCCATGAAAGGAGAATCTTCTGATGCTCTTCTTCTTCTTTCATTCTTCTGGTCATTGCTATGATGAGAGGTCCAATATGTAGCTTCTCAGGTGGTCCTGTATCACATTTGAATCATGAACTTTAAGGATAAGACTTCCAAGTAATCAAACAATTTTTTTACAATTTTCACACTCATTTGCGCACTTAAAGAATTCAAGAAAGAATATGATCAAGTGTTGGTTTTATGAGTTGCTTCTGTTGCGTAGTTATATTTTATTATTTGTACTTTGTTTTTGTTTTTGGATTGGTTTTCCAGGTTTGTAATCTTGGTGATTAGGATTTAATAAAACTATAGATCTTGAGAGTTGACAAGGTTGTATTTCCTCTTAATATCAAGTATGTTGCATAACCTCTTGAAGTGGTTCAAGAGTTTATTATTGTAAACTTTTTAGAAGTTAGTTGAACCAACAATTCTCAAGTTAAATTGTTGAGTTTGGAGTAGCATCAATAGGATCTGAACCAATATAAATTCTTGTTTACTTTATTTCTTGTTTTCTCTTTTCATGATATTGTTGCACTCCTTGTATCAATTTAGATTTTGATTAAAGGTGCATCCTAATTTTCAGTCTTCAAGGTTTTGAAAAGAATACTAAAAAGGTGAAAGTTTTCAGAAACTTTTTTATATAACCAATTCACACCCATTCTCTTGGTTTAATTTAACCATTCTTTTTTTTTTATATAACAATTGGCCTCAGAGATGGTTTTTTAAATTTAATTAAAACAAAGATATTGCATTTTCAAATGAATTTATAAAATAATTCTTTATGGAAGGTGTTGCTATAAATAGGACTCCATTATTTTATGGAGAAAATTATTTTTTTTTTGGAAATTTATAATGGTTTTTTTTCTTGGAATCTGTTGATGGAAGAATATGGGATGTTGCTGTGAATGACCCTTTTTATCCCATGATTTTATTAACAACATGCATGATGAAAAAGATTTTCTATAACAAATGAAACAAGAACAGCACAATATGATGTAAAGGCAAGGAACATCATAGCATCGACCTTGACTTTGGATGAATTTTACAGGATATTCATTTGTAAATTTGCAAAGGAAATGTGGTATGTCCTAAAGGTGACTCATGAGAGGACTAAAGAAGTTAAGAGGGTGGTAACAATTATTTTACGATCAAATTGAAACAAAATTTAGTTCCAATGCAGAGACCTTTTAACAATAGTGTTAAACCGTCTACCACCAATAGATGATAGTATAGAAGTGATTAGATAACCCCAAGTCACCTGCCAACAAATCCAATAGTGAATCCAGTGAACCGAATTCAAAATCTATCTCCAAACAACACAAGTTAACAATAACAGTAAAGTAAAGGGGGTTATGTTTGTTTAGCAAGAAAATATAATAGATGTTGTAAGATGAATGAAAAACATGTGATTCCCAAGTTCTCCCACCAATGTATTCTTCACAGGTTATCAAAAGATTACCATCCTTCAATTCTCACACAAGGTTAAACTAAATTAAACATGCATTAATCCAATTCAATCAAATCTTATAAGCAAAACATGCATCTACTAATGTATTAAATACCCTAATTGTATCCATGTGTCTACTTATGAGATGTTTTTCTTTTATCTCTTGAATCATGCGCCTAAGAGATTAATTAGTGCAATGTGAACTAACCAAGAAATCTAAATTAGAGAAAAGAATTGAACCCTCAACTTGTGTTTGAGAACAACCTTTTACAAAACCAAATTTCAAAAAGATCATAAGGTTAAAATAGACTGCTATAGAGAATTGAATAAACAAAACTTTTATTGATCAGAACCTTGGAACTCAATGTGGAATTACAAGGGAATCAACTGAGAAGGTTTATCCTTCCATGAAGAGGAAATAATTAAAAGAAAAATAAAACTAAGTCTAAAATTGCCATTCGACCATGAAACGCTATGAAACGCGATGCTATGTTCTTCCCCATAAGTCACTTTTATAATTTTCTCTTCTTTGCACAAAATCGAAATGAGAATTTGCCTCAGGATTTTGTTTTATAACTATCAAATGTTTCCTTTCTCTTTTTCGAATTATCAAGTAGATATTTTTTTCCCAATCAGTTCCAGATCTCATTCTTGTTCTCTTCCAAATATTTTGTTTCCAAACACCATTCAAATTTGCTCATTTATTAAAATTAAATAAACCTTATTGCGAGAGATATTTGAAGAATATTTACTTGAACAATATATTCAAAGGAGATTTGGTCTGTTTTTTGTGCATTTAACAAAGGGATTTTTAATTTAAAAAATCTGAGAGAATATCCTTGCAGAAGATTTGCTTCCAATTATATTTTTTATTTTCTTCCAATTTTGTTTATGAGATATTGTAGATTTAATTATATAACTATTTAACTCATAATTCATTTCCCATTTTGATTTAAAGAAGCAACTTGGACTTTGGTGTGATTCAACCCACTTGGACTTTCGTTTCCCATTTTGATTTAAAGAAGCAACTTGGACTTTCGTTTCCCATTTTGATTTAAAGACACTTATTATGTCAAACTGTATAGTGAGATCGTTTGCTCTGAGGAATATTAGATCTTCTACTGCGATTGAAACACAAGACTAGAAAAAATAATACTTAAGTCCAAAATAAACCCAATTAGATGAATCTCAATTAAAACAGTGGATTTATTCATGATTATAGTTCAAGAATCTATGCTTAAAGCTTTAAAGTGTGAATGAATTTATGCTCAATAGAAGGCAAGAAAGAACACCTTTGATGTGCATAAAAGATTCACTAATATAGTGAACCATCTTGTAGCATTGGGTAAACATTTTGATACTAAAGAATTAAATATTACAATTTTAAAAAGTTTGAACAGGTACTGGCAGTCAAAGGTCACAACTATCTCTAAGTTAAGGGATCTCACAACCATGAATATGACAACAATTTTTGGAAAGATAAGAGAGCATGAGTTGGAGTTAGGAAGACTAAAATATGAAAAAGAAGAACGCAACAAGAAAAGCATACCACTAAAGGTAAACTCAAGAAAGTTGGATGATGATTCATATGGCGAAAATATGAATTTTATGGTAAATAAGTTTTTTTCTTGAGAAACAAGAACAATAATAGAGGGTTGCAACAAAATGATCAAACCTCCAACATCATCTGTTATGAGTTTGACAAACCAAGTGATATTAAACTTGAATATCCTTTATTAGATTCTAACAATGTTGATGACATGAAAAGTAGAAAGATCATAAAAGGGAAAAGGCCTACATTGCTTGGGAGGAAAATGTATCATCCTCACCAAGTTCATCAAGTATTAATGGAGAAAAGGCAAACATGTGCCTAATAGTTTATCATTGTTCTAATGCAAATAATGTAAGTGATTATAATTCATCTCAATGTTTTCTTAAAAACCAACTTCTTGATGCGTTTAATGAAATGCATGAAGAATAAAAAAAAATTGATTTATCCAAACAATAGATTAAAAAGTTAGAATAGATGGCTGGAAGACAAGCTGAAACAATTGGAAGAATAAAATCTCAATTTAAAAATAGATATGGAAGGTCTTGAAATGATTTACGAAACCTCTTGCAATTGTGACGCTAAGTTGAAAGGTAAAATTTCATATTGTGATTTATGCAAGTTTTTGGAATGGAAAGTCAAATATATTGAAGGAGAAATGACAAGATTACCAATTGAGAAGTATAATCTTAATGTCCTCTTTAATTCTCAAAGATATGTAAATGAAAAACCTGGATTGGGATTTCAACCAATTAGGAAAACAAATAATTTTAAAAAGAATTCATTTACATCTAAACAAATTCTATTGTTTTTATTGTATGGAGAAAGGGCATATGATCAATAAATTTATTTTAGAAAAGTTGTTATACCTAGAGGGAAATATATCTGAATTACCAAAGGTAGAAAATGTGCTACTAACATGACATGACCCAAATTTCTTTTAGGGACCAACGAGATGAAACTCTTATTGTTTTGTAGGAAAGATGTTGATAATGATTAATATCAAGAAGATTTTACAAAGATAACAAGAGCCAAAAGATCAACCACAAAGAAAGGGGAGACTCCAGATGTTGCAATACCTCCTTCCATTGGAGGATGGTTCAGTGATGATGAATCAAGAGAAGATTTCATAACTCTCTAGAGTGAAAGGAAGATCATTCAAAAATTTTGTTCTTCTGGACTACTTTAGAGAGGAAGGATTCACCTTTCAATAGTTTATTAAATATCAAGGGCTAAAATCTTTTGGGGAAATGCAAGGACTATATTATTCATACTTGATAAGAGTATTTTTCAAAGCATAGTTGGTCGGGTTGCTTATCTCCAAGGTAAAAGGTGTAAAAATAATCATTAACGCTTTTGTGTGGGCAAATATTGCTAAATTCAATATGAAAGGGGTAACAACCTCGGATCTTTAAAACTTTAGCAAGATTTCAAGTTTATCTTGATTATCTAAGGAACCCAACTACTCTTCAAGGCACCAATTTTAGGCAATTCAATTCTCTTTCTATTTCTTTGTTTGTAGCGCTTTGATATTGCTTCAATCTTTATTTGCACAAATCTTGCTTCTTAGCTTCATCTCTTTCCTATTGGACGCTCAATTAGGGAACTTTGACTTTCAACTCTATATGTGCCTTTATGTTCTTTTGATAATTCCTGGAAATAATGTAAGTATCGATGAACAAAATAATCATCATAAGAAAGCATATGTATCACTGAAACAACATCTTTCTATCTTTGAATTATCCTGACTTTCTATTCTCAGTTTTTTCACTACAAAAGCATTTTCAAATAGTTTCCAAGTTAATAAATTATTTTAACGTTGAAGTATAATTAGATTTTAACTTGAATATATTTTCACAAAATATATTTTAAAAAACTCTTTCATATGAAAAATACGTGTGCTTTATTTTTTCAAAACTTTCCAATAATACACTGTTCATTTGAAAACTTTCTAATACAAACTTAATTTTATTCTTTAAAGCACAACTTTATTTGAAATAATTTATAATCAACATAAAAAATATTTTTCATTCACAAAATATTGAAGCACATAATATTTTAGATTTTTATTGTGCTCTGTTTTACGTTATTGTATACAAAAACTTTCCAAAATCATTTATTCATAAATCTTATTTGAAAATTGTTTTTATATGAATTAAGAATGTCAAATAAGATTTGAAAATATATAAGGAGTGTCATAAAGAATTCCAAGAATGTAAAAGTTAAGTATAGACACTCCCTGATATAGTAAATTGTCTGATGTGTAGAAGACAAGATGATTGGTTGTCGCATGTAAGTTTCAGTGACAGTCTGATGTGTTTACAAGAACTGTATAGTTGAGCTTTTAACATGATTTGGAATCATCTATCTTGTTATCCTTAAGGGACTGTCTGGCAAGATCTTCTAATGTGTCCATGAGCAATAAGATCGTTTGGTGAGACCGTCTGGCAGGTTCTTGCATTGTGAGACTATCTGGCACATCTCTTCATAGTTGAACTGTCTACTTGGACAACGTTCTTCATTTTGAATGTTCTCTTTATAGCATACAAGTACTTAGAAATTTATCCAATGCTAAGATGAAGACTAAATCGTTTGAAACATTTTACTAGAATGTCTAATGGATCTTTTCACTATATGATCGTCTAGTGAATCTTGCTCATATTCTTTTATTAATATTGTGTAGACTACACATGAGTGAACTTCATTAAAAATCATAACACACATTATAATGTTTATTATCATCAAAACACATAGAGTCTATATAATGAGATTGTCTAACGAGTGGTAGATGGTGTAGCACTTACCGAACCATTTAGTGTCTTAAAAAGATCTATCAACACCGAACACTTATCTAGGAAACCTTAAGAATATATTATCAAAGGATAAAAAAAAGGAAGAATTTGATAATTCATTTAGTTTATGTGACGAGGAAAATGTTTTTTTTTTTTAAATAGTGAGACTCCTCTCACTATTTTTCATTTCTAATATCTGATTAACTTAATCAAATTACATAATTTTTTATTTTACTAATTCTTACCTATTTTTTCTCTACCAATCAACTATAACATTCAATTTCACTTTTTTAACGTTTTTGTTCTGAATTTTGATATCACTATTTCTTCATACTCATAATCACATGTCATAGTCCTCATAATGGTGCTGAATCAAAGCTTCTAAAACTTGGCCATATATAATAGTCAAAATATGATTGAGCCGTAAGGCTGCTAAGTTATTTGTCTAAAATAGCATAGCTTTATATGCACAATATCAAACTATGATGCAAGTCTATGAAAAATAATAATTGATATATTAGTATCTTTTGAAGTGCTTTTATATATAATTTATTTGTTATGTTTATTACTTTATGTTTTAGCCACATATTATCATTCACGTTTAACAAACTTTTTTCAAGAAGACGAAAAAGATTTTGTAGCCATAAGAAAAAAAAGTAAAGGAAGAAAGAAAGAGAACATATGTTAGGCAAACGTTTGCGTCATGTTTCATTTTCATATGGTCCCTTGGGTTGAAGATTCAATTTTTTTCACACACGCTTTGTTTCATTTTCTTTTGGACTATTTTTATCTTATTCTAGATTCGGACAAGTGATTGATGGGGTTGCATAAACCACATATTGAACCTTGAGATAAACCTTACTAATATTATTATTAAAATAATTTATGTGTACTAACGATTCTTTTATATAATAATGTTATTCATCATATTATTTACTGATTTTTTTATGATTACTTTTCGTTAAAGAAACTTAACTTTTCCCTTTTAGTCGACAAAGAATTAATTAAATATTAGACTAGACCATCTATATTAAGTATTCAATCGTTCTAACGATTTTTATTATACCAAAATATTGAACTCTTGATAGTCTAATTTGATTTTTATGTTTGAGTGAAATAGATATGAATATCTTTTTTTTAATCATATTATCTTTGTTGTTACAAAATATTTTATAGTCCAATTAATAAGAACTAGAACAAGATTATAATGGTATATTTTGTATGTGCAGTTCACGGTTAATTGATAGGATGCAACACCCGTTGTAATATAGTGATGATATATTTTATGCATATGTTTATTTATTTTATTATATTCTTTTATATATAAAAGCTTTCATGATAGGTATCACTATGCAACTTGACATCTCAGGTAGGCTTATACCTCAAATAATAACAATAACCTGTCATCACATGAAAAAATATTATTAAAAAAAGAAAAAAAAATATGGAGGATTAGACCAAAACTCATATGTTAACAAAAACGATACATAGGTAGACTATACTTATTTATAAAGAATTCTAATAACAGACTAGATGGAAGCCTATTATACCAATGAAATGATTCTCTATGAATAAATCCTAAATTAGCCAACTTATCAGCACATGCATTCCCTTCAAGAAAAATATGAATAACCCTAAACTTGATTTTTCCCACAATAATTAAGACAAATATTCCATCACGGAACATTAGTCCTAGCAGTAAATGCAGCACAAACCAAGATAGAGTCACATTCAAGTCATACATCAGTAAGCCTCATCTTTTGAGTTTCCTCCATAATATGTATAACTTCATAAAACTTAGCAACCATAGCAGTCTAAACTTCAAGAAACGTAGAGGAAGCACCAATAAACACCCCCATACTCCCACGGAAAATACCTCCACAATTAGCAAGACCAGAATATCCCCTAGCAGCCCCATCAGTGTTAATTTAAACTCTGCCTGGTGTAGGGAACTCCTGTCTAATAGGAAGAGGACGAAGAACTTTACCAATACGAGTATTAATACCAAAAAACTTAATCACGTTGAAATTCATCATATCATTATTCATTGAAGCTTTAGACGAATTTCCCACTAGACAAGTTAAATCTTTAGTTACCGAAATAGCCTTAGAAACATGAATACTATCCTGAAATCTAGCATAATTCCACATATGCCATATTACCTAAATAGAAAAAGTTATCGCAACAAGCTTAATCAATTCAACTAAAGGACTACCATCAGTCTTAATAAAAGAAAGAAGATCACCCTTATTAGAGAAATGAAAGTAAGAAAAATCTGTCGAACACAACTCCAAATATGTAAAGCATTAAAACATTCAAAAAATAAATGTTGAATAAATTCCTCGTGTTTTTCACAAAGTGTACACATAGAACATATATGCAAACCTTTATTCTGTATATGTTGATCCGTAGGAAGCCGCCCATGAAAAACTTTCAAGAGTACTAGAGTTTTGGAAGGCGGAATATATGAAGACCAAATGAATTTACCCCAACCACATGGAACTCCTGGTTCCAAGAAAAAAGTCCTAGCCGATTTAAGTGTGAAACGAACAGATTCATCTGGATCCAATTAGTAATATCTTGCTCCTCCCTAACCATGATATGATTAAAGAAATGAGGCATTTGCTGTAAAGACAAGGGAATATTTGAGAGACTGTATCTAGAAATACTAGCACCATCAGATAACCCTGCAATATTTGCTAAAGAAGTAGTAGAATACCATTTATCATTCCATAAATTAATAAAAGTACCTATACCAATAGTCCAAGAAGTATGGTCAAGAATAGTGTCATAAAACTTCTTAATTTGAGTCCAGATAGACAAGGATTTATAAACCATTCTAAGCTTATATTTTGATTTAAGAACTCTGGATTTCAGGAGAAAAGACCAAGGTTTATTGCTATAAGCAAAGTTCCAATCAAGCTTAAGAAGATACGCGTTATTTTCATGATGAAGGTTAATAATCTTCAAACCTCCATGCTCAAGAGGAGAACAAATCTTATCCCAATTAACTGTAGCTATGCCTTTTTTTGGAATAACACCAGTCCAAATAAAATTTCAACATCACTGCTCAACTTGCTTAAGAAGGGAAAAAAAGTCATTTATACATATTAATGCTATAAGCTAGAAATCCAGTAATCATCGTATTAACCAACTGAATCCGACCCATCATACTAAGAGATTTAACTTTCCAAGATGTTAGCTTCAATTTGACTTTATCAGCCAAAGGTTAAAGAAATCGACACTTTGGAGCACCAACAAAAACAGGCACTCCTAAATAAGTAAAAGGTAAACAACCATGACTACAAGAAAGAAGACGTTGATTTTTGGTGACAAATCTTTCAGAATTATCCATGGTGAAAAAACTACTCTTAGAAATATTAACATATTGACCCGAAAAATCTCCATATATTTTAAGAAAAACACTCAAAGTTTTGAGAGACTTATTATCCACCCTACAAAAAACAAATATGTCATCAGCATATAAAATATGAGAGCATGATCAAAACAAATATTTATAGTGAAGAACATGATCAAACTCCTTCTTAGCAATCTTTTCTTGATAGATAAGTCCATCAATATCAGACAAACTAGTAGTCTCTAAAGTTTGTTGAATATCAAGGAGGAGACCTTGCTTAAGAAGCACTACATTGTGAACGTTACTAAAATAATTTTTATTCCATGCTTGAAGCTCAATTTTCAACCTTTTTAACTTATGTTGCAAAATAAACATAGCACAACAAACAACAAACAACCGTATTAGCCCAAGAATCATGAATAAGCTTCATAATTGAACTATCCTAAAGTCACATAGAAAAGAAACGAAAATTGTCAACCTTCCTTAAACAATTACTAGGAAGACTAGCAATAATAGGGGAGTGGTCAGAACAATTTTTAACAAGAACCTGATAAGTACAATAATCCCATTCGTCCAAGCACACTCAATTACATAAAACCCTATCCAGTTTTCCATGAATTATGTGTAACCCTCTCATCCCATTACACCAAGTATAACAAGGTCCAGTAAAAGGCATACAAGTAAAATCATTAGTATTAATCCAATCAAGGAATTCATTACAAAAAGACTGATTAGGAGCCACCCTCCTTTGCAGTCATCAACCGAGAGTACACCATTAAAATCTCCCAAAATACACCAAGATCCTGTGAAGAAACTAAGATCCCTCCACAAAATTCATCTAACCAAGTATGTGTTAGCATCATAAATACTTGCAAACTTAAAGCATTTATCATGCAGAAGGAAAGTTACAGAAGTAAACTGATCATTGACCAAGAAATTTTGGATAAGATTTGAAACCAATAAGCACCTAAGCTTAGCAACTTTATTAACAATAGGAGACGTAATAACCAAATGCAAATTAACATATTTAAAAAGAACATCTAAAGCATCGGTGTACGATATCATAGGTTCAGCAAGAAAAACAAGGAGAGGTTTAGGGGAAAGCTTGGGCTAAGCTGACACAATGTTGAACTGTGGAGGAGATGGGGCCTCGCTACATGTGTGTTTGCTAGCTTTGAGAGTGGGTTGTGCAATCTCAAAAGGGTTTATGGAAGCTAGGGCTAAGCCCAGGCTAGTTGTATGGGTTTTCTACGACTAAGCGAGGGTTAGATGATCTCAAGAGATTTGGTAGCAGCTAAGGCTTGGCCCACGCTATTTGTGTGTGTTTTCTAAGACTAAGCGAGGGTTAGACGATCTCAAGATGTTTGATGGTAGCTTGAGTTTGACCCTTTTTACTTGGCCATGGAGTAGACAATCTCAAAGACGTGTTAGGACTTGGCCCTCACTTCTTGTGAGGGTGTAGCTTCATCTCCACAATCTCAAAAGATTGGTGGAAGCTAGGGTTTAGCCTTTGCTTCTTGAGAAACATAGTTCCGCTTGCACCATTCTCTCCACTCTGGTCATTCATGTGCTCCATTTTAGTATTATACACTTTACCATTCTCAATCCCCTAACATTTTCAATATCCATGTCCCTCTCATTTCAATATTTTTGGTCTCCCTCTCCCTCTCATTTTCTGTCTTGGCTGGTAGCTGGAGTCTGTGTTTCGTGTCTCCATTGCTGGAAAACTTAGCTTAGAATACGAAGTTGAGGTGGTCCGTTTGAGTTTTTTTTTTCATTTTTGTTGGTTCTATTTTTAGGTTTTTATTTCCATTTGAGGTTCCGTTTTTATTTTTGTTTTGGTTCCATTTTTAGTTTTTTATTTTCATTTTGGTTCTACTTTTATGTTTTTATTGTCGTTTTGTTTGTGTTTCTGTTCATTCATGGATCCATATGTTTTGATGCAAAATTGGTTCTAATTGAAGTTGAGGACTCAATTGAGGTTGATTATATGTTTGTGAGAACTTATTGAATCTGTGGTTTTTATTTAGCCCTTGTTGAATCGGTTGAACCTTTTGTGTGTTAGAATAGGTCGGAAGAGCATTGTTAGCCTTTTGTTTAGTGATTTAAAGGTTAATTTTTATTAATTATACACTGTAATAGTTTGAAAATGTTGATTAGTTAATTTTGTTTTTAGGTTTTTTTATTATGAAATTGTTTGTTAGTTGAATTACTTTTTTATTTTTTTATCGTGAACTTAGTCTTTAGTTGATGTTAATTTATGGTCAGTTTGATGCATGTAGTTTAAATTTCACTAAAATATTAAGTTATTATATCCCCTCCATAATATTAATACTTTCTTTTATTAGCACATTATAGAACATTAACATGTGAATTACCTAATACGTTTGGTGTTTTTAATATTTATATGTTGCTTTCAGATAAATTTCTGGATTTTAATTTCAACTTTTATTTGGATTAGAAATTATCAATTATGATTTAGTGTCCTTTTTTGAGTTTTTAGTCCCTTTTTAAAACCACACTATAACACGTTTTTTTTAAAAACCACACTATAACACGTTTTTTTTTAAGTAATTAGTAATTAATGTTAAATATCAATAGAAACTACTTTATGATTTTTTTTAATTTATAAAATAATATTTAATTTAGTTTATAGAGTAACTAATTATTTTTGTTTTTAAAATTAATTATTATTTAAAAATTATAATATTATAATTTATATTTTTTATGTTCCTTTTAGAAAAGTATATGTTTTTTTGACAATCTCTTTTATTTTTATTTGAAAACATATTATTAAACCCTTTCTTTCATTATTTCAATAAACATCCAATTATCTATGAATAAAGAACCATTATATATATATATATATTATTCAACCGTTCTGGTATATTTCACGACTTGTTGGCTATGTACTAATAATCTAAAATAGTTTTGTGCTGAAACATTATAACAAATCAATATTTTTTTTAATTTATACTAGAAATTTTTTTATCAATTAAGAGAGTAGATTTTCTTACATTGATGTATGACTATTAAATTATTACAATTATTATAGTATTATGAACAGACATGTGGTTCTTTAAAAGTCAACAAATTTAAATTTCTCAGTACTGTTTTGGACTAGGCACAACTTGGTTAAAGTTGGATCAAGACATGTTTTAATCTAAATAGATAAGTTTTAGAATAAAATTTGCTTCTTTTTTTTAATTTGCCCACAAGCTAGTTTTAGTAGGCTGAAATTATTATTTTTACTTATTTATTTGTATAAAAGTTTTTAGGAAGAAATTAGAAACAAAATTAAAATTATAAAAACATTTTTCTTTCTCGATGAAACCACTTAAAATGTTGATATAAACATCGTAAATATGAATCCTTAAAATTTTAGTTTCAAACTCAAATGAATTGTTGAGATTTATAATTCTTCAATCTGCCCTAAACCCATTATCTAAATTAATCCATTTTTTTGTATTTATTCAAATTATGGTGTTCATCCTTATCATGGCCACCCCTCCATAAAAGCCACCATACCTAAACCTAATGAGTTAAAGAAAAGTTTTGCCGACCTAAAACCCTAGACCAAGACACTTTTTTGCAAGGGAATATATAGCTACAACAAGTTATTATATATTATTACTATTATTATTATTATTATTATTATTATTATTTTATTATTATTTGTTTTCTGAATACCTAACACTGGTACGAACGAACACCATTCAACATTCACTACACTTTCATGTTTATCTGCTATCGAATGAAGTTTACTTGTTAAGACTTTGCCACCATAACACAAAAGTAAGAATTAATGTATGATTGGAAAAAAAAAATTCCAACTAGACTTTTAAGTTAATTTGTAAGATATTTTTCATATGCTTTTTATGAATTTTATTTTTAATTTATATATGTACAATCCGATGATCCTCATAGTTAACATAAATTACAAGAGACGATAAAATGTTATTATTCTAAACTATATATAAAGTATGATTAATCTCTGTTGGGTTCTATATGTCAACTCATCACCCTAAAAATTTAATTAAAAAGTATAAATAGAAAAAAATATTTAAGTAATTTTTAACTTTCACAACCTGTATATATTGTACTCGGAGTAATTTAAATATCCAAGTATTTTTACGTGTGTTAGACTAGAATCAGAAGAAATAATTCTAGAAAAAATACTACCTCTAACAGTAATATATAAATTAATTAATCTAGACAACCTTGACACTTATAAAAACATGGTTTGATATCTTTTGTTTTATTACTGTTTACTATTTTTAGCGTTATAATATTGATTTCACTTTTTTTTCTGGGTCGAATCAATATGATTTTTTGTTAAAGTAATAATAATAATAATGTTATAACAATTACACGAATAATACGATGTCAATCAAAATTATTGACTTGTTGATGAAATTAATAAGTATATATACATAACACATGCCATTCACGTAATATTCTAATCCTGAATTTAATAAAAAATTATATTAGCTCATTTAAAAACATAACATCAAATTAAAATCTTTTAAAATAATGTGGTAAATTAAAAAAATATAACACAGATAAATATAATGTTTTTCGTTAAATTGATAATAGTAACGTCACAATAATTATTATATACATGATACAGTTAAAATTGATTTGTTGATGAAACTAACATATAAACAAGTAGCAAGTCATTGAAGTAAATTATTATCCTGAATTTGATTGAAATAATTATATTAATTTATTTTTTAAAAATAAAATAAATAAAAAAAAAATGATTAAAATTATAAAAAAAAAATATTAACGAATCAATAAAATTTTTCATTAAATTGATGATAATAACGTAACAACAATTACATAAATAATACAATAAAATGTTATGAAATAAGATTGACTTATTAATGAAATTAACATAGACCTGTAACATATTGGAAAAAAAAGAAATATTAACTAGTATAAAAAAAAATCAAATAATAAAATGAAATTAAAGAATCATGATAATTGAAGAAAAATAAATATTAAATCTAACATAAATTATTTTTTACTTAAAAATATTTACATAAAAACTCATCTAAATAAATTCTAATAATAATAATGTAACGTCCCTTTTTCTCAGCATTCAAGATTTGGTTGTCTACTTGATCTTCAAGTTTTTTGGCATAGATCTGCGCATGATCTCATAATTGGTACGAATTGATTATGGCATTTGTCAATCTATTACAAGAAAATTATTATTTATTGAATAGAAATTAATTCTAGATAAAAAATAATTAGTTGTTATAATGATTATTTTTTGTAGAAATTAATTTTTTTTTAAATTAGTTTTTATTATTATTTAATTATTTGTAAAAACATGTAATAGCACTTTCATTTTCTTTGTTTATACATATTCATATTTTTTTTCTTATAGGCCTCTATTACCTTGTGTATTTTTTACTCTAAAAAATTATTTAAGTATCATTTATTTTTTAACTTCTTTTTATAATTTGTTAGTTGTTTTAAACATTAGTTGTGTTTTTAATCATGTAACTTTAATTTTTTTCATGTATATTAAAAAGATTATAATTGATTTAAGATTTAAAAACTATTACTAATCTTTTTCACTCTCATACACTAGTGAACCTATCCATTTATAAGACATTTTCTTAAATAGTTTTCTTTTTAAAAAAAATTATCATGTTAGGCATCATTATAAAACTTGACATATCATATAGACTGATACTTCAAGTTTCAACAATCATTTGTCACTACATGAAAATAATATTATTAAAAAAAACTACAAACAAATATGAGAGACTAAGCCAAAACTCATAGAAAAAAACTTAAAAGGAATGATACTTAGGTAATCTATATCTATTAATAAAGAATTTTAAGAATAAATTATATGGAAACCTATTATACCAATGAAATTGTTCTCTGTGAATAAAACCTAAGTTAGCAAACTTGTCAGCACAAGCATTACCTTCATACAAAATGTGAAAAATCCTAAATTTAATTTTTCAACAATAATCAAGACATTTGTTCCATTTATTATTATGAAGAATCTAAGAACAGTCAAAACAACAATCAATACAAAATCACATTTAAGCTATAAACTAAAAAATCCATCTTTTTGACGACTTTTTTATTGACATGGATAAACATTTTCTTAAATAGTTATGGCTAATATAAATGAAAATTTTTACTATAACTAGTTGAAGTTTTTTTTTTTCTTTTTGTGGTATATGAAACTATTAATTGCCTTTTGTAATTATTTATTTGTTTTCTATACAAATATATAAGCTATTATATGTTCTAATAATATTTAAAATATTAAAAAGAAAACATAGATTCTCATAACATAAAATAAGTGCTTTTTCAAGTTATCAATGAGTGACTTTCATAATAGGAGACCACACCATTGATGCATAATTTGTTGTCACCGACCTTAAAGCAGCATGAAATTCAAAGGCAAATAACATCTCCTTCAACTCGACAATGATCCTAATTTCCATTCATCACCATAATGCTCTCTACTTTCAATTTAGTCAGCTTAGAACATCTGAATATATTTAATAACATTAATTATATAGTATTAACAAATTAGTTAATAACTATTAGAAAGACACAACAAATTTTATTTTATTTTTTTGGATATTATCATTTATGATAAATTCTTATAAAGATAATTATTATATTATTATTTGTATAATTTATATTAAAAATAAGGTTATAGAAGTTTTTATACTTTTATACCAAGGAGATTTCTTTTAACTAATTCAGTGTAACTCATACTTGCAATTCTATGTTATATATTTTATTTATTATCTTATGATTTTACGTTATTTATAAATAGATTTTTTTAAAAAAAATTCTTCTACTTTATTGTATTTGTAAAGTTTGAAAGTTCCACTTCATGAGAACTCGGTAAGACATTCGACTTTTTGAAGAGTATTTTACATTTATCATGAAATTTTGGTTAAAACTTTCCTAAATCACACAGGTCCACAGGTCCATGATTTTGAGGAGAAATCAAATTCTAAAACATCAACCCAATGTTCAACCTCACCACACATCAAGTCAGGTATCACACTAATCATGAAACAGTTATGGGTATCACCAAAGACAAAGAACTCTAGCATTATGAAACAATTATGAAATCTCATGTGCCTTCTAAGCTTGAAGGTCATCAAGATAATGATCCCTTATATTAGACTGTCTACAGGGATGAAGGACATAATCTTTTGAGTGAATTATGTGTATATTGTAGAATCAGTTAGGTCCAAAAGGAGAGACACTAGTACATAACAATGCTCTAACGACGATTAAAAAGGTTATACAAAGACGGTTTGAAAATCGTTATTTTGAGTGTCGTTGTAAATCAACTGTTTATAACGACAGTTCTAGAATTGTCGTTATTCTGCCAAAGAAATAATGAAAAAATAATAATTTAAAAACGGCTCCAATTGTCGTTATAAATGCTTTTTAAAGACAGTTTCAGATGGAACTGTCATTATAAATGTATTTAAAAAAACGTTTTATTATCATATATATATATATATATATATATATATATATATATATATATATATATATATATATATATATATATATATAT
>Ga0123342_1005976_pt1 | contig 17217 bp, 10 predicted proteins | sample Turbeawhitnodule_FD_89960 | JGI IMG/M metagenome (GOLD analysis project Ga0123342, IMG submission 89960) | Root nodule microbial communities of legume samples collected from Mexico - Turtle bean Mexico white nodule | ecosystem: Host-associated > Plants > Roots > Nodule | place: Mexico: Nepantla... | reverse complement strand
GATGGAATTAAATTCATCAAGGTGAGATTGGATGGGAGTACCTTCGGACATTCGGAGTGTAAAGAGTCGCTCCTTTAACCGGAGTTTGTTTGCAAGACTTTTGGTCATGTATAGAGACTCCAACTTACTCCATATGCCTGCTGTAGTTTTCTCGTTGATGACCTCACGCAACACCTCACGGGACAAGCATATCTGGATTGCAGACAATGCCTTTTCATCCATCTCATCCCACTGCTCCTCGGTCATAGTGGTTGGCCTCGTCATTTTACCTGCCAGAACTTTCTTTAAACCATTATGGGTGAGAACAGCTAGCATCTGGACTCGCCAGATAACAAAGTTGATTTTACCATCAAATTTCTCAATATCGAATTTCGACATTGTTGAACAACAGATCCTGGTTGAATTATCGAAAAGCTCTGATACCAATTTGTAGGGATATCGTATGCGGAAGCGTAATAATTTCAACCAAAGATTATGAGAAATTAAAGTAACAAGGAAAATGAGAATGATACCAGAAATTTTTGGGTGGAAAACCCCTTTAAATAGAGGTAAAAAACCACCGACGAGAGAGCCAAAAACTTCCACTATAATGGTACTGGGAGTACAATGAATTCCTCACAGGCTAATAGATAAATAACCCCAAAAAAAATTCTCTCTATATAGGTTAAACACTTACACCCAAGAGAAAAAATAGAGAGTATAGGAAAAGAGAGAGGAAGCGTGTGTGTTGTTGTTTGTTGTGTGCTACATTGCTTGAAGGAAGCCACTATATATACTGGTTCTAGGAGACAACAATAATAAAATCAATTAATGGTAAATAACCTCCCTTTGATGACAATTAATTGTAGTAAGAAACCTCCATTTGATGACAATTAATTATGGCAAGTAACCTCCCAATTATGTCAAGAAAACAGAAAGGTGAGTCATAACCCACAAATTTGATAATATATAACTATTATATATGCCAATTTGCACATTTGCACTCAGTTCTATGGAGTTTTTATTCATTAGTGTCTATTGAAATTAAAAGAAGTTTCACAATTAGACAGAGATACTCATTTATATATCCTTTACATGCACATACACCCCATTTTTACATTTTCCAAGTGAGTGAATGAGTTCTCTTCTCTTATATTTTTTCACCTGCAGCAGATACAGTGATATTTATGAATATATGTCAAAGAAAACGTTTGAGAGAGGAACATAATGCACCAAAACTCATCTTATTCTCTTATTATTCATATATATATTCTCTTCCTAAAGAATGACATTTCATTGTAACAGTGCCAGAGCAAAAGAGATGCTTCTAATTGTAAATGGTTTGAGAGAATGTTTAACAAGAGCCAACCTTCTGAACATAATGAGTCCATAGAGTGTTCACTCGTAATTTTGTCTGCAAATTTTGCCCAAAAAATTGTAAATGTATATATATACACACACAATTCAATAGTTACATAAACAAATACAACCAAAAGTTCATACATTATATTTTGATTTCTTCTGCTCTTTAACTCGGTTTTTCTTTTTCATTGGTGATAAAAAAAAACTCAAATTTTCTTTATTGTGAGATAGAATTACTTTTAATGTGTTGTTCTCTGCCTAAACACTAGTGAATAATACTGGGTAAACAACCATGTCCAATAATTATTGGTCTTTAGAGAAATTTAATAAGAAAACCATCAATTCACTAATACTTTTCATCAGGATTGGAAGAAAAGAAAATATAACAAGAATAGAAAAAATGTCTCTCTCACACACACATATATATATATATATATATATATATATATATATAAAGATAGATATAGATATAATAACTTAATTATCTACTGGAAAACATGTGGATTGAGATTATAATTTTGTGATCTAGACTCTGATGTGTATCTTTTTCTTTAAGCTTTTTTCAACCTTTTTACTCATGCCAGAATTTTTTGGCCCTTTATTTTAATAGGAACTAACTAGGAATAAAAAAAAAAATGAAAGGCAGAATTGCGGATGACATCAAAGTCTTATGACAGCTTTGAAGCAGACACAATAAGAAAAATTATTTTTAATGAGATTATTTTTGACATTTTTAGTGGTTTTAATCCTCGTTAAGTGTGTTACCTGTAGTTTGTCTTTTTCTTGGAAGATCCAACGTCACTAACAAATTATCGAAGGTTTTTACAAATCCTTGGAAAATAATTACTTCCTGACGGTTTTGAACCCCCGTTATTTCTGATGGTTTTGAACTCCCGTTATTCCTTACGGTTTTGAACTCTTGTTGTTCCCAATGGTTTTGAAACCCCAGTTATTCCTGACGATTTTGCACCCCCGTTATTCCCGATGGTTTTGAAATCCCTGTTATTTCTGACGGTTTTGAAACCCAAGTTATTCCCAGCGGGTTCAAAACTCCGCATCCTTATTACCTCTGGAGGTTTTCTAAACATGGCGCATATATAAAAAAAAGTAGGTGACAAATAATAAAAATGTTAGGACAAATTAATGGATCCAGAATTTTCAAAAAGATCTAGTGACATACTTAATGCACTAATTCATTAGTAAATCACCACTAGCAGTTTACATCCCAAATAAAATAATAAATTCACATCAATACGTGCTTAGAAAAAAACAGCTCGAATTGACAAAGACACCAAAATATCCTAGTATGCAAGTTCCTCCTTCATATTATCCAAGGAATATGCATTGACCTCCAAGTGTGGAAGACTCCCATATTGTTCATGAACATTAGTACAAAAAAAGCATGGCAAGAAGTCTTCAAAGATTATAAAATTACTAATTTGATTTCTATTATTATAATTTTCTTTTCTCTTTTACTCCCTATACTTAAAAACAATCTGACAACAACAAAGCTAACCTCAAGCTAAGCTAAGCTAAGTAACAACAACCTTCCCTCACCCAACTACACCCAAGCTAAGCTAAGTAACAACAATGTTACAAATTATTGTGCCACAGTATAACAATCCAATCAACTACCTAATCACCAAAAAGCTATCATGAATTTAAACTATTGGAATTATTGTGAAACAGATTCTCTAACATCTCATTGTCTCAAATGAGTAAAAAATATCTTATAAAAGATTTACCTCAAGCGGTGGAACTCCAAGAAATTATCTTAACTTCAAGCTCTTACAATAGAACTGTTCTCAAGCTCCCTCAAACCCTTGAAATCAAGGACACGGTGTTGAGAATCATTCTGGAATCGTTAGGGCTAGACCTTCAAAAATAAAATTACACAACACACACCTCAACCAATATAACACAGAAAGAAAGAAATTGAGATGGAGCAAAATCTAGGGTTTAGCCTTCAACTCATAGAGATTGAAAAAAAGAAAGAAATTCATCATAGGAATGGAGATGGAGACTCAACCTTCAACTCACAAAGATTGAAAAAGGAAGGAAATGCGAAACTCACCATCACAGTCCCACGGACGATCGTGTTCTCATGGTCGCACGCTCGTAGCTCGCATTGCTCAACAACTCGCATTGCTCAACACTCACACAGTTCCAATGGTATATTTCAATCTTTTGTATCTACACTCACCAGTGTTTAGGCTTTTCTCCACGCACCCAAGCTGAGCAATTTTCAAATAAATAAAAAATTAATTATTTACTTAGGCTGAACCTTCACAATTTTATTATCTATTTAAATTTAATTTCAAAATGTATAACATGGGCTTAACTTTCAAATTTTAATTTTTTATTATTATTTATATTTTCAGTAGTGACTGTTTGACCAATGCAACCATTTTTTTTTAAGTTTATGTGAATATAACCCACGCTTACCCACACTTTATTTGAATTTTTTTTAATAGTAAAGGTTTAGTTGACACTATTTAGTGTCCACAGTACCTCCGTCACTTTTTTTTGTAACTAATTATACTTTTTTGGCGTAGTGGTTGATGTTCCTTTGTAGGTGTAGTGAAGAATTAACTGAGATTGTCGACACTAAATATGATGTCCGATCTGGTATAGGTGAGATACAAAAGAGAACCAATGAGTTTTCGATAGGGAGAGAAGACTTTGCTTTAGAAAGCTGGATACCTTCATGCACGGAGAGCCGAGAGGTTTGAGTCATGGGAGTAGGCATGGGTACGCAATCAAGTATCCCAGTTTCATTCATAAGATCCAAGGTATATTTTCATTGACTTACGTGAATTCCTGTACGTCCCTAACATTCTTTATTCGAAAATGCTTATCTAAAAGTTTGGTAACGTGAGAGATTTCCTTAGCATCATTGCTAGTGAGCCCGATATCATCCATATACATAAGAAGAGCAGTGGTGCTAATTTTTTAAAAAAGTGAATGATTTGCATAAGATATTACATGGTTGTTATATTATGACATATAACTAGGACTTAATGCATCCAAGATTGACTGATGGATGGACTGAATTATGAAATTTGTATCGTTTGCTTGGTGACAGAGGTCGGGCCATGGGTTATGGTAAATTATAAGCAATAGTTAGCAGATAAAGCAACTGTTTTCAATGGTCAATTTGTAAATTTCCAACTTACCATTATCCGATATCATACTGAAGCAAGTCATCTGGTGACATGTCTTTCATTTTTTTAGTTCAGTTAAAAATATTTGAGTTATATTAACAAAACTTTATAAATGCAAAGACATTGTAAGTGGATGGAGGATTTGGGTGTTGAGTTTGGGACTTATCTTTGAGAATCAAAACTAACCTCTGTTACTCTATTCGAGGAGGGAAAAATAAATCAACCAAAATTGGAGCCGAATGGAAATACTTTTGTAGGTTCAATAGGTTGAAAGAAAGAGACACCATTATCTTTGAGGCAAAATTTGACCAACCAAATTGCCTTATCAGAGTTCTCCTCATGCACAACAATTTGCTGAAATTTGTATTTTTTGTAATGCTAAATGTTAGGTTAGTTAACTATGTCTTTTTGTAATTTATAATTACGTTAATGTATTTCCTTTATTTGTTGCTTGACATTCAGTTAGTACATTCTCTTTACCTTCAAAACAAAATATTTCCCCTAACAACATAAGTGTTTTCGCTTAACCGCAAAACTTGTCATTTGAGTTAAAAGAATGTTGAGATGAATTATCTTTTTTTCATTACAAACTTCCAAAATTTTCGCTCCAGTGATTCACCTATAGTGAGAGCGAAATCATTGACGATGATAGTTAAAAATTTCGCTATAGCGATAACATTATTTACTTGGAGCGAATACATGGCAGAGAAGTCAATTTTTTCATTAATTCATCAAGAGTTTTTGCCCCAACGATTATCCTATCCTTAGAGCGAAATCATTGATGAGGAAAGGAACCTTTTTTTGTTGCAAGGACATCGTTCATCAGTTTGAGCGAAAAAATGACTAAGATGAATTACATTGAAAAGAACGTCACTTGGGCAAGTAAAATGTCGAACAAACCAACGTTTCTGGCACTATCTCGCTCAAGCGAGACTGAACTCGCTTGAGCGAGATCCACTAGTGCCATCTTAGCTTTTTGTGAGTCTGGGCAGCTTTGGTGAGTGTTGATGCATTCCAACTTTCTCTTTTTAGCTTTGTACATTTTCTTTTTGCCTAGTCATCTCCATTATTCTCTAGAAACCTGAAATTAATACAAATTTGGGAATACATCGTTCTTAATTAAATAAAATTCACAAAATATGTAAAAATGTATAATTTCATAAGTTAGGAGTTATTTTATATTTTTTTTTAGCAATTAATATATATAAGTACCTATATTTTAATATGAAATATTACTGAAATTTGACACTTATCAACTATCTATAATGTCATTTAAGAAGATATAACAAAAACTATTGATAACCTCCCTATAGCAGACCATCATCTGAACATATTAACTAAGTGGCAAATGTGGATACCCTTGTCACTCTGAGTGCTCACTTTAAAAGGGTTTCCCTCTCAAACAGTTGTGACAGTAAGGACTACCTTACTCACTTAACTACTTCTGCATTAGCTTAAGTGCTCAATTACTTTGTAAATGGTAATGACTAAATTTTATACTGACAGAATTTCACCAAAGAAAACAACAATTCAACAATACACAAAGTGGATACCATTATTGTACAATGTGGTTACTTTCATCGACTTTTACAGACAATTGAATGGTAATCTGTGTTCAAATTAAATGGTAACCAATGTTCATTTTTCATGACCCGTGATTTGATTATTGAACTATTGGTAACATTGTTGTTTATAGTCAACATATTCAAACCTTAAATCAGAACTCACAATTCGCCTCAATAATTACATTTATAAAAATATAACATTACATAAAATACTCATTCTATGTCATAAATATCTACAATTATTCCAATAAAATGGTAGCCTATGTCCATAATCATTTAACAGAAACCTTTCAACAAACCAAATTGGTAGCTATAGGTAAGGTACAAAAACAACGTCAAAATTGGATTTACAAGTTCAACCCTATCCTATCCTAATTATTGACCATTGTAGGACGCTGTCCCAACAAATTTTTTCCCTCCATGTTCCCCACCCTTTATATATTTACATGTTGACGTACTCAGTGTGCTTTCAACAGTGCAGAGATGGCTTCTCCTTCTAAGACATCCCCTCATTCCTCTCCTTCCCCTACTTCTCGGACTCGCGCCACTCGGTCTACCCCTAAATCTACTTACCTTGAGGTTCCCCTGCTGATGAGGTCCAACTGGCCACTTCTCCTAGTCCTGCTGATGAGGTCCTGCCACCCGATGCCCTCCCCATCCTGCCGTCTTTCTCGCTCTGCTCTCCCCTTCCCTTTACATTCCCACTACCATTCCCCCGTCCACTGACCCTACCCCTACTTACCCCCGCCTACCTATTTATTGTGAGAGAATGATCATATTTTATTTTGTACTGTGACCATTTATTAAATAATTAAAACATAAATAAAAACATTGACACCTATGATAACAAATTTCATGTCTCCCTATCCCAACAAATTTTTTGCCTCCCTTTCCCCCATCCTCTATATATTTACATGATGACATACTCAGTGTGCTCTCAATAGTGCAGAGATGGCTTCTCCTTCTAAGACATCCTCCCCTTCCCCTCCTTCTCGGCCTCGCGCCACCCCTAAGCCTACTTACCCTAAGGTTCCCCTGCTGCTGGTGAGGTCCCCTTCTGATACAAACCGGCAGATAACTAAGGACCCAACAAGCACTTCCCAAAAGGATTAGTCATCTCAAGATACAAATCCAAGCCCCACCAAGTCTGGAGAAAGAATCAACAAAAGAAGAAGAAGTTATAAAATCGAATATAAGAAGTTCTTCCTTTTGGTGTTTTTAAAAAATAGAATATGTTTGTAAATAATTTGGACTCACTTTAGGGGTTCAAATAACAAAGATAGGCTAGAATAAGGTGCCTTTAGCATAATAGGGGGTGTAGGTATCATTTTAGCTTATTCGTAGCCCTTTAGGAAGACAAATTGACCTAGTTTTTAGAAGGACAAACTTAGGGTGCGGGTTTGACTTAGTCAAACCCTAAGGATGCCCATTTTTTCCCTTTTCCCATCCTATCCCTCTTGCTTGTTTTCCAAGGCTCCTTCAACTATAAATAGAAGGCATACCATTGTATTTTACAAGTTGAATTTGAAAGAAGTAAAGAAACTATGCACAAATTGTGTAAACTCTTAGTGAGGCTTATGTCCTCTTAGGTTTGAGGTCTTATCTTGAGTGATTGAGAAGCTCTCAAGTGGCGAACAACACACTCATCTTAGAGAACATCACCCTCCAAGTGGCGTGACATTTCTCACCTACCATCATAAGTTTTCTCATTCCATTTTCCTTTACATTTCTCCATTCCATTTTATGTGTTTGTCTCTTAGATTCTCTTATTTGTTGCTCTTGGGTTTCCAAACAACCACTTTTGGCTAACTTTAAAGGTTTAGTGCTTCAATGGTCAACTGATCATTGGGTCTGATCAATAGGGAGGATTACGTCTACCGACGAGTAGAAAGTTTAAGCTTTCTCTCCTAGTTTAGATCAAGATGGAAATCGTACAACCACAAAATCCACAAAATAAGGAGGATGAAGACCCAGAGCTTTATTTAAAGACTTTTTAGCACATATGAGCCTAATTAGACTTTTTTGAATATTTTTGTAGACCTAATAAAGAGGATAACTATAGGATGAAGAAATGCATGTAGTAAATCAAAGAACACCTCCACACCATAAAAGAATATTAGAATCTTGGTCAAAGAACTACAAAAAGACTGAGAATCGATTGGACAAATAGAGACTAATTAGTTTAAATAAATGTATTTTGTAGATTAGGATTTTCATAGGCCATGTATTGGACCTAGTACCATAGAATAATTTGGGTATGTATTTGGGCCAAAGTAGAATAGGAATTTTCTAAACCATAACCAGGGTTTCAATTGGGTTTCTAATATTCCAAGAGAAACCCTAGGAAGGGCATTCAAGGGAAGGGGCCCAAGCTTGAGCTCCAAGTTAGAGTTAGAAACTTGCCTTCCAAGTTTCACTCAAACTTGGGCTCCAACCACAAACTTGGGCTCAAACTTGCCTTCCCAACCACTTTTCTTATTCTGGACATCCAAGTCTCCTATAAATAAGAGTGCTCTTTCTTGTATTTTTCTAACTCAAATTAGTATTGAAATTATCCTCATTTTCTGACATTCTACTTGTTCCTAAGTTATCCATAGGTTAGTCTCCTTCAAGACTTAGCCTATACTTGAGTTGGTCTCACCTCTCACTCTCACAATTTCCTTTATTCCACTCAAACCACTCAAATTCCTCTTGAGTTTTTAAGAATGCTTCTGCTACTTAAATGTCCTTTATCTTTCATCCAAAGAAGAAATCATAAAGAACACTACTAGAAGAAGAGCCTTTTCCATCATTTGGTATCTAGAGCTATGGTTGTAAGAGTAACTCTTTCTTCTAATTGTTTTTCTTAATTTCACGTTATTTCCATTTTTTTTTTCATGTCTCGATTGTTTGTATCAATTGATTTTTTGTTTTGTGTCTTTTATTCGGTTCAAATTCATTCTTCTTACTTGAACCATATATGCTTTTATGTGTTCTTATGTTCCTATCCATGTGTTCTTTTGAATATTTTTGAATCTTCTTCAAAATTTTCCATAATTTATTTTATAATTGAGTGATTTTGATTTTACGATCATAAATGTTTTTTTCTAGAATCATGTTTAGTCCTAAAATTGTCATAAACTTCAATAGTTGAATTTTTTTGAATTTTCAAATTTTAGTTTAGAACTTGAGTAATTTTGATTTTTATATTTGAGTTATTATATATTTGAGTTATTAAATTTCTATTATATCTTTAACAATTTTCTTAGAGTTAGGTTTTCATGATCATCTTCTTGAAATTTCAGTTTCCAAAAATTTCCGAAAATTTATGTGTGAAAAGAAATCTAGTGGTGTAAACAGTAATCTGGATCTGTTTTTTAAATTTCATGAGATATGTTGTGTAAATAGTAATTATGTGGGTGCGAATATTAATCTGATTTGTTTTTCAGATTTTCCTGAAAATTCTTGTTGCGTTTTCATCCAGTTCATTCTGTGCTTGAATTTTTCTGGTGCGATTTGGTTGCGAATTTCTGTGATTCCAATACACGAGAATTTGTTGTTTTTGTTTGAAGTTGAAATTGACGCAGAGGTTGATCTGAAAATCATAATGCATCTTCTATTCTTCTTCCCTCGAAGCGGGTTGAAGCCACTGCGAATCAATTTTGGTGAATTCTGGAAACAACTCGGAGGTGTACTTGTTGGTGGAACTATCGATTTTGAGTGCGTGTTGGTGATCGTTAAGGAAATGGTGCAAACGTGAGTGAACGGAGAAGATAATAGGAACAATGGTTTCCTTCCGGTGGTTCTGTTTGAATCGCGATCGAGTTGGTTTGGTGAATCGAAAATCAAAGAATTAAAGCAGTGAAGAATGAATGATTTGCGATATGAAAAAGAATTGAAGAACTTATGCTGGTGCGTTGATTGAAGATCTGCTGGAGTTTGTATGCGTGATAAGAACAATGCATTTTCCTTTTCTCTTCGTGGTGGCTCTGTTCAAAGTTAGCGAGCTACTTCAGTTCACGGTCGGCGCTTTTGGAAAATATGGTAATGAAAGCAATAGTTTCGGTGAATTAATGACCGTCGCCATAGTTGGATCAAATTATTTCTTCTCCAGCACCGTGTGATTCACTGTTTATGGTGTCGCTATGGCATTTGGTGTTTGGCAATTGATTACAGGTAGATGAAATTGTAATTGGCAATTGAATGGATGCGCGAGCAAAATATTTGTGAATTTCATATCAGTTTGGTGCATTAGATGTGAGCGCCAACTGTTTGACAAAATTACAGGACATGCAATCAGAGTTAATCGTGAAGCAATTTGCGTTTGGTTGAAATTCCAGCCAAGGTGTTTGACGCAATGTTAGGTGTAAATTGTTGCATTGTGTTGTTTGTGTGATCTAATTCAAATTGTGGTATGCTGGTGAATTTTTGGTGAAGCAGCTGTATAATAGTTGTGCAAATAGATTGGTGCAGCAGCTGTCTCATAGTTTGTACAACATTGTCACTTGGTGATTGTTTCAGCCTTATGGTAGTGTGATAGGTGCCTTCATCCGGTTTGCATCTTTGCTTGAATTTTTGAAAGAACTTGGCAGAAGCTAATGGAGGCAATGATCAAGGAGAGTTCAAATGAAACTATGTTTCCTTGTAAGTGCATGAAGAGTAGGGAGAGTGATTGATTGGGTGATATCACTTGAAGAGATGAAGAAGGCCAAAGGTCTATCCTAGAGAGGTTTAGACAAGAGAGAGATTAGGCTAGCAATTTGGCAGCATAACACTCATAAAATTGGTCTTATTAAAATGTGAGTCAAACACCTCTTTATATAGGATAGAGGTCCGACCAATGCTTACAAGAAAGAAAGGGAAATTCAAAAGTGTTATATGTTTGATTTAGGCGCCACATTAGTGTCACATGGCAAGCATAATCAAGTGTGCTCCATGTGACCTAATTAGGTATAAATGATCAGCCTAGGGTAAATGTGGGCTTTAATGATGCCCTACTTATACCCTAGGTAGGTTTTAGATGTCTAACCATAACCCTAATTCACTTAAGAAAAATTACAAATGAACTTCCTATTCTAATTTTAGCAAAAAAATAAATTATACTCTAGAAAAAATTACACTAGGTTATGACATCTTTGAACATATATAAAAGGGTGTCTCTACCATCATTAGCAGAGTCTCAATCTTCTTGTATCTCCTTGCCATAACTCTAGTGATTGGTCTTAAGCCGGACCTTCAACCATCATATTGCGCAAACATGAGCCTGATGTTTTCGGTGCATTGAAAGTCTAGTATATTTCAAAAAATGGTTGCAACTGAAAACAAGAAAAATGACTATTTGACAATCAATTCCCCCATTGCGCCATATTACAACGTTCACATGGCAGAGATTGATTACATATTCAAAAATCTTTTTTACCCTTCTACAAATCTACCCGCTTCATCCTTTTGGAAATTACGTTTGTTGTTGTAATAGATTAACCTAATTTTTATAAGATGCAAGACATTATCAAATCATGAAGTGAATCAAAGTTTTCAAATAAAGAAATTTCATATATTCTATTTTTTAAATTTATTACTTTATTTTAACAAAAATATTTGTTTGATAACCAACTCTTCTACATGACAATTGTGATGTGAGATTTTAAAAAAAAGTTGTAAAATTAGAAAATTATTCTTGTGACGTTTTAAAAAATGTATTCTAATAACTTTTATTTATTTATTTTACATATTGATTATTTTCAACTAATAGAAAACTCTTGGATGGAATAGTCACATTATGTATAGTATCACCACTTTTAATACTAACATACAAGTATATCTAATAAAATATATCACACATAAATTAAAAAATATAACTAAAATTTTGATATTATTAATTGTTAAATAATTAATTTTTTAAAATATTAAAGTTTTTTATTCAATTTAAACGAGACAAATTTTTGGTAAAAAGAAAATTTATTTTTTTCAAAAAAATTAAAATAAAAAAAATCTCATAATTTTTATATTTAAGAAAGTAACATTTTCAATAACTAACCTTTTCAAAACATTAATGTTATGATTTCAAAAAAAATCATTTATAAGCATATGAAAATCTATTTTTTTCTCAAAATAAAATGAAAATTTAAATAATAAAAGTCATATGTTATTATTAATAATATATTTTATCAATTCAATTATTTATTTATAAAATTTATAATTTGTGAGATTCATAATTTTAAAGCATAAACAAATCTGCATATCTAATGTCTCTTTAAAATAATTAAAAAAATTATAACATTGAAGATGAAAGTTATAAACTTGTGAAATAGTTATATTATTTATATAGTAAAACTTAATGGTATTTTTTATTGATCATTTATATCCTTATTTCTTTCTTGTTAGAATGTTAATAGACATTCTTTAGAAGCTTTTCCTAAATTATTGCGAGAAATCCACAAAGTTTGACATTGTAACCTGATTAATATAGTACATACACATAATAATATACTATCATTATATGAAATATAAAAAAATACTATCATCAAAAGAATAATAGAATTTACAAAAATAAAAGAAGTATTAAAAAAGAACAAAATGATGATATGAATTACTAATTTCATAATCATTTATTGATGAGGTTTTGAGTGCATTCATTTGTATTTGACAACCCTTTTGCAGGGTTTACATTCTCTGTCATCACCACCACAAACCCCTCTTGGCTAAATATAAGTTATATATAGTCAATTATACTCCAAAATAATTTAACCAATCATATTTTACGGTGTTCCTTGTTTCAACAGTCTCATCGGGAAGGTAAAACCCTATAGAATGGCTATTATTTACGTAAACATGTGAGCTTTGTGTTGTTCTATTACGTGGTGGATGATCTCAATGTTAATGTAGTTAGTCAAAGTAAGTGGTGACCCTTGCTACCAATTTTCTACACAATTAATTAATTTTAGAAATTTTGAGGTTTGTGTTGTTCTTGTGTATGTGCTCTGTATGAGGTATGTGTAAAGTAACCCCCTAATGGATGACACAAAGGTCAAGTTCTCTAATTTGACTATTAGTGTAGGTAGAGATAGTCATATTAAGTGGTGACTTGTGTAAGAATAAATGATGACTTGCTACAAAGTTTCTGCATAGTTAAGTAATTTTATAAATTTTAAGCTTTGTGTTGTTCTTGTGTAAGGCGGTGAATGAGGTGTGTATAAAGTGACCTCAATGGAATACACCAAGGTACAATTATCTAATATGAGTGTTAATTAGTTAGAGTAAGTGGTGACCTGTGTACAAATAAATGGTGATTGGCTACCAACTTTTTGCATAACGAAGTAATTTTAGAAATTTTGGGCTTTGTATTGTTCTTGGATGGGCGATGCAGTGCATGATATGTGTGTACAATCACCCTAGTGGAGAACATGATGGTCAAGTTCTCTAATGTCATTGTGAATGTAGTTAGTCACAATACATTAAATGGTGACTTATGTAGGAATAAGTGTTGAATAAGGTGCTTTGATGTCTCCAAATCCAAGTGAATTTCTTGAAGACCTTGCTGATGGTTGTGTGTGTCTCTTGTGTAGTTTGAATTTGTTAATCCCCTCAAATTAATAAGGTTGTTTGATTTTAATTCTTTTGAAAAAGATACGTTTTCAAAGGAAAGTGAAAAATCAACCTGTTGAAATTTTGATTCAACTGGTTGTTTCACACTTAGTGTATTTTGAAAAGGATTTGAAAAAGCTTGACTTTGGTTGACTTTGCTGTCAAACCAATTCAATCAATTGTTTTGTGTTTTCAATTGATTGTTTTTCTAAAAACCTTAACAAAATTCTGTTAAGTGGCTTTAATTTGTTTTAAATTATTTAAATTGTTTTGGCTCTTGCATTAAATGCTTTGACCAACTGATTGGAGTTTAAATAAGTTGTTTTACGTTCTTGGTCTGAATTAATTCAAGAGAAATCATTCAAATCAGTTCTTCTAAGATTGCTAAAAAGCTTTGGATCTTTTCTAAGAGTGGAATAGGATTGTGCTGTATCAATTGTTCTTTAATTTGTGATTGTACCCAGGTGTACTCTTTCCTCTCTCTCATGACTACTGTATTTCTATGAGAATTGTTGTTGTGCAGATTTAGAGGTTGTTTTGAAATTTGTGGTGTATTTTCCAAAGGTCGTGTGTGTTCTTGAAAGGTTTAAGATCACCACTTTGGTGTGTTGTGTGTGTAATCAAGGTTTTTGATTGCTCAGTGAATTCTCTGTGGTTGCTAATGACTAGATGTAGCTCTTGGTAAAGAGTGAACCAGTATAAAACTCTCTATGTTATTTCTCTATCCTTTCTCTCTTTTAAAACTGTTTTTTTGCTTGTGTTTAACACTGCTGGTATAATTAACCGATTCTTTTGCAAAAACAACCAGTTGATATTTTGCAATCACATTAAAAACAACTTTGAACTTGGCTGAACTGAATTCTAATTGATTGATTCCTCATTGTCTTTCAATCTACCTTTAATATTTTCGAAAATCTTTCATAAACAATTCACCCCCTATTGTTTAAGGCCAATAATTCTAACAATAAGTGGTGACCTATTACCAAGATTTTGTATAGTAAAATAATTTTAGAAATTTTAAACTTTGTTTTGTTCTTGGGCAGTGCATGACGTGTGTGTAAAGTGACCTCAGTGGAGGACACCCAGACCAAGTTCTTTAATCTCAACACATGTAGTTAGTCACAATAGGTGGTGACTTGCGTAAGAATAAATGGTAATTTGCTACCATTTTTGTGCACAGTGATGTAATTTTGAGCTTTGTTTTGTTGGGTAGGGTGATGCATGGGATGTGTGTAAAGTGATCTTAGTGGAGGACACCAAGGTCAAGTTCTCTAATCTTCATGTGAATGTAGTTAGTCACAGTAATTTGCTACCAAGTTTGAGCACATTAATAAGTTTTTGAAAATCTTAGCTTACTATTGTTCTTAGGTGGGATGGTGAATGAAGTGTGTGTAAAGTGACCTCAATGGAGTACACCCCCAAAATTTTAAATCTCAGTGTCAATGTATTTAGTAATAGACACACTAAGTGGTGACCTAGGTATGAATAAATGGTGACCTATTACCAAATTTATGCATAATGAAGTAATTTTATAGATTTTGAGCTTTTTGTTGTTCTTGGGTGGGGTGGTGCATGAGGTATTTGTAAAGTGACCTCAGTGGACGACATCGAGGAAAAGTTTTCTACTCTTAGTATCAATGTAGTTAGTCACAATAAGTGGTAACTTGTTATCAGTGTACAATTATCGTAGTGGACCAGTCGAACTTGTAGTTGTGTACAATATTTATAATTTATGATTTAGGTTGGACAATTTTATTAGTTAGTGGGTCTCCGTTACCAATGTTACATTGTTCAAAATGTTTAAAGTAATCAATTTAATTTTTCATTTGATAAATAAATTTCACGTGTGATAAACAAACTCAGTTCACCTTATTCATCATCTTCCTTGATCACTGTGCAAAAACTTAGAGCAGGTCACTTCCTAAATGATTTTTCTGAATGACCAACGTATTAACCTCAACCATACCCGAGTCCAATTGGCCAGTACTTCAATAAATAAAATATTTCATACTAAAATTAATCAGAATATGCATTTAAGCATAAAAAAATCATTTTAAATAAAAATATAACAATTATGTCAAAAAAGTCTAATTCAAAAATATGTGTATAATAAATATTTATTTTATTAAGGAACATATTTAACTAGGTTAAATTGAGATTCTAAGAATATGAAGATAAATTAATAATAATAACTAAGTTGAAAAAATATTATTATAATTACTATTAATATTACTAATATTAACATTATTATTATTATTATTATTATTATTATTATTATTATTATTATTGTAATTACTAGTAATATTAATATTAATATTATTATTAAAATTATTACTATTAATAATAATAATATTGTAATTATTATTAATATTAAAATTAAAATTATTATTGATATTATTATTAATATTATTAATATTAGTATTATTATTATTGTTACTATTTATTATTATTGTTAATTTTAATAATAAAATCAATAAAAATATTATTAATAAAAAACCAAAACCGAAATCAAATAAAAAAGAGAAAAAATAAACCTGTACAAAGAAATCTTTTGCAAATACAGAGAAAAGTATAAAAAAAAATGAAACCCAAAGTAAAAATTAGGAAAAAAATTCCAACGTATCAATGTAGTAGGTCCACAAACTATTAAAAATATTAATACTTTTGGAGAGTGGTATGGTGGCGCACGTTGTGAAAATATCGGAAGCTGAAAACAATTGAGACTCGTGAAATTAGGATGGTGCACTAATAATTTCTGCATTGAAAATTAGTGCTGCTTTTGCTGTCTTGGTGCAGGATTTTAAAAATGATGCGAATTCAATGGTGATTTTCACTTTCGGTAGTTTGATTTGGTGATAATTAGATTAAAAGCAATTTGCTGGATATTTTGGCTTTGCGAAAAAAAAATTATTGGTGCCATGTGTTTGGATTAAGAATTAGAAGTGGGATGTTAAAAAATTATGTAAATTAATTTTATAACGTAATTTATATAAATAGATGATGGATTTTAGGTTTAGATATAATTTAATAAAATAAAAGATTTATTAATTAATGTGAGAATATATATATATATATATATATATATATATATATATTATCTAATGAAAATTTGATCAGATGGAAATTGGAAAATAATATAAATAGGGTTTTGTCTTTATAAAGAATGTTGTTTTTACGGTTGACCATCAATAAAGGTATGACAAAAATAGAATTGTCAAGAGATAGACAAAAGGACTCTCATGCATTAAGGTAAGTCTATCGCTATTATAATTGAATGTGATGGGTGAGAATTATAGTTTCTAAGATCCTTAAGATGATGTACATTGTTTATTACTTTACGTTCTTTATTTTACATGTGGTATCTGAGCATGGTTGCGATTTCTGCATGAATGATGTTTTTCCCAATTTTATGAACCTTAATTTTAAAATTATGAATATTGTAAAGAAAATAATATCATTTGAGGATAATTTTGATGGTTTAATTTATCCCTTCATTCCTGTTGCACTATGAATTGATTTCAAATTAAAATAATGAAATCTCAAGCCATCCAGTGCAAAAAAAAAAAAAAAAAAAAAAAAAATTT
>Ga0123342_1005975_pt1 | contig 17220 bp, 7 predicted proteins | sample Turbeawhitnodule_FD_89960 | JGI IMG/M metagenome (GOLD analysis project Ga0123342, IMG submission 89960) | Root nodule microbial communities of legume samples collected from Mexico - Turtle bean Mexico white nodule | ecosystem: Host-associated > Plants > Roots > Nodule | place: Mexico: Nepantla... | reverse complement strand
CTTCCAATTCTGTTTCTGGAATCTTGTAGCTTTTATTTTCTCTTTCTTCTCCTCAGAATATTTTTTCTGTTTTGGTTCAAGAAGCAACTTGGACTTTTGCATATTTGGCCCATTCACAAAGGTGGAAGCTTCCTCCGAATAATTTACTCTAAAAACACAAAATTAACAATAATAATAGTTAAGGCCCAAATAAACCCAATTATAAGAATATTAATTAAAACAATGGATTTATTTATTATTACAGTCCAATAATCTATGAATAAGGCTAGTGAGTGTGAATAAATATATGCTCATCACATACATTATCCCAAATGTATGAATTCAATTTCATACCATTTTCATCATACAATATCATTCAAAACACGATCCATAACACTAAAAAGTCTATTTAACATTAAAAAAAAAACCACTTAAATACTAAACCATCAAAATCTAATATTTCTACAAGTTTAAATAATATATAAACAAACAACACAATATTGGGACCACGTCCCCTCCACATTCAGATCTTCTAGCCTAGGGTACTATTAAAAAATAAAGTTAGCTTCCCTACCTTAATTGCTTGCTTTCCAAACAACTTTTAGAATTTTATCATCTCAGTCTGGATAAGCTTCAAGATTTAAGGGTCTAATGCAAGTTATCCAAACATAATAGAAATTCACTATATAGTAGAATAAGTTGATAGGAACACTCTTCTCAACTGACCTCACTAAGATTGATGATTAAATCATAGAGAAAAATAAAGAATAAGGGATCTTTAAAGTAAAAATGAACTTAGTTTGTTCGGAAATCTGATCGGGTAGAAATGTTCCTTAACTCCTCAGTTACAACATGGTGTAATCAGATTCTAAAATAGATGATGTATGAAGTGAGAAATGAAGAGAGAAGGGAGAAAGTTAGAGAGATAGAGAGAGAAAGAAGAAAGAAAAAAAAGGACCGTGTGTTGGGGGTCTATGATTGTTTCATTTCACGCTGTTACAATAAGTATATCTTAGATCTAGTAATTTTTTTACAAAAGTATATGTAACAAAATTGTGGTTCATGGTATATTTTTTTTCTTCAATTAATTTGTGAAGTTCATTGGTTGAATTGTTGAAATGGTTTAACTTCAAGACAAACACCACTCAATCTAATTTTTTTTATTGGTGTTAAAGTATATTCAATCTTGAAAACCATTGTCCTATGTTTATGAAAGAAAAAAGTTTTATTATGCAACCTACTCATAATACTAACATTTCACAATGAAACTATTAGCATTTGAATATAATATCCATTGCAAACTATCCAAACTTTCAACCATAACATTCTCCCTCACTCATCCTCTTTTTATATCCCTCTTCCTCCTCCCACACACTCTCTCTTTCTCAAATTTTGCCACTTTAAAGGTATGTTGTCAAAACTGGATTCAGACTGACCACTTAAATCGGAAAAAAGAATCAATGTATTAAAGGATATGGATACCAGAGTTATAGAAGGATCCTAATATTAATTGTGTATTTTCTAATTATTAGTTGTTTATCTTTATAGAGGTGAATAACATTTATTTTGTTTTTGTTTGTTATGATTCTAGTATTTATTGATTGATTATTTCTTTCTTTGGTTAAACCTAGAATGAGTATGCAGCTTGTATATATTCAGACTATTTGTTCTGATTCAATACACAATTGAAGATATATTCATTCTCATATCCTTTGTCTTCCTTTTACTCTTTTGTTCATCTTTGTTCTCTTTTGTTTATATCTGTTCTATTTTATAATATGGTATCAGAGCCATTTAAAGCCTATCCTAGCGAGTGTTTATTGGCCTATAGTGTCACTCGCTATCGGTCCGTTATCGGACCACCCATAATATGTTCTCCCACGCACGAGCTGTCACTCTCGACGTGAGGGGTGTGTGTTGGAGATCCCACATCGACTAGAGATGAGAATATTTCATTGTATATAAGTGGGTGCAAACCTCACCCCATGAGTTGGTTTTATGGGGTTGAGTTAGACTTGAAGTCCACTTTGTAATATGGTATCAGAGCTCTGGTTGCTACATTTATGCATGGGTTAAGTTGTTGATCCCTCACAAGATCTTAGTTCACCTTATCATGTTAGTTCATCATATAATCATTCCTTTCTTATTGTCTCTATTATTCTTGAGGGGCCAAATTATCATTATTGGTCTCGTTCGTTTCAAATGAGCCTAATTTCAAAGAACAAAATAGGTTTCATAGATGGAACTATAGAAGCTCCCAATAGTACCAACTCATTGTTTCCAACATGGCAGAGAGCCAATATGTTGGTTGTTTCCTGGATTCTCAAGGTTGTTTCTCAATGCATTGCACAGAGCATCATCTGTATGGACAATGCCTTTGACATATGGAATGATTTAAAGGAAAGGTTCTCACAAGGAGACATGATGCGTATTTCTGATATCCAGGAGATGATTTCTTCTTTTAAACAAGGTGAGTTGACTGTTACAAACTATTTCACTCAATTAAAAATTCTTTGGGATGAACTTGATCTTTTTCGCCCGCTATCTACTTGTTCATGTGCCTCTAAATGTACCTGCAATGCTCTTGTGAATGTTTCTAAATATAAAGCATAAGACCAAATTATCAAACTTCTAAGGGGCTAAATGATAATTATTCGACTGTGAGAACTCAAATTCTATTGATGGACCCTTTGCCATCCTTGAATAGAGTTTCTCTCTTGTTACACAACAAGAGAGACAAATATTTGGTGATCAATCCAAGGCAATGATTGTTACTAGCAAAGGAGGTTATAAAAACAATGTTACAACCTATGGCAGAAGTGTTGGATACGGAAGAGGAAGCTATGGAAGAGGATATACTCCCAAAAATTGCAGTCATTGTGGAAAGACAGGGCATACCATTGATACATGCTATAAAAAGCATGGCTTTCCACCTCATTTCAAGTTTAAAAATATGAACCATGATCAAAGTCATACTAATGTAGTTTTTCAGAATACAGATTTTATTAATAATGAGCATAATCATGAAGGTTCAAAGTCAAAAGTGGAGTCTCAACAAACTGGTTTTACTCCTGAGTAGTATCAAACATTGTTAGCTCTTTTACAACATACCAAATTTAGTGACAATGTTTCTAATCAAGTCTTTGTTATTCCTTCCAATCAAACTGGTAATAATTTTATTTCTTCCTTCAGTTCTTGGATTATTGATAGTGGTGCTACTGATCACATTTGTTCATCCTTAACTTATTTCACTTCATATCATCAAATTAATCCTATTTATGTCAAATTACCAAATGGAAATCAAGTCATTGCCAATTATTCTGGAAGTGTTTTTCTCAATCAAAATCATGTCATAGACAATGTTTTGTACATTCCTTACTTCAATTTTAATCTTCTCTGAGTAGCAAAATTGATTGATAAATTATCTTGTGTTCTTACCTTTGACTCTAATGGCTGTCACATTCAAGACAAAAACTCCTTGAAAATAATTGGTTTTACTAAGATGCAAGATAAACTTTCTATAACTCTGGTATCCATATTATTAAAGGATATGGATACCAGAGTTATAAAAGGATCCTAATATTAATTGTGTGTATTTTCTAATTATTAGTTGTTTCTCTTTATAGAGGTGAATAACCTTTATTTTGTTTTTGTCTGTTATGATTCTAGTATTTATTGATTGATTATTTCTTTATTGGGCTAGACGTAGAATGAGTGTACAACTTGTATATATTGAGACTATGTGTTCTGATTCAATACACAATTGAAGATATATCCACTCTTATATCCTTTGTCTTCCTTTTACTCTTTTGTTCATCTTTGTTCTCTTATCTGTTCTATTTTATAATACAATGAATAATGTTTAATCCATTAAAATTACAAACTAACCTTCAATTGAAGCAATCCAAAAGTCGAAAAACCGAATATCAACCATTTTTTAAAAAATTTAAAGTTATTTCAATTTTTTGAAACAAAAGACGTAAAACATTTCTCATTTTATAAAGAAACTTGTTATTTTAAAAAATATTATTGTGTATTGTTGGAGATCTCACGTCGACTAGAGATTAGAGTCTTTCATAGTATATAAGTGGGTGCAAACCTCACCTCATTGAGTCGGTTTTATGGGGTTGAGTTAGGCTTAAAGTTCACTTAGTAATATGTATGGTTGAAACTTACACTTAAATATTAAAATATATTAAATTTTTAAGCGTATTTTGAAAGTAAAAAAACTTATAAAGCATGTTATTTTAATTTTTAGTATTATTAAATTGTGATGTTATATTTTTCTAATGTTATTTTTATATTATTTAATTATTTCTATTGCTTTATTAATAATAGGTCAATCATTTCTCAATGGTTGGTTCGACCAGTAAACATTGAATCAGTATCGTGACTGATTTAATGATTAATCCGATTTTAAAGAAAAAACTTTAAAGTGAATAAAAAGTTAGATTTTACTTTTTTTCTCTAAAATTCACTAAAGTCTTCAGTTAATTAATTTCAATTGAAATCTTGAAATGATTTTTCATTTTATAACTAAGAAATTGTGGGGGATTTAATGAAAAATAGCAAAATAAATTGAAGAAATATTAAGTTTAGAGAAAGACAATATAATTTATATAATATTTAAATAGTATAATACTTTATTCATATACTCTAAAAGACATCTAGATCTAGAGAGGGAAAGTGAAGAATGTAATGTAGAAGATTATACGATGTGATAGAAAAAAAAGTGTTAGAGAAAATATATAACATATATAGGTAAGTCAAAATTCTAAACACACAGCACAAAATTCGAAATAAATATGAAGAAATTAATGCTTAGAACTTACATCATTACATTATTTTATATATTATGTAATTTATGAGAGTTGAAAAGATAGCCAAATCAAAATTTAAGTAACTTTTTAATCCATGAGTTAATAAGTCAAATAAATCATATTTTGTCCTATCAATGCAATATTTATTTTATCATTTTTAATACTTTTTTAAAAATAAGGTATTAATTGTAAGAAATGGTAACCTAGAAGCATCAAGAACAAACCCAATGGATTGGCACAAAAGATTTTGGATCAAATCACAAGCATGTACACTTAAGTTAAAAGGAAATTAGAATCCAAAAAACTAATAGAACTATGTTGAACATACCAAAACACTCCAAATAACATGTATACAATAATTGTTGAAGAAAGATAAGAAGTAGTAAAAAGAGTGTTCAGCAAAGAGAGCTGTCGAACCCCAAGCTATTTTGCAGCCACCTTCTTGTAGCTGTATCTCTTTGCAATCCAAAGGAACACAATGAAATTGAGAAAGCTAAGAATGGTCAAAAGCCAGTAAAAGTAGTCAAGATGGCCTCTATTGAGATTGTCAGGGATCCAACCAACACTACCATGTCTTGTGGTGATCTTAGTAACAATGGTGACAAGCAGTGTGCTAACATAACTTCCCACGGCATTAGTTGTAAGTGAGAGAGCCATGCCAAAGCTTCTCATGGCATCTGGTGCCTCACTATAGAAGAACTGTAAGGAACCAATGTTGGTGAAAACTTCAGCACATCCAACAAGAAAATACTGGGGCACTTGCCAGAAGATTGACAAGGGGATGGTCTGAAAATCATAGTAGTTGTTTTTTCTGATTATGTCAAGGCGAACAACTTCTAGAATGCCAGCAACAACCATGGCTATGGTGGAGATGACAAGGCCAATTCCAATTCTTTGGAGTTGCGTGAACCCATGTTTGTGGCCAGTGAACCTGCTTGCATATGGAACAATGATGCGATCATAAAACGGAGCCCAGAAGATGACACTTAGTGTGTCGAAAATGGTGAGGGATGCTGATGGGATTTTGAAGTGAGGGCCAACGTGCTGGTCCATTGTGTTGCCTTGTAGAACGAACATGGTGCCCATTTGTCCGTATACAGTTGAAAAGGCAATCAATGATGCCCAAACTGGGAGTAAAGAGATAATTGATTTTAGTTCCTCAACTTGTGTCACAGTGCAAAGCCTCCAAGGATTTGGCAATCTTGTGGTATGGTCAGATTGGGTCTCTACCGCTGCCTTATCCAAACACCTAGATGGAATCATCAACATATTGTCTTCAGAAAATACACAAGAATATAAATCAAACTTGAAGAGATCAGTAGATCCCACATTCACTAAAAATAAGAACATTTTATGTAAGTAAACCTTATAAACCGGTTTTATAAGATTGAGTTAGACTTAAAGTACACTTCTTATGCTAAAGTCATTTCGAGTATTTCCTAACGAGAATTTGTTGGACTTATCAGGCCACCCGCTATTGGGTCACTATTGGACCACTGATAATATATAGTCTCACACACAAGTTGTTGACGGGCTACTTTACCATGGGTTTCAATAAAGTTTCTACAACCATAGTTACTCTTGGACCAGATCTAAAATTATCCTCAAGTTACACTTAAAGTTCTTAATTATCAGGAAAGTACTCTCTTTATTAGCTATAATATAAATGCCTCTATCCTACACTCAAAATTAGAATAGTATGTAAAGACTGTGCCTAAAAAACCGAGAAAATAATATTTCATTTCATGACTAATGAAAATTTATATGAAGTAGATTTGGAAGTTTCTTTTATAACTCACTTGAAGCGGTTTGTGTGATCCAGCTTGCGGCTCCCTTTGATGACAGATTCCACATCTACTGTCTCATGAAGAAGAGACTTATCATCTGGCACTTGAAGACTGATTTTCCTCAAGACTGCAACTATGACTTGACAAATCCTTGTAAGGGGACTGCCTCCAGGTATTTGAAGTCTGTAGAGTCTACTACCACCAAAGAAAAATATAATTGCAATAACCATTGCAACAGCAGGAACTCCAAAACCCCATCCCCAGCCAACATTTATTTGTATCCAAACTAATACCGAAGAAGCAACAAGTGCACCGATGTTAATGGAGAAGTAAAACCAGTTGAAGAAAGAGCTCTTCCTTATTGTCTCTTTCTTGTCGGAATCATCAAATTGGTCTGCACCAAAAGCTGAGACACATGGTTTGATACCACCAGTTCCAAGAGCAACCAGATAGAGTGCTATGAAGCAAGCTGAAGTTTGGGCTGATGTTGGATGGCAACCATTAGCATCACACGATGGCTTTATTCCAGGGGCAGAAGCAGACAGTGTTAGAAGTATCATCCCCTGCATAGTAAATAAACATGCATTAACAAAAGCTTATTCATCATTGCTTGCTGTGCTATTTTATCCTCTTTTTTTCTGCATAAAAGGACTCTGAAAGGCAGTTTAAATAGAACAAAAGTTGAAATTCAGATGGAATGAATGCAATGTGCTGAAAGATAGAATGAATGTTAAAAGATAAAACTATTGATATCATGTTGTTCTCAAATCATGTGAAAATGAACATGTTCTCTCAATTGAGTTGGAAGCAATGTTTTAAAAACCGGCCCAATTGTTAACTCGGTCAAGTACTAGATCGATGAGTTATTAGTCAAATCAATAGGTTTGTAGTTTAATTGCATGAACCAGAATAAGTAACAAAATGTCTATTATTCATAATACAATATGGTTCTGAAAGGCACATAACAAAAGTTTAAATCACTTGCAAATTTCAAAGGATTAATGTGTTAAAGATAGAATGAAGGTTAAAGATAAAATTATTTGATATCATTGTTCTCAAATCGTAGTGAAAGTGAAGATATTGTTTTCTCAATTGAGTTGAAACTTGAAAGCAACATAAATGGAGTTCAAGAAACAAGAACACAGAAGAGTGAAAACTAAATGACTTTTTATGGGGCTCAAACAAGAAAAACAAATTTTCTGAACTTACAATGACATAGATAACTGAGAAACTGGCAATTGTCCAATATCTTCCTAAGTATGAATCAGCTAGAAAGGCTCCAATCAATGGTGTGAGGTAGCACGTTCCCGACCAGGTTGTGACATTATTTGCAGCAGTTACATTTCCCTGGTTGAAACGTTCCTGAAGATAGTTCACCAGGTTTGTACTCATACCATAGTATGCTAATCTCTCACAACATTCATTTCCTGCCACAAAATGGTTCAATTAAAATTCAGCATCTTAGGATCTTCAAGTTTTAGTACAAGCATAAACTAAATTTCAGAGTTTATGCACCTTAAGACAACATAGTTTCTAAGATAAAAATTAACAAAATGAAATCAATACCAAGAATAAAATAGCAAGCTTTCCAATTTCCAGTCTTTTTCTTGTTGGCAGGTTTCTTGGAGATGGTAATTGTCCCATCTTGTGTGTATATGTCATCTTCTGCCATAGTATCAATCCAATTTCCTATTGGCTGGTTCTTTTTTCTCTGTTATCCCTTCAAAGGTTCATAACCTGCAGAAAATAAAATCAATTTCTTGGCTTCCTGAGAGAAGTGAAGAGATAATTATCACCATAAAAACAAGAAGACAAAATTGTGAACTGAATTGGCCAACTGGGCTATTTGGAAATAATAGAAACAGGAACACTGACAGAATATTAGAATCTGATATAGATAATATAGATAAAAGTCGACCCCTTAATTTGAAACTTCCACAACAAATAGCTTCACATTGGTTGAGGAGAACACAAATTGATTGTTTTTGTCCTTTTTGCAGCACGCGCGTAATGATATCACAATCACCCTAAAAGTCTACCGCATTATAACAACACCAAACAGAAACCATAAATACCACCCACCCATTATAAGCGGAATGCATATTCCACTTTCTCAATATAAGAAAAAGCTAAACACTCACAGAAAAAAGAAATCTCTATAATAGCACAAAAGTTTGTAAAATTGAGATTTGGCTACAATTTTATCCCCCTCCTCTTTTTCCAGGAGTGAAGAAAGAGTTTCACACTACCAAATGACACTAAAATTCAATGGATATGATGGAAAAAACTGAAGACTATAAAGCAGAAAAGGTCAAATAACACAGTTTAAAGCAAAAAAATAAAACTGAGTAACGTGAATGGTAAATTTGTGGACCATGCTTAAGACGAAAATAATAACATCCATTGAAAAATTAAAACTCCATTAGATGGAGTTACTTACAGGCCTAACTACTCTTCAATCAGAAAGAGTTTGAATACATAATACAACACAAATTTATATTGCAGAGATCAGTATAAATTATGAAAGCAAGATTACAATTCTGATAGAAGAATATAAACAACTAAAAAAACTATGTGAGCTTTCTCTTACTACACAATACAATAACATTTGAATATCCATAGAGAAACCAATAATGAATATTAGTTAAAACTTAGGAGAATTAAGAGACCCATCAAAGTGAAAACCAAAAGAAAGAAAGAGAAGAAGATGGGAAGAATGCATGGAAGTGCGTAAAAAGTAAGGAATGTTATTAAGAACTTTGGAAATACCTTTGTAGAGAGTGGCCGTGTACTGCAAAATACCTTCAACACTAGAAACCAGTGCTAAATATATATCACACAAACAAAAGTGTTTACGTATCGTGAAATTATTTGCGTCAAAACTCGTCACGCTTTTTCCAATAATGTTCAATTTTGTGGTCTCGTGTGTCTTGTAAACTTCATTATTGTTAACTACATTTTCATTTTTATCAGTATTTAGGTAAGCGTTTATACGTATGCATGAATAAGGACGCATATTGAGCAAAGGGAGAGATATCATGTTGGAAAAAGAGGTCATTTACACGCTTTTATTAACTTTTATTTTTTTTCCTTTTTTTATTTTATCGTATATTTATATTTATATGTGTCTGAGTCATTGGATTCAATTGCCTTAAGAAAGAAGTCAAACAATTATTTATATACAATTTTTTTTATATATATTTATATGTGTCAATTACGAGCGGAAATAGACTGCATCAAACAAAAATTTTACTTAAACAACTTGTTCTTCGTAAAACTATCAAGGTTTGGGACTTTTACCTTACTGTATAATTTTTTAAAAATTATTTATTATTATCATTATAAAAATAATTAAATTATTTTATTTAATTATATTAACATTATTAATGCTAATATTAAAATTATTATCATTGTAATAACCCTGAAATCGTCTAAAGAAATACTGGTTCAGTTAAATTGAAATATGTTTCATACCAATTCAATTTGGTAATAATAATAATAATAATAATAATTGAAGTTGTGCTAGAACATCAGATTAGATTTTAAAAAAATAGAAATTGTATTTATAAACACAATTTTCTGTAAAATGAAATCATGTTTTTAAGTACAACTTATTTATAAGTTCGCACTGATTATGTCTATTAAAAGGCGTATTTCACATTAAAAAATCTATATAGATTTAGTTTCTCACTACATTAAAAAAAAATTCTTTTTGTATACATTAATTAGCTTTAGTTTAAATTTAAAGATGGTCTCATACAATTGAATCTAAATTTGGTAGACGATTTTTTTTTATCTATTCTTTTTAATAAGTGGTAAATAAATTTAAAAGGTTGAAATACATAGTAAATATAAATGTTGTATTTTTATACACTATCAGTACTGTAAAGCAATAAGAAATTATAATAAACAAGACTTTTAAATTAGTCAGCGTAAAATTTTAATAAATGTACCTTATATTACATCTTTTGATGTGATCAGCATATTTACATTAGTGTATAAACATTTTTTCAAAAAATATACAAAACTAATTCAATCAAATATATTATTTCAAAAGTCAGTCACTACAAATCAAAATAATATATTTTAATTTCAGATTTAAATTAGGAAAGAATTCATATATAATAATAGAATTAGTCAATTAGCAATTCTAGTTTGATAACTGCGTTTAATGGTTTAGTGGTAGTGGTTTGTATGCTTATAAAAAAAAGTAGTAGTAGTAATTGATGTAGTGAATTTGATGTTTTTATCAATTCTATTTGTTGGCCCCATAGAATTTGGGTCAATTGGGCCTTCTACTTCTTTATTTGGGCCTACTGCTTAAATTAGGCAGTTTTCCTAATACCTACATGTTAAATTAAGGTGATTAGGGAGACATGATTTTTCCACCATTCTTTTTCATCTTCAAACTCCCTATTTATTTTGAAATTCCTATTTTAGTGTAAAATGTTATGTTAAGTTTCTGAGTATATTGGCAAAATCTTGTGAAGATACATGGAAAGGTATTTGTAAGAAAAAAAGTGGATGATTAGAACAATATGTGAATAAGTTTACTCTTAAAAATACTCTCATTTAAAAATAAATCCTAAAAATACTTTGATGGTAGAGTTTGATTTTATGGTGATTTTGATCATGTTTGCATTGATGGCTTTTCTCTCCATTGGTGAATATCTTAGTATGATCAAGTGTAAAGTATTAATCAATCTCAAGAATAATATTGAACGTATTTACATTGAAAAACTATTTTTTATATCTTTCTGAACATAATTATGTTAAGCATATAATAGATTATGTTAGTAAAAAATTACTTTCACTTATTTCACAAATAATCAATTATGATTGATAATAATTTATTGTAATATATAAAAATCATTCTTTTGAAAAGTTACATCAAAAATCATTCTTATCCATTACATTTTGTTTGAAAAAAAAGTGCTCAAGATGCATAAAAAGGATGATCATGTTAAATATTTTTTAATAGTTTTAAGTGATAATTTTTTTTTCTTTTTGTAATTTGTATTCATAACTTTACATTGATGTTTGGTGTGCTTGTTGTAGGTAATTGAGTGTTTCCGTTAGCTTTGTAAATTTTCTTGAAAAGTGTTTTCAAGAGTGATTTGTATTTATTGTTCTAATTACATAAGAGAGTATTTATAATTGGATAATACAATATTATTAGTGAAAAATTCATATAAGGTTTCTTGGGTTAATTAGATGTAAATTGGGTGAAATCAAACCAAAATAAAATGTTGTGTCTTTCTTTTTTTACATTGCTCATATTATCTTGAATTCTTTTAGTTCTTGGTAGTCATTGATTACTACACTTAACTACCTTCATCAATAGTTTTAAGAAGAAATTTTTAAAATCTCTTTAGGTCAATTTTTTTGAACTAATTCACCTTCTCTCTTGGTTGTCTTTTTTTTCATTCATTATTTTACAATTGGTATTAAAGGATCATTAGATGCACATGCAAAAGAAGTTTTTTAATTTTACAAGCAACTAAAGCACTTACCGAAGTGCAACTAAAGTCCTATACATTCTTCAAATTATTGAAGTATGCGACCCTAAAGCTTCAAACTCACTACAAGGATTTTTACAACAAAAGGCTATACCTTTAAATGTACTACTAAGACTTGACTATATTAGTTTCCCTTACCTAAACTTTTCTTCTTTTTTAATAAGATTTTTGTTCATGTAAGAAATTGCTTGACATTTTAAAGTTGCGTTTGAAAATTGTTACACGGAAAACAATACTTGACTCTCAAACTATATTGAAAAGTGATCAAATTTTGAAAAAGAGGTAAGAAGAATCGTATGAGGGTAGAAAAACAAAGAAAAAGAGATGCAAATAAGAAAATAACAGAAAACAATATCTTTAAAAAAATAAGTTTGTTTACACATATTATAACAAACAATTTTAATAGGCTTTTTTCCCCTAATTTTAAGAATTATTAAAATAAATATCCTTTTTAAAAAATAAGATATTTTAAATTCAAATTCATATTTTAAATATATTTATTTTACTTTTAAATAATACTAAAATCGGGTTTAAAGTTTGACCTAGCAAGTGAAGTCCCACTCCAAAGAGACACTCTTTTTCTTACACTACTTCTATTCTTAGTTTGTAAAAAGATAAAAGATAATCATATCTTCAAAGACTTTTTATGTTTATTATAAGTCACGTTTTAAAAGATAATTTTTTTATTCAAATTTGTATTTTAAAACGCGACTTACATAAGTGATCTTTTGTTTTAGTAATTTGTTTTATAAAATTTACCCATAAATGTAAAAAAGAAAATTATAAACATGAAATTATAAAGAAAAAGGGGGTTTGGTACGGAAAAATAAATTAATACTGAAGATTCAAAATTCTCTTATATAATTCGTAGAATTGACTAAACTTTATTTATTAGTAAAAGGTATTATTAGAAATAATTATATAACTTCTGTAGAAATGAAAAAGAAAGTACTAAATTTTTTTACTGAAATATTAATTTTATTATCACATCTTCCTGTAAAACTTTTATTTTAATTCAGAATGTTAGTTTTGCACCTCTGGTACTGCTTTGGTGGAGAACTTGGAAAAAACATAGAAATATTATATATAGAAAATTATGAAATAGAAATTGACTAAAATAATTTTTGGTTTCTAAATTAATTTATATTATTGTTAAATAGTTTTTAATTTGATATTTAATTAATTACCATAGTATTAACTATCAATTATTTAGATTTTAAATTTCGTAGAAAAACTTTGGTAGGTAATTAGATATCAATTTAGAAATAATTTAATAATAATATAAATTAATTTAGAAACTAAAATTGTTTTTAATCTATAAAATGATCTTTAATTTAGTTATTATAACAACTAAGTATTTTTTTTTCACTAAAATTGATTTCTATTTCATGATTTTGTTGTAATATATAAATTCTGCTTAAAAATATAGATATTTGAAGAGAATTAAAAAAAAAACTCTTTTAACTTCATATTCAAACAAAATCTAAATTCTTTTAGTTCAGAAACATTTCCTTCTCTAGAACTGAAATGCAATCCCCCCTCATCCTAAGTTTTTAATTTTGAAACAATCCCATTATAGAAAAGCAACATGTACAATAGAGTACAGAGTGACAAAATAGAATGGATTATAAATTACGAAAAAGAAGAAGAAAAAGAAGAAGAAGAAGAGATGCTCCATCTTTTCATTTCTTTGGTTTAGACTTTATCTGCAATCAATCTTAGATATTAAAAGATTAAAAGCAGCTTCTACCATCTTGGTGTCAGCAACCAATTGCATGAGGTAGACTAATTTCTAACTAGTTTACCATAAACCTAAATTAATAATTATCATCTTTCTTTAACTTTACTAATTACTCAGAAAACCAATGTGTGACATTTGTGTTTGTCTGTTACATACCCAAAGAGAGATAGAGAATGAGATGGAAAAGGAGTGACAGAACTATTACTTCCCAAAACTTATTAGATTATTGGTTTGAACAATTAATGATGTGTACATTTCATACAATCTGCTTTCTGAAGGCTATTTCTCAACTAGACTATATTTTGTGATCTAAGCATCCCACATAAGTAACCATCTTCTTTTTCCTTCGCCTTAATCATATGTTTACCCATTAATAATCACCATCTAGATGCATGTCTAATTACTTTCAACATTGCTACATCATGAACTCCAAGAAAAAATATCCTATCCATATGCTTAGTTTAGTAATCGACAAAGAATACCCAAATTTACCACGCATTATAAAGTTGCCCATTCTTCTTTTTTATGTTTTGTTTATAAATTTATTTATTCACATACTGTCAACTTTAGTTATTACTTTTTAGATGCAAAGGTTACTATGATGATCAGAAGCCTCTCTCTCTCTCAATATATATACTACTAAATATGAATTTTATTAAGAAAGATGGAGCAATTTAAAAAAAATCATGAAATAAAAATCAAGTTGAAAGAAAAAAAAATAATAATTAGTTGTTACAGTGACTAAATTAGAAACCATTTTAGAGATTAAATTTTTTTTATTGTTAAATAGTTTCTAAATTGGTATCTAATTAGCTACCAATGTTTTAACTATCAATTATTTAGATTCTAAATTTGGTAGCAAAAATCTTGGTAGTTAATTAGATACTAATTTAAAAATCATTTAACAATAATATAAACTAATTTAGAAACCAAAAAAAATTTTAGTCTCTAAAATTGTTTCTAATTTAGTCAATATAGTAACTAATTATTTTTTGTCTCTAAAATTAGTTTCTATTTAATGATTTTCTTGTAGTGAATTCATTCCTATAGTGATAACAAATGACAAATGAACTTTCTATGATATTGTTTGAACTTGTTCTGATTTTGATGGAAAAAGTTTATATGGATTAGGCACAAATATGTGTATGAATAATTATTTAGATTGAGTATGGAGATAGAGATGAGTATATACATATTTGTCATGTCTTGTCCCGTCTCCATACTCGTCTCAATACTCATTCTAGTTCTTGTCTTTATTTAAATTACTAAACCACATTTAAATTGTTAGCAAATTAAAAAATATATATGAACTTTTATTTGGTCATTAGTTTCATAACTTATGTTTAGGTAGTACATTTAATCATCTTTACTTTTTTTTCTATAATTATTTGACTTTTATTCAATTGTTCTTTGATGCTTTTATTTGATATTTATATAATTATAATTTATTTCTTGATATTGGATATTAGAGAAAAAAAATTGTGTATCGTTCATACATGGAATACTTCATAATATTATATTTTCTTTCTTATAATTTTTGTTTTTATAATAAAATTATTTAATTAATATTTTAAATAATAAGAGACGAGCCAAGTAATTTAGATATCAATTATTTTTAGTATTTAATTTACTTAATATAATAATTAATTATTTTTTTTAAATTAGTTTTTATTTAATAATTTTTTAAGAAATGTACTCGTAAATTTAAAAATTATATTAACCCAAAACATTAAATCGATCAATTTTGTAAAAGGGTTTATCTCAACTGTTTCTTTATAAAAATATTTTGTTATATTAATAAACTAATTTTATGTCACATATTTTTAGTTTATTATATATATAATATATAATATATAATATAATATATATATATATATAAAAAAATAAGTGCAGAGAAGTCGTCTTCCACGGTTTTTTTTCTTTCTTTTCTCTCTCTTTTCATATTCTCTTATGTTTCTTCTCTCTTAATTTTTTCTCTAAATCTTCATCTATTTTAGAATCTGATCGGACCATGTTGTAGCTAGCGAGTTAAGGAACATTTCTACCCAATCAGATTTTCAAACTGAGTAAGTTCATTTTTTCTCTAAAGATCTTTTGTTCTCTATTTTTCCTAAGGATTTAGTCATCAATCTTGGTGAGATCAGTTGAGAAGTTTGATCCTCTCAACTTATTCTACTATATACTGAATTTTTGTTCTGTTTGGATAACTTGCATTAGACCCGTAAATCTTGAAGTTTATCCAGACTGTGGCGAATAAAATTCTAGAAGTTGCTTAGAAAACAAAAATTAAGGTAAGGGAAGTTAAATTTAATTTTTAATAGCACCTAGGATAGAAGATCTGAATGCGAAAGGGACGTGGTCCCAATATTCAATTTTTCTTGCAGGGATGTTGTGTGTTTATATATAGTGTTATTTGTTTATATATTATTTAAACTTGTAAAAATATTAGGTTTTGATGGTTTAGTATTTAAGTGTTGTTTTTTTTTATGTTAAATAGACTTTTGAATGTTGTGGGTCGTGTTTTGAATGATACTGTATGAAATTGAATGAAATCAATGTCACACATTTGTGATAATGTATGAGTTGTTGTTTGATGGTACATTAAGTATGAAAAGCCTATGTTTACGGAGATCCTCTGGCTTCACTAATGATCTAAGTCATGTAGACTAAGATATCAGGCGGTGAGAAGCTGAGAGGGAGTTCATACACACCGGGTCCCGCTGTAGACACTCGGTATTGGATGTTTGAACTTACTCTGATTCTTTCTATTGGATTCGCTGGTAATCTTTGGATCAGGTATTAGCCTTCTGTACGGGCATAGTTAATGAGTTTTGCAGAAGACGAGTTGGGATTGAAATGAAATCTAATGATTGCGATTGAAAATAGATCCATGTGTGGTCTATATGAATGTATGAAATTGACATTGAAATTTTATATGACACCATTTAAAGAAATGTTTATGAAGTAATTGTTTGATTGGTTCTTTTGCAAGAATTAGATATGTTATGGAATTTCTTTTCATTAGTTTACCCTTGTTTTTCTTGTTGCATTTGAACTATGATGACTTTGTACTATGTACACGAGCAGATGATCATACAGTGTCGGAGGGTTTAGAAAGTTTTAGGGTGTTGATTTGAAACTTATTGTAAATATTTGTATTTCTATAAGTTCTAATAATGTATTTTGAATTTTTTGAAAATTTATAAGCTTGTATAAAATTATGTAGAACTGGTATTATGATAGTTATATATATATATTTTTTTGGGTTATATATATATATATATATATATATATATATATATATATATATATATATATATATATTAATTTATCTTTTTATATATATTATTTTATATATGCTGATTTATGCTTAT
>Ga0123342_1005974_pt1 | contig 17220 bp, 12 predicted proteins | sample Turbeawhitnodule_FD_89960 | JGI IMG/M metagenome (GOLD analysis project Ga0123342, IMG submission 89960) | Root nodule microbial communities of legume samples collected from Mexico - Turtle bean Mexico white nodule | ecosystem: Host-associated > Plants > Roots > Nodule | place: Mexico: Nepantla... | reverse complement strand
TTTATAAAATAATGATAAAATTATAAATAATAATATTAATTAAAATATTTCTTTAAAAATAATCATAATAAATATAAATTAAATAAATTATTAAATAATAATATTATTAATATTAATTAATTTATTTTATTCTATTTATATCAAATATTTATTTATATTGTTAATAATAATTATTTATTAATAATAATAAAAATAAAATTATAATATATTAAAAATAAAGATAGTTATTTATATAAAAAATAAATTTATATCATGTAATTATTTTTAATTAAAAAATAAATATATCAATAAATTAAAGAAGTTTTAAATATAAAAATAAATTTGCTATCATAATCTTTAATTAATTTAAATAATTAAAATTTTAATCCCACTCATCACGTCACTCACAAATTTATTATTTTTATAAAAAAAAAATATGTTTAATAATAAAATACTTGTGTTTTTAAAAAATTAATTATTCAATGGTATTGAAAATAATTTATAAAATTTTAATTAATTCAAATTTAGATAAAAAATACTTCATATTTCATTATTGAAATATTTTTAAAACAAAGGTTAATTCGTAAACTTAAATTTTAGACCTTTAAAAAACATTCTAAATTTTCTCACAACCATGCCATCACTCACAAATTTCAATAAACTTTTCTCACACATCCACTCTAACATACCATAATTTAAACATACTCACTTTCTTCACATTTTCCTCTCAAATTCTCACATCCACTCCATCAAATCCCCACACATCTTTTTCTTAATCCAAACACACTCTTAAATGTAAATAGATATAATTTAAAAATTATAATTAAAAAAATATGTATTCAATAAATTAAATAAAAACAGAACTTCAAGTAATTTATTAGAATATTAAACATGTACTATAGAATTTTAAAAATAAATCAGAAAATAAATAAGATCTTATATAATAAAAAATATTATTTTATAATGTTAAAAACCATGTAGTAATGAAAATAAACTACAACAACAAAATATAATGTAATTAACAATAAAAAATAATTTCATAACAAATTATTATCAAATAATTATAAGTTATAACTCAAACATAATAATTATACACAAAAGAATATATTAATATAAACACAACAACAAATTAAATAAAAACACAACATCAACTAATTTTTTAAAATATTAAACATATACTATAAAACTGGAAAATAAATAACACCTTATATAAATAATTTTTTTTAATATTAAAAACCTTACAATAATGGAAAATAAAAATATACTACAAATAGTAAAATAAAGTAAAAGAGGGTAAATTCGAAAATAACACATGCTGACTTGGATTTTCCCCTACATCTCTTTATTTTGCAGGGAGAGGATATTTACTATTGACAGACAGGTCAGGAGGCGACGCGGCAAGCGGTGGTCGCGACGGCTCCGACGACCGGTATGCTCATCAAAGCGGTGGGTTCTCGTCAACTTCTAGGGGCATTTTCGGAGTGGCAATAACCAGTGGCGGAGTCTTATTCGTGGACTTGTGTGCGACGACAGGTTGCGACCTTCTATCCACGCTGCCCTCGACGTTGGGTGTCGTTGCCACCGCTGGTGTTGGTTGTTCGGGGTGGAGCGACGATGAGAGTGGTTGCGAGGGTGCGGGGCCGGTTAACGGGAGGGAAGATGGAGTGATTTTGCAGAATGTGAGGGAAGATGGAGCGATTTTGTAGAACAGTGGTGCGGTGGTGGACAGTTGGAGGAGTTTAAGTGGGAGCCGCAATGCGGTTTTGATTCCTAGTTCGTCAAACAACGATGGTGTCCATAAGGTTGATGGTAGACACGCAAGATGCGCGTTTAACTGTGCACCTTTGGTCAGCTTTGGAGGAACATGTTCACATGTTGACGGAAAATTGGTAATAGGGAAGGTTTCTCAAACCCTGTTTTCGGAATTGGATGCTAAAGCTAGCCGTTAGACCATTGTCCTTCTTAGTCGAAGCGTCGACAATGCTGATAAAAATGGCTCTAGGCTTAATTGGTTGAAAAATGAAAAATTAGAAGCTATTAGAATGTGATGCATAGGACATGAACTTGGGTTTTCCTTTAATGGAGAAGAGGAAATTGTTATCAGCAAGTTAAAGTATTTGGAAAATCGAGACAGTGACAAGCAGAAGGTTGTTAGGAGGGAGAACAATGTTTCAGATGATGAAGATTGTTAGTCTGAACATAAGGGGGTTTGGAGGGTGTATCAAACGAAAATATTTTAGAGACTTGATTAGCAAAGAATAGGTGGACATGATTTGCTTACAGGAGACTAAATGTTTCGAGATTAGTAAGGAGAATGGTTTCCTGCTGTGGGGATCTAATGATATTGGTTGGATTGAGGTTGGTGCTAGTAATAACGCAGGAGGGATCATTATTATGTGGAGAAATAGTCGGTTTCAACTCATCAACTCCTTTAGAGGCAACAATTTTTTTGTTGTTGAAGGGGTGTGGAAGGGCGGTGGAGGGGTTCAGATTATGATAGTTAATGTCTACAGTCCTAAATCATTGAGGGAAAAGAAGATTCTTTGGGAAGAAATTAGTGAGTTCATACGGTGTCAGAACAATAGGGTGTGGTGTGTACTTAGAGACTTTAATTTCGTTTGAAGATAGAAATAGAGAAGGAGTTTGTTCTCAGTGTCTAACTACAACAAAGATATCAGAGGGTTTAATGATTTTATTGAAGAGTCCGAACTTGTGGATGTACCGATGGTAGGTAGAAAGTTTACTTGGTACAAGCCGAACGAGTCAGTTAAAATTAGAATAGACAGGGTCTTGGTGTCCAGGGAATGGCTGGATGCGTGGCCGAATTGTAAAAAGTTCGTCTTAAGTAAAATTGTTTATGATCATTGCGCCTTAGTGTTTAAGGACTTGATAGTGGATTGGGGACTGAAACTGTTTAGAAGCTTGGATGCGTGGCAGGGTGATGGTAGGTTTAAAGATTTTGTCAAGAGCAAGTGGCATAGCTAGGAGGTGCAGGAGGGAGGTATGTTTGTTTTTAAAGAAAAAATGAAGAAGTTGAAGGCTGATTTAAAAATCTGGAATAGGGAGGTCTTTGGGTTTGTGAACCTTGCAGGAGACAAAATGATCAAGAAATTAGAAGAGTTGTATGAAAGAGACGATGAAAGTGATCTCGATGAGCAAGGAAGGGAGGAGAGGCGGTTGTTGCTGGCAGAACATAGTCAGTTTCTCTTTAAGCAAGAAGCCTTTTTGAAGCAGAAAGCCCAACATTAATGGTTTGAAGATGGAGACCTTAATACAAGCTTTTTCCATTCGGTTGTCAAGTGGAGGAGGACGAGGAATGGTTTAAATTGATTTTTCGTGGACAGTCTATGGTGTGATGATAAAGAGGTGGTAAAAGATAAGGTTATGAGTTTTTTTAAATCTCGATTTGAAGGGGTTGACGAGGTTCCTGTCAGGTTGGATAATGTCCAGTTTAGCTCAGTTTCTGTGGAGGAGAATAGAATGCTGGTCGAAGATATATCTGACGAAGAAGTTAAATTTGCAGTATGGAGTTGTGAAAGCTCGAATAGTCCTGGTCCTGACGGATTTAACTTTGGCTTTTCAAAGTTCTGTTGGGAGATTTTAAAAGAGGATGTTCTAAAGGCTGTGAACGAGTTTGCAAATAGAGGCAGTTGGCCCAGAGGGTCAAATGCGTCTTTCATCTGTTTGGTTCCCAAGATTGACAACCTGCAACAGTTAAGGGACTTCAGACCTATCTCTCTGGTAGGGTATTTATACAAAATCGTTTCAAAGGTTTTGTTTCTTAGGCTGAACAAGGTGATAAGTAAGTTGATTGATATGAGGCAATATGCTTTCCTGGAAAGAAAGGGCTTATTGGATAGTGTCCTCGTGGCCAATGAGGTTTTAGAGGAGGTGAAGCAGAGGAAGAAGAGCTGTGTTTACTTTAAAGTTGATTACGAAAAGGCATATGACTCTGTAAGTTAGGAGTTTTTATATTACATACGAAAAATGGATCAGATGGATTAAATCCTGTTTGGAGTCTTCCTCTGTGTCAGTGCTTATAAATGGGAGTCCAACTTCAGAGTTTTACCTAATGAGGGGTTTACGTCAAGGCGACCCTCTTGCGCCTTTTCTTTTTCTTATTGTGGCGGAAGGATTGACAGGTGTTGTAAGGAAAGCTGTAGAGTAGAATCTGGTGGAGAGTCTAGAGGTTGGGGTACAAAAGGTTAAGGTAAACATGCTTCAATAAGCGGATGATACTCTGTTTCTTTGTGAAGCTAACTTTAAATCTGTTTGCAATTTGAAAGTCATTATGCACTGTTTTGAATTAGCCTCTGGTTTGAAGGTCAATTTTTCGAAGAGTAGAATTGGAGGGGTGGGGGTTGACCACACTGTGATTCAGCAGTTTGCTGCAATCCTTAATTGTGAAGTGATGAAAACTCCTTTCAAATACTTGGGGTTGCTTGTGGTTGCTTGTGGGGGGTAGCCACAAGCGAGTCTCATTTTGGGACGAAGTGCTTGAAAGAGTTAAGAGTAGGTTTGGAAGATGGAAATGTAGATTTCTTTCGTTGGCCGGGAGAGTTTGTCTCATTAAGTCGGTTCTTTCTTCTATCCTTCTTTTCTATTTATCTATGTTTAAGTTTCCTTCTGTTGTGCTAAAGGAGATTGAAAAAATTCAAAGAAGGTTTTTGTGGGGTTGGGGTTCAAAAGGAAGGAAAATAATGTGGGTTTCGTGGAAAAAAAGGCTTGCGAGCCTAGAGAAGCTGGCGATCTTGGTATTTTGAACTTAAGGCTTTTCAATGTGTCTCTGCTGGGAAAGCGGATTTGGCGTATGGATACCGAGAAGGGTGGTTTGTGGAAGAAAATTCTCGACTCTAAATACGGAGGTTGGAGAATCTTGCAAGAACAAAGGAGTAATGCTAAGGATTCCAACTGGTGGATAGATTTGAAAGGGGTTTGGGGGATGGAGGAATGAGGTAGAACCTTTGAGAACGATTGTGAGTGGAGAGTGGGAAACAGGAAGGATATCCTATTCTGGAAAGATGTTTGGGTGGGCAACGAAGATTTGAAAAGTAAATTCCCAAGACTATATTCTTTATGTGGTAATAAAGAAGGTAATTTAGAGTCTTGTGGGGAGTGGGTTAACGATAGTTTGGAGTGAAATTAGTTTGGAGGAGAGGTCTATTTGATTGGGAAAATAGTCAGGAAGCTCAGCTGTTACAAGAGGTGCATGGAAAGGGCCTGGTCTTGAGTATTGAAGATAGCCGGGTTTGGAAGGTAGGTAAGGATGGGTGTTCGGTAAAGTCTTATGCTTTTCCTTCAGCCCAGTTTACTGCTTGGAGGGTGTTGTTTAATTCAGTTGCTACAAAAGTTAACTTGGAAAGGCGTGGGGTTTCGGTTGATAGCAACCTCGGTAGTTTTTGCAGGATGGATGTGGAGTCGACAAATCATCTATTTTTTGAATGCAGGATTACTTGGCTTGTCTGGAAACAGTGTTTTACATGGTTGGGGATTTCGTCAGTTGATCATGTTGATCCAATTTCTCACTTCTTGCAGTTTAATTTGTTAAATGCTTTTGCCCAGGTTAAAGCTGTTTTGAGTAGCATTTGGATTGCAGTAGTAAATGAAATCTGGAAGCACAAGAATAAGCATATTTTCCAAGGTGGAGTGATCGATCATTCAGAAATGTTTACCTTGGCTCAGTTAAAGGTTTGGTCTTGGGTAACATCTAAATCTGATTCTGCTTGTTTTACTTATTCTGAGTGGTGCATTGATCGTGTGGCTTGTATGTTTTCAATTAAGTGTGGGTAGAACATTAAGAATGTGTGGGTGCTTTCTACGACAACATTTTGTTAGGGAGTTTTTACACCACTAATTTGGTGTACAATACCCATTTTATGGTACAAATCATTTCAAGCAAACTCCTAGCCACAATAAGATATAATAACATTTATTTTAGTGTTGAATTGATTTTACATAAGAGTGATAAATTTTAACAGGTTTAGTATCGGTTTTATTCTTCATAAGAAAAATCTAAGTATATCTACTAAAGTCATCAACAATAGTAAAAAATATTTTTTTTTCCATGGAAGGCATAGTGATAGAACCCAATATATTAATTTGAGCCAAGCATTTTAGAAACAATAATATTTTGATAGAACCCCATGGAAGGCATATTGATAGAACCCCATATATTGATAGAAGCATTTGAGCCAACCCCATATGTATAAGATCAATAATATGTTTAGAAACATTTTACTTTGAGCCAAGCACAACCTATGTTGTTTAGCCAAGTACATTATACTGTAAGACATTATGAGAAGGAAGTCCAAACCTATGATGTCAAATATCTAAGTCATTATTACAAGAATTTATCTGTTCAAAATCAACAAAGTTTATAATATGATTGTGTTTAAACCCTTGTACAAACACTATGCAACTCAACTTTGTCAATCATCTTCTAAGAATGAATATCCTTAATTTTGACAAAACTCATGAGAAAAAAAAAATAGTTTGCAGTTTAAAACTTGTATCATGTGTTGAATAAATATTAAGTTGAAAGTGAATTGAGGTATATAAAGAACATTATCTATATAGAGATGCCTTAAAAATGCATTGTTCTAGAATAATTTGCAATCACTTTAAATCCATTAGGTAATTGAAAAAAAAACGGGTTTAATTTTGTGATAATTGGTAAATAATGAAATGGTATAAATGACATGATTAGTGGCCTATGTCAAGAATCCAAAGATTTTGATTTTGTTTACCTTTCTCTGAAAATACAACTAACTCACCAATGAGATTGTTAGTTTTGTGTGTATAACGAATATTTGGTTTTTGCATGATTTTTCATATTTGTTGCATTTGTTCTTGAATAAGTTGTATAATGTTATAATTTCCCGTAATTTGTTGATTGATCTATGTCATTTCATCTTATTTACTTTCACTGTTATTAGAATCAATGTCAAACGAAAAACTGTTAGTGACATTTTTTGTTTTTGTGTTTATATCAAGGTGAAAAATCGTGTTTAAAGGAACACTCTTATGTTGTGTGATTCATCTTGTTACAATAGGTGCATTGTTTCCCATAACTTGAATTACAAGCTCTTCTTCTTTCTTGTGTCTTCAAATTATTATTGTAGTTGTTTTTATTAGTCTTCGCTTGTTACTTCCAATTGGTATGATTATTGGCAAACTATTGATCAAGTTTTTAATGTCTCTCTTGGTTGAGAACAAGAAGAAAAACAAAATTTATGCCAGTAAGGATTCATGAGCAAGATCTAAGTCTTAATGGTGTTATAAGCATCATTGAGCCCTTTTAGAAAGTAGTAACGTGCTCAAAATCCTTGTATTTAATCATCTTCTTGAAGGAGGTTTGGGGTTTGGAGGGTTGGGGAAGGAGCTTTGATGATGCCTTCTTGTGGAAGATTGGTGATGGGGAGGGAATTTGCTTTTGGGAGGATAATTGGGTGGGTGGTGGTGCTTTGAAGTGTGTTTTTCCGAGGCTATTTTCCTTGAGCACTTCCAAAGCCTCTAAGTTGGCAGAGTTTGGTCGTTGGTGTAACGGTGTTTGAGAGTGGTGTTTAGTTTGGAGAAGGAGTCTTTTTGAATGGGAAAAGATTTTGAAGAGTCAACTTTTACATGTTCTTCAAGGGTTGAGGTTTGACATGGACAAGGAGGATAGTTCAACTTGGAAGGATGGGGAGTTCTAAGAGTTTTTCGGTTAAATCAACGTATGTATCTTTAAGGAGGGAGGTTGAAGGGGATAATAGAATTGTGTACGATAAGTTTTGGAGGTGTAAAGCGTTACCTTCAGCCCATGTCACTGCTGCTTGGAGGGTGTTGTCAAATAAGATTGCTACTAGGGTGCAATTTGGAAAGGCGAGGAGTTGAGGTTGAAAGTCTCCTGTGTAGTATGTGCGGGGAGGAAGAGGAATCTTGTCGCCATTTATTCTTTGAGTGCACAATAGTTTGGTTAGTTTGGAGTCAGTGTTTTGCTGACTTGGCGTTACATCGGTGGTTCACAATGATTCTTTCAGCCACTTTTTGCAATTTTGGTTGAGTAGTTCTTTTGATTCTGCGAACGAGGTTTGAGGAGCGATTTGGATTGATGTAGTAAGTGAGATTTTGAAAACATAGAAATAATGTCATTTTTAAAGGTGGCGTGGTAAATGTTCTAGAAGTGTTCTCTCTTGTTCAGTTAAAGGTTTGGATTACGTCCAAGGCACCTTCAATTGTTTTCTCTTATTCTGACTAGTGTCTGGATCCTTTGGTTTGTATGAAAATGGTTAAATGATGTGTTTGGTTGTTTTTTTTTTTGATCAGCAATGAATGAATAAAATTAAAGGGATACTTCAGGGGTATCCCAATCCATTACACTAACCAGAAGTGAACTTCCTATATCATCCATAAAAGAAATTCTCCTTTATGGTTGGAGCAGAGCAACCTTAAAGTGAGAAGACCATACCCAAAAATTTAACCAATAGGTTACCTCAAAACAACATTCAACTTTACCGGAACACCCATAACCGAGGCCACCTACATTCACCTCGCCAAGCGACGACTTACCCATGCACGTTGCATAACTTCGGCGACCACCGACTACACACATATGGAGAACGTTGCTTCCTCGACCGGCGAGATGTGTTTGGTTGTTGGTTGGATTCTTAGTTGGGTTTTGGGAGTTTGCAGATTTTTTGATTTTAATAAAGGTAGGACGAGGTTTAAGTGTTTTCTTTCTCGATTTGTACAAGGGTTTGACCACCTTGAAATGGTTCCATTAATTTTTCTTAACAAAGTTGTAACTACATTTTATCTCATAGACACAACTAGGTGTAGATCTCAATGATTCTAATTCTTCCGACAAGAATTTTAGATATTTAAAGAAATCTGAAATTTAGCTCTTCAATAGGATAAAATATTCTAAAATTGTTTACCTTAGAGAATCTTTCTTTTAAATTTTTTCACAAGTCTATTTCATTATCAATGTAATAACACATTTCTATCTGGTGTCAGTTTGTTATATTAGGAAGAAGATCGCGTTTCATGGCTCTTTTAATTATTCCTGTTCAGTTGAGGACTTACAAATAATCATGTCGGGATTCTTGTTTGGGTGTAGATAATAGGCACTGGCAGGATTTTGTGATGATCTGTGTTGTTTTGCATTTCATTCTGCAAACACTCCATCTATGTAAAAGAAATAAGAGACGAACTACAACCTGAGTTTTGGTTTAAGAAAATTGCGTAATGGTCACCATAATAAGTAAAAGCTTTATTTGAAAGCAGAGCGTGCAGTGTGATTATAGGCTGAAATTCAACAACTTCTGTGATCGAGTGGATTCTGCAATTTTAGTGCTAAAACAATGCATAGTGAAGGAAAAAGAATATATATTTTATTTCTTGCATGCAAAACGACGTACATTTACTCTAATAGAGTTGCAGGAATAAACAATAGAAGAAGCAAATTGAAAATAAAAAAACAAAAGAAACAAAAAACTGATATATATATATATATATATATATATATATATATATATATATATATATATATATCACATGCAAATTTCCTTAAAATTCCCCCTTCATGGCCTCTTTCCCCTTCCCCTTTCAAGTTAATAAGGAATTGAAGACCAAAAAAGAGTGTAAGATATGACAAATATAAATTCCATTGTAGAGTAGCTTATCGTAATTTGGCATGAAGATAAAGCTATTATGCATGAACAGATTCATCCAGAATAGGGTACAAAATCTAGTTATCTAGATTCAAGAAAGTTGTTCCACCTTTTAATCTCCTCCACATTATCAAGTTTTCTGATTCCACCGAATCAGCGAGTCCTAGAACCCTGTTCCTCATGCATGTTTCTGTTCAACACTGATCTTCTCCATCTACTCTGGGATTGAAATTGCTTGAACTCCACTACTAACATCTCTGCAACCAAGACAAACATCTATGAAAAATTGAAAGAAAACATTTTCCTTGTAAGAAAAATAACTTATACAGAGAGATACTTTTACCAGAATGTCTTTCTATCACTAATCCAACTTTCAAGAAATAGTCATCATACTTTGACACTTTCACTTTTCTGGTGATGTGAGAATAATTTTCATTCAAGAAATTATACTTACAACTCTTTAAGGTAAAACCTAGAAAAACTTGTATCTCATTACTAAAATTTGACTTATATTCATGGTGGGATTTATCTCAGAAATTTATAAGACTTTACAAAATCTAAAAAAATCTGTACAAGAATTTTCTTTTAGTAAAAATTTAATAGAAAAAACTCAAGAAACATGACATTTTTTCTATTAATTTTTATAAATATTTATTGCTGGTAAATCCTTAATATATCTGCACCTGTAGATGATTTGGTGTAGATAAAAATTTGAAAATTGTAGTTTTAAAACTTGAGATGAATCTTACCATTATGTTGGCAATGGCATTGACTCACATCTTCTTCACATGCTTCCAGATGACCTATCACAGCATACCACCAATCTGCAGCTCATTTAAAACAGAAGTAAGGAAATAGATTACAAGAATATGATTAAGTAGCATATTTGACATAATGTTGTAAGAAGTGCTTCTTGTGAACAAAATTTTCTATAAAGATTTTTAAAATAGAAAAATAAATAAATACAATTTTTCATAAGTTAAAATTACTTTATATAAAAATTAAAAAACATTATAGGAAAAAATTCTACAAATATTTACTTATAATTTTATCTTATAAAATAATTAATTTTCTTTTTTCATGTAGAAGTCTTTATAAAAAAACTTATCTAAACATCCTAAAGAAAAATAATATTATGTTAAAAAGGAATATATACTCTTAAATTTAAATGAAAACATGTTGAATTAATTAATTAATTACTTACTATAATGGGAATCTTTTCGTCTTCTAATTTGAATCTCAATTTGATCCCCTGGTTTCAAATCATTCATAGAGTTAGACATATAAAAAGCCCTAGTAGAAGTTTCAACAGGTGATATTCTCAACCTATTCCATGGAACATTTCCCTCAATCATTTGCCACCCTCCTCTTGGAGATCTGTCAAATATAAAGCATACATACATAGCCCACAAACAGATCAAAATATGAAAATATACTGAGTTATCATAGTATGTGTTTAGCTTTTTGCTTTTATCTTAGTGTGTGAAGAACAGTATGATTATTGACTTTTTCCTCAATTTTAAGCCAACAACAGTCACAAAATAGTGGTAGTTCATTTTTATTTTGAAGGGGATTGAGCCAAACTATACCTTGCTTGGAAGGTGTTGGTTCTACAGTCATAGCTGACAATGGCATCACAGCAGAATAGGTTTTGATTTCCATTCTACAAAGTTATTCATACATGATATAATGAAATTAAAGCAATGGATATAAATTAGAAATGTATAGAAGCAATTGATGATCAATTAGTGTAACCTTGTAAACTTGAACTGGAAACCAGAAGCGGCCACTCTCTAGACATATGTACAAAGCCATTTTGGAACAATTTTTTAACAAACTAATCAAGTCAATGAAATTTTCCAAGTAAGAATGAAAGCTTAGAGAAGGCCAAACACCACTGAAAGAGCCACATAATCCACTCTGATTATGCTGTAATAACAAGAGGCTTTGTGTGTTTATTTTTGTTGTGTGCCACAGCCACTCTTGGTGAGCAACATCACCAACAAGCCTACCCCATTTCTGCTTGATCAGCTTCTCCCACAAAGCATCACTCCTGCTTTTATCCCTCAAACTGCTACATACTTGTGCCACACTAAACAAATCCAAAGGTGAAAGGAACTCGAGAATGCAATCCAAGGTCCACTCAGGCAAATCTAAGAGAGAATAAACTTTGCAATCTTTTTGCTTCTCCAGCTTCGATACACAGATCTTCTCAGATGACATTATGATTTGTTGAAACCTAGAGACACCAGATGACTTGAAGTGATTTTGCAGCTTTCAACAATACAAACCCAAAGGTTTGGCTGATTAAGGAGGAATTATCTTACATATGAAACTTCATAGCTTATTGAATTGGCAAGTCAGATTATTAATTGATTTAGTCCTTCTTAAGGAAGTTTTATTAAATAAAATTAAAACAGTTTTCTAAAGATGAAAATGCTATAATCAATTCATTTTTTTTTAAATATTGTAAAATGACATGTATGTGTGTATTTTTTAACAAATCCTAGGTATCCTTTTCCAAAGAGTCATGGATTAATCTCTTGATATACTGATATCCATTTTAGAAGTTAGATTCATACGAGATTGAATTTCTTATTAAACAAAGTTATTTATCATTTAGATCACAGACTATTCTAAACTAACACATATTTTAATATTTATGAAGTAAAATAATTAGGAGTGACAACTGATAATTTTTTCTTCCTAGCTCTCCTAAATATTTTTATGTAAATAAAATGATGTTAAATCATTAAAAAATTAAAGAATAAATGTTTCTTGTTGACGGTAAATAATAAGGAAATATATTCTAGAAAATATAATAAAAAATAATAAAAAATAAAATTTAAACTTATACGTATAAGTATACAAGTGTAAGCAATTTTCAACAGTAAAAAAATTATATTAATATGATATTAATAAAATAATAAATAACAATATCTTATTATATTCGAAATAAATAATTGCAAACAACAATGAATAAAAAAATTATGCAAACTAAGTGGTGGAAAATAACACATATATCAGCATTACACATTTTATCCATTAACTCACCAACTTGCATTGCCACTCCACAAGTGATGGGAGTTTATCAGAACTGAAAAAAGATATATCTAAAATAACATATGTTAAGCAATAAATCTTTAAGATAGTTTATGAAACCAATTTATAACTTATACTAAAACCATTTTTTTTAATCAATTAGTCTTTGGTTATATTTAAATTTAAGAGATAGAAAGTTAAACTTTGAAGCGTACACGACTTGGTCTTATAGACACATCGAATGCACCGTTATACGTTGTCGATGATTTCGGCCTTATTTTCGTTGTTTTATTCATCACCATTCCAGTTATTCATCACCATTCCAGTTATGTTGATCGATAGAATAAGGATGTTTACGTAAGAACAATGAGTTAAATAATTAACCTTTTGGTTTGAGTAAACAGGATATGAGTTAAATAATGAACCTTTTGGTTTGAGTAAACAAGATTATATTACGTAATAATAAGATAGGGTGAGGCACAAGTAAGGTATTGTACAGGCTTATTTGTCTTTTTTGCGTATCAATATTTATATACAGGTATGATGTGTATTTATCATTTTTAATACTTTAATTGTTTATTTTGTTCATTAGGACTCTTTCATATTTTTTTATTAATAAATTTATATTTTTATTTTACAATTGCGTATATAATTTTAAGTATTCGTTTAGTTTATATGTGTAAAGAGGGAGAAAACTATAAAAATAAGAAGGAAAAAATTAGACTAATGTGTATATATATATATGGTTAAGCCTATTATTCAGGATTTCCTTTATTCAGAAAGAGTTATATGACCTTCAAAAAGCTAATATTAATTAGTGTTTTATGGAGAGTGTAGAAATTGTTTGATGATCAAACAATAAATCATTCAATAAAAAATCGTCTTTGTCTCTTATGAGTTTGCATCCATCTTAAGTATAATAATTTGATGGCTAGATTGATTAGTATATGAAGTATTATCTAAAAGATATTGTTATATATAAATAAGAAAATTGTACACAAGTTATGCAATTTATGCAATTTTAGTGAATTATTGAAATGGATATTTTTTAATTAAATAAATGAGTAAGTCATTTCACTCTGAAGTCGAGTGAGTTTGGAACAAATTTTCTAAAACGAAGGTGTTGTGTGACCTAAGAATGATTTTAGTGTCCATGATAAAGTCGTGTGATCTTTGGGTGAATTTGTTTAGTGGAACAAATAATATTTTAATAGATTAAGTGAAGTAGTACTATGCCATGATGACTTTTTTTTTTAATTGAAGTTGTGGAACAATTAGAAGACTTCAGTATGCAAAATTAACACTAAAGTTGTGCAATTTTTACACGACTTCAGTTATATTTGATTTACACTAAACTTTAAACTCTAAAGTCGTGGAACCTTGGGACAACTTTGCCTCATCATATATTTTGTGTGTTTAATATGTGAATTGATTTTTTATCAATACTTAATTAAATTGAATAGAATTATTGTATGTGTGTTAACAGGAAGAGGAATGAGAGTTAATGTATGATATTTGATGTATAAAAAAAAGATAGTTAAGGCAAAAAAATAGTTAAGCATGTTAAGACATTTGGTGAGGAGAAAAATAGTACAATTCTACAACTCCTATTGTGACCTTTATTCCGACAATATCAACATTTTTTTTTTGAATTATTTGGAACTGGTTCATCAATTTAGTATGCGTGTTCTGATTTCAGAGAAGGGAAGGAGGTGAGGAGGGTACTGTTATGTTTCCAAAGGAGATGGAAGGTCGTTGATAAATGTCAAATTTCAATAACATTTCATATTAAAATAGGCACTTATAGGTATTAATTGATAAAAAAATAACCCCTAATGTATGAAATTATACATTTTTACATATTTTGTGATTTAAATTTAAATAAGAACGATCTATTCCCAAATTTGTGTTAGTTTTAGGATTCTAGGGAAGAATGGAGATAATTGGGCGAAAAGAGAATATACAAAGCTAAAAAGGAAAAGTTGGAATGCATCCACATCACCAAAGCTGCCCCAAACTCGCAAAACGCTAAGACGCCACCTATGGATCTCGCTCAAGCAAGCTCATTCTCGCTTGAGCGATATTGCTTTAGTAATGTTAGGCCTTTTTACGTTTTAGTTGCCCAAGCAAGCCCATTAGCGCACAAGCGAGAAGTCACTTGAGTCCAAGCAAATTAGGTTAAATAGGAGGTTTGAGGCACAACCCTAGTGTGCAAGATTGAGAGGAAAACACCATTGAGTGACTTGTAATCCAATTGGGAGAATATAAGGTGTTAGGAAACCCTATAGGAAGTAGCCGTCAAGGAGAAACAAACGAAATCTTCTTTTCTTGCTCTCCCTGCTTGTAATCGCCATCATGTGTGGCTAATTCTACCCTTTGGGATTAGGAGTAATCTGCCCAAACTTTTATGTATTGAGGTGATATCTAAACATAATATTTTGTTTTTTATTTATGATTGGTATTATCATTTTGTTAGTAATGCTTGTTCGCCTTGATCTCGAAATTTATATTTGACTGGAAAGTAATTCTAAATTTCTACAGACTCGAAATTTATAATGCTTAACATATTTGAATGCTAGAAATAGATTAGAAATGTTAATTGCTATCAACGTCTGATCTTACTGATAAGTTGTTTTTATAAATATGCGAGGAATCCATATTTAGGAAGCATCTTAATAATTTTATATGCGAGGAATAGATATAAATGATTTTTCTACGGGCATCAATATCAATCAATGGACACAATATTCTCATGATAATCAAAATACAAAAGAGTGAGAAAGATGAACCTCAATCCCTATTTTTTCAATTGAAGCAACAAACTTTTTGACTTGTTTTCTTTTTAATCATTACCATTATAACAAATCCCAACAAACTTTTATTATTTTGTTTTATATTTAGTGAATCTTTTACTGAATTACTCAATTGTTCCTTGTGGGTCCAATATCCATTCTTAGGGACAAATTATTATTTTTGACAACGCGGTGCACTTTTTGTAAAAGTCATAGTCGTCTTTATATCAACGTGTGCGATGCATGCATGGGTAGTGATGGTGGGGCCAATACTTCGAAAAACAACGGTTTATTGGTCAGTATAGAAAGCTTAAAAGGTGCATTGGGTATGAAGAAAATTCGTAGTAATGGTTATGGAGATGTGGCATGCGACCACCAAGGTATTAATGTGAATTTAATGAGGCAGAAGGAGGTGTGGTCTGATGACCTAATTGTTGAAGATAGGAGCTTTGATGTTTCAAATTCAAGATGAAGCTTGAAGCCTTGCTGCTTTTGGTTTGGGTGTAGTTTAGAGTGTTTAGAATTTATGTAAGATCAGTCTTGATTCCTACACAGAGCTTATTTCAATCTGTTTTAAAGAACTAAGTGTATTTCCATGCAAAGAGAAAAACAACCGATTAAAGTTTCGAGACAATCGGTTGTTTGTGACTTAGCTAACAAAGGATTTTTGGAAACTATTTTTTGAATCAGTTGTGTAACTGCTGAAACCATTCAACCGGTTAAATCGTGGTTTCAACCGATTAATTTCATAACAGTATTTTGAAAACCTATTTTAACTGATTCAATTGTTCAAATTTGCCTTTAACGGTAGCTTTTCAAAGGTTATTAATATAGTATTCTTTCAAATGTTTAAAACACGAATGAATAGAAAAAATAGACAAGTTTTACCACTCATATTTGAGATTAAAAAGAGAGATTATAATCTTTTTGTAAAAAGAAGTTTTCCAAGTTTAGCAAGATTGCCTTTGGGCTTTGCTGTGATTCAAGAACTGATCATAGGGTTTCTGGTCTTTTGTAATCCAAGTGTTTTCTACCCTTTCTTAGTTTCTTGTAATTGTTCAAATTACATTCTGTAAACGTTGTTGTAAGATCTTGTAAAGTCAGAATGATTCTGGCTTGAGGTGTTGGTTGTGTGCAGAGAGGGTGAGTAGGCTTTGTGGGATTCAAAGTCACCTCTTTGTAGTGTGTGTTGTTGTAATCTGTGATTGATTACATAGTGAAATACTCAGTGGTTTGACTAAGGACTGGATGTAGCTCTGGGATTGAGTGAACCAGTATAATCTGTTTGTGTGAATATCTCTATCTCTTTTCTTCATAACTATTTGATATGCTGTCATAAACAACAGGTTATTTCGTATTTTCAACCGGTTGATATTTTTGCCTTACAAACTGCTTTTGTATCTGTAACATAAACAACTGGTTATATCGTGTTTTTAACCGATTAAAATACTGAAACTGTTTTCTGAATCTTTGTTTAAATGGCTTTCTAAATTGCTTATCTGGATTAATTATTAAAGTTTCATTCTTAATCATATATTTGCAAAAAAGTTTTAGAAACAATTCACCCCCCCCCCCCTCTTTTTTTACCCCTCAATCCTAACAATTGTTTCCTAAACAAAGGTTTTTTAAGGTTTTTCAAGTTTTGTTCTTAAAACTTTAAAAACTTTCAAAAACCTTTGACTTGGAACCAATTGGTAGGATTATAGGGTTGAACAAGAAGGGGGAGGGGGGTGAATTTTTTAGGAAAGATCTTCGCA